>Ga0137307_101715_pt1 | contig 17858 bp, 18 predicted proteins | sample NAcewD2O_March_2_FD_97180 | JGI IMG/M metagenome (GOLD analysis project Ga0137307, IMG submission 97180) | Mouse cecal microbial communities from Vienna, Austria - N-Acetylglucosamine amended D2O_March | ecosystem: Host-associated > Mammals > Digestive system > Large intestine > Cecum | place... | reverse complement strand
TCGGCGCTGTGAACAAATTCACTTCGTGAATTTATTCACTTTATTATAACGCAGAACCCTCAAATTGTATATGCTGCCGGCGCAATCTCAAGATTATCTCAAGGTTCCCTCAAGGATCGCTCAAGGATGGCGTTGTATACTGCTTTCACAAAGGAGGTAAGCGATGAGCGAAATAGTAAACAAAATAGTAATCGAAACGAAACAGCTGACCAAGCAGTACGAGACACAAAAGAGCGTGGCTAAGCTGAACATCCATGTCCGGCAGGGCCGCATCTACGGTCTGCTGGGCCGGAACGGAGCGGGGAAAACCACCACCATGAAGATGCTCCTGGGCTTAACCCAGCCCACATCCGGGGAAGTGGCAATCTGGGGAAAGCCGTTGTCTGGCAACGAGAAAAAACTGCTGCCCCGTATTGGCAGCCTGATCGAGTCCCCCGGCTTCTATCCCAATCTGACAGGAACGGAGAATCTGCGCATTTTCGCCGCCCTGCGGGGGCTGAAAAACCAGAACGCCATCCAAAGCGCCCTGGAACTGGTGGGCCTGCCCTACCGGGACAAAAAACTCTTTTCCCAATACTCCCTGGGCATGAAGCAACGGCTGGCGATTGCCCTGGCGGTGATGCACGACCCAGAGCTGCTGATTCTGGACGAACCCATCAACGGCCTGGACCCCATTGGCATTGCAGAGGTGCGCTCTTTTATCCGGGCGCTGTGCGATGAGCGGGGCAAGACCATCCTGATCTCCAGCCACATTCTATCCGAAGTGGCGCTGCTGGCGGACGACATCGGTATCATCGACCACGGCGTGCTGTTGGAGGAGGAGAGCTTCGCAGACCTAGAGGCCAAGAGCAGCAAGTATGTCCATTTCACGGTTTCCGACACAAATCGGGCGGCGGAAATTTTACGGGACATTTTTCACGAAACGCAGTTCAGTACGCAGGACGGCCATAACCTGCGGATGGATTCTACCAGGGTTCCCGTGGCAAAAATTGTTTCCGCCTTTGTGCAGCAGGGACTGGAGGTGTCGGAGATCGCAACCGTGGAGGAAAGTCTGGAGGATTACTTCAAGCGAGTGACTGGGGGTGAGGGAATTGCTTAAACTAATCTCCTGCGAGCTGGCGAAGCTGAAGCGGAAGAAGTTCATTCCCTTTGTGATTCTTTCCGCATTCATGTTCCCGCCCCCAGTGGCACTGATGATGCTGACGCCCCGCATGATGGAGCGGTACGACACGAAGGCAGAGTTTTTTGATGACTTTTACCAGTTTGTCCTGGGCTATGGGGTGGAACTGCTTCTGCCCTGCGTCATCGGCGTCATTGCCGCCATGCTGTTCTTTATGGAGCGGGACAATGACACCTTCAAAAACCTGCGGACCATCCCGGTGACCAGCACCCAGATGATTTTTGCCAAGATCATCGTCCTGTTTCTGTTCGGGCTGATTTTCAGCCTGTCCTCTGCCATTGCCGCCATCCTCTGCGGAAGTCTGATCGCTGAAGTAGGCGGACTGGGCTATAAGCTGTGGCTGGCTGTGGAGCTGGGGGTGTTCGTCACGGCGGGCACCCTGCCGCTGGTGATGCTGGTGGTCTTTTTCAGCAAGACCTATATCTTTTCCATCCTGCTGTGCATTTTTTACAGCGTGCTGAGCCTGACCGCCGAGGGCTGTTACGAGGTCATGCCCAGGTTCCTCTGCTGGCTGATGCCGATTCCCCTCACAAACCTCTGGTGCGCCGGGGATATGGTTCTTCACGGAACTCGAAAGAGCGTGGGACAGTTGCAGTACCTGGTTCCCACCACCACGCAGACAGTTTTGATTCTGGGCGTAATGTCCGTGCTGTCCGTCCTGCTGATTGACTATCTGTACAAAAAGAGAGGAGACGATTAATATGCTGGTTACAATAAAAACCGAGCTTTGGAAGCTGAAACGGTACCACATGATCTGGGCAGGCGTCCTGCTGATGCTGCTGGCCGTCCTGCTCACCGTCTTCACCACCACCGCCCTGGACGGCACCGTCTGGACCTTCTCCCATTTCGTGGAGCAGGTGATGAAGGAAAATATCACCACGATCTTCCCCATGTGCATCGCCCTCATCACCGGATATATTATTAACCGTGAGGGGACGGATGACACACTGAAAAGCATCCTCACGATACCCGTGTCATTCCCGGCTCTGCTACTGGGCAAGCTGGTTGTCTGCGGCCTGCTCTCACTGTTTCTGGGGCTTGCCAGCACTGTGTTTACTGTGGCCGCGTCCTTCCTGCTGGGCTTTCCTGGAGGTGAGCTGCCGGCAATTTTACAAGCCGCGGCACAGATTACGCTGAACTGCCTGTTCCTCTATATCGCTGTTCTGCCGGTCATCGCCATTGCCGCCCGTATTCCAAACGGGCATCTGGTTGGTGCAGTGGTGGCCTTTGTCTACGGCTATGGCGGAATGTTTGCAGCAGGAAACATGACTTTGGCGAATTTGTATCCCGTGACCGCAAGTATGGGGCTGGTTGGATACCGCAGCTATGACGAAGCTGTACACTGGAATCCGTTCATCTGTATGTTCAGTCTATTGACCGCCCTGCTGGTCTCTACCGTTTTAGTAGTGACCACAAAAAGGAGCGCATCCACAAAAACAAATAAAAAGCCCAAAAAAGTGATTACGAAAAAGGGCTGGTAAGGAGTGTAAAACATCATGAAAAAACAAATAAAAATTGCAACAGGTGCCGCCGCTGTCCTGCTCATTGGCCTGATCGGATTTTGCGCATGGTTCCTCTCTGGCTCCGGCAGCACCGGGTATTACTCTCAAATCGACAACAGCAGGGTGGAGCAGGTGGATGCGAAGGGAGGCGTAATCAGCTTGAAAGGCAATCTCCCATATTCCTATACGCTGCTGTCATATGATGAAAAAGGCAGCGAGAAGGAGATCACCTTCGGAACCTCCCGAGAACTGAAGGAAGGGGCCTTTATCCGTCTGACCGTCATGCCGGTTCGTGGCGTCCTGGACTGGAGCGAGGTACAGTATGACGAGCTTCCCCCGGCAGTGCAGGCGCACTATACGGCCCCAGTGGAAGAATAAATCCATCATAATCTGTCAACCTGGCAGCGAGGCCGCCGCTAGAGCGTGTTTGAAAAATCATTTCTGTCACCTGCACGCCCCACTTTGCGTGATATTTGCGTCAAATTCAGTCGACGTAGCCCGCTACGCCTCCTTCATTTGGCACAAATCTCCCACAAACTGTGACGCACATCTGACGGAAAGCATTTTTCAAACACGCTCTGGGCTGACACTTTTCCCTGATTGCTGAAGCGATACAATTACTCACAGGTTTATCGGCTCTTCATCTTCATCGCATTTTACATCATTGTATCATCCCGCAAAACCTCAGCTAAGTTGATCTTACGTATATTACGCCAGCCAAGATAATATGCAAATGCCACAATTCCCCAGATAGCCAGCATAAAAATCAGAATCGGAATGAATGGCGCTTCGGCAAGAAAGGTTTCCACCTCAACATAACTTATTTTCAGCAAATACCCCACTGTAATAACTGCAAGTGGAAGGGTGATCAAAATCGGACGCCCTGCAATGGCAAGCGCCTCCACACAGAACATTTTTTTAATTTCCCCCTGTGTCATTCCAACAGACATATACCTTGCAAATTCCCTTTTTCTCTGACGGACAAAGCCCAGCGTATTGGAAAACACATTTCCAATGCCAATCACCGCAAGCAGGACACAGAAACCGCCAAATATTGTCATCATTCCCTGTATCTGTTTATCGTTCACTTCTGCTTCCTGAATACGGTTCTCACTTTCTGTCTTATAGTTTCCCGCAATCAGGCTGTCTACCTGCCCCTGCAGAGCATCCAATTCCTCTGCTGTCACATTTTCCCTGCCAAGCATACAGATATAGGTATCCTCCTCGCTGCCCCCAATCTGCCCCTTGATTTCTTTCCACAAAGATACGGGAATAAAATGCACCAGTTCATAATAATCAATCGTTGCATACTCCTCTCTTAAAACAGGCACTTTCTCCGTATAGGACAAAACCGGGATCTCCACGGAAACATCTGTTAAGTTTCCGTTGTCATTCTCTTCCTTGCCGGACTGTCTTAAAATACTTACTGCATTTTCCCCTTTCACATAGGGCATATATCGTGGATGCCTGAAATCCGGATTTGTAACATCACGTATCTGATTCCATATGACTGCCCCATTAAGCTGCGGTGCGATGCCAATCTGTTCACAGTACGCTAAAAAACTCGCATCATCCAGTATGACAATGGGAACATTTACAAGCCATCCCCCATCCGTCTTCCTCACATATTTATCCCCGGCTACAGCAAAACCGCCGAAGGACTTCATATCTTCGCTTATTTCATCCTCTGCAATGATTCTTTTTGCCATTGCTTTCTGATATACAATGGCACTTCTTATTCCGGAAATCGCCCGTAATTTTTGTGCCTCACTAAAAGAATCCACATCCGTGTCCTTTACTGTAACCATAATGTCCCAAACACTCTGATAACGTTCAAAATAAGTTTCCCTTGTACTGATTCCTGAAAGTGCAAAAAAGGACTGCATAATGGTAAAGGCAAGAAAAGAGAATATCAGACTAAGCGATGCTGTCCGTAAGGCTCTTTTCTGTGCTTTCAATGCTCCGCCTGCCAATTCTCCTTCCAATCCAAAAAGACAGGTAAGCAGCGGAGATTTTTTCTTACGCTTTAACTGTAATTCGCCTGTATTTTTAATCGCTTCAAGCGGCGTCAGTCTGCTTAATTTTCTGGCTGGCATCCATGCGGAAATCCATATTGTCGCCACTGTCAAAAGAAGTGTCGCCACTAAGACTAACGGATGATAGCCAAAGACTGATTCATGCCTGCCTGCCACATCACTCCCCAGTAAATCATTCGCCATATGTATAATTCCCATACTGATTAGAATGCCAAGCAGATTCCCAATTAAAATCGGCAGAATACATAATGCAGCCGCTTCCTGCAAAAGACATGAGCGTATCTGTTTTGGTGTGGCTCCGATGCTGGAAAAAATACCAAACTGATGGATTCTTGCATTCATAGACACTGCAAAAGAATTATGGATTACTATAATTAACGAAAAAGATGCCATTCCGACTATCAGTATAAACAATGGAAAAAGCAGTCTTGGCGCAGTATCCTGCGGATCACGTATCATGTACATTGCCAGAAGCTCATGGTTATAAATAACCTTTTCCGATGAAACACCCAAAACTCCGGCTATCTGCATCGTATCGTCGAGGACAGCCCCCATGTCATCAAAATAAATATCTATCACAGGTTCCGGAATCTGCGCTCCTTTCTCACTGATGACGACTTCTTTGACATTGGCAAAATTCTTTATAAAATCCATATCTTCCCGCGTAAACTCCCCGACAATCCTGCTCTGCCATCCGCCCTCTTCCAGTTCTATCCTTTCAATTTCGTACTTCCATGCGTTATAAAATAACCCTAAGAGCAGCGATAACAGCAAAGCTGATATAAACGCCGCTATCATAACGGATATACCCGCTGAACGGTTATTCTTTATATAGCCCGATGAATAATCTTTCCACATAGCCCATTACCTCCGCTTCTCATCACTTATGATATGCCCGTCCTCTATGGTTATGATACGGTCTGCCTCTAAAGCCACCTGCTCATCATGGGTAATCAACACAATCGTCTGTTCCAGATTACGGTTCGATAATTTCAGCATATCAATAATTTCTTTGGAATTTTTCTGATCCAGATTTCCAGTTGGCTCGTCCGCCAAGAGCAAAGCTGGGCGGTAAATCAATGAACGCGCTATGGCAACCCTCTGCTGCTGCCCGCCTGATAACTGGTTTGGCAGGGCTTCAAGCCGTTCAGCAAGTCCAAGCGAACGGACGATTTTTTCAAAATACTCTTGATTTGGTTTCTTCTTATCAAGGGCAAGTGGCATAAGAATGTTTTTTTGTACGGTAAGTGTTGGAATCAGGTTGTAGAACTGATACACCAGACCCACTTTTCTTCTGCGGAAAATCGCTGCCTGTGTCTGATTCAGTTTTGACAGGTCCGTTCCGTCTATGGTAACTTTTCCGCTTGTAGGTTTATCCACGCTTCCGAGAATATGTAACAATGTGGATTTGCCTGAACCGGACGCTCCGATCACCGCCACAAATTCTCCCTTTCCCACCGTCAAATCGATTCCATCCAGTGCAGTCACCTGATTATTGCCGGAGCCATATATTTTGCGGACTCCCTCGCATGTTAAGATGTTCATTTTTGTTTCCTCCTTTGGATGTTTGGAATTTGGATGCACGGCGCAAAGACCGCACCTTTCTGATAAGTTATATTTTACCAAATGAAAGTTACAACTTAGTAACCGCAACAGAATCGATATGAAATTTATTGCTTTGAATTTATTGTTTATATAACCGGATCTCAAAACATGCACCGCCATTCGGCAGATTTTTAGCCCTTATTGTCCCATTTTGATGTTCTATGATCTCTTTTGACAATGCTAAACCTATTCCAATGCCGCCTCCGCGGATATTACCGCCCGCATCTGCATTCTTTCCGCGATAAAACCGCTTAAAAAGATGCGGAATATCTTCTCCCGCAAATCCGTCCCCCTCATCCCAGATCAGTATTTCTGTGTACAGCGGATTCTGCCCATAAGAGCAATGGACTGTTCCGCCCGCATTATGCTCCATACAGTTTTTCATTACATTCATAACTGCTTCCATCGTCCAGTTTAAATCGGCTGTCACTGCCATCTCCCCTGATTCCGGAATATCAATGGACGTGCCGGAATCTGCAAATAATTCCTGCAGATTGTCTGCCGCAAGGACAAGCAAAGTAAAAACATCCACATCTTCTTTTTGAAACATCAATGTGCCTGCATCAAGACGGGATAAAACAAGCAGGGATTCTTCTAAATAAATCAGTCTGTTTAACTGTTTCTTTATCTGTTCCATCCTGTCATTTTCATATTCTTCTTTCACCGGCATTTCAGATAATGTCTGCAGTGATAAAGATATTGCGGTAATAGGCGTTTTGATCTGATGTGCAATATTGGACAGATTCTCGGCAAAATCATTTCTGGCCTGTACCGCAGCATCCTTTGTCTGATAAAGAAATGTCACAGTCTTATATATTTCATCTTCCAGCCTGGAAAAGAGATCTTCTCCTGAAACAGAGAGGACAACCGCTTTTCCCATATGAACCTGCTCCAGATAATCTGACAGCTCCTCTATCCGTTTCGCTTCTGTTTTGTTACGGAAAGCATACGTAACCGCAAAGAGAACCATTCCTGCCAAAAACCCTGTTATTGCAAATGTCATATGATGTGTAACAGAAAAATCAGATATGCGGTACCCTAAAACGGACAATACATCCCTCATTGCCACGCCATCGGCATTTCCACCCGTATATTCTTTCAATGCAGCAGAAACGATATTCTTCATTTCCGGCTCCTGTTCCAGCACTTCGCCGCAGATCACATTTACCAGATCAAATTGAAGCCTGCTGTAATGGCAGGAAAGCAGCATTGCCGTAACAGCAGAAGAGATCAGGCTGACGGCCGCCACAAATCCAAAGAGAACCACTAAATTTTTTCGCCCGCTCATATGGTATCCTCCATACGGTAACCCACACTTCTGATCGTTTTCAGACAGGACGGCTGGTGCAGTTTGTCCCGCAGCCGTTTCATGGTAACTGTCAATGTGTGGTCATTCACGTAGTTTCCATTGACATCCCATACCTGTTCCAAGATTCTTTCCCTGGTAACAGTCTTTCCTTTATTCTGCAGGAGATACAAAAGCAGCCCATACTCTGATACGCTTAAATCTATTTGTTCCGTGCCACAGGTAACTGTCCTGCGGTTTATATCGATCCTGATCCCATCACAGGACAGGTACTGCACCGCCACATTGCCCGTTCTCCGAAGTACCGCCTGAATCCTTGAATACAATACGCTTAATTCAAAAGGTTTTACGACATAATCATCCGCACCATTTTGAAAACCTGAAACAATATCCTGGGAATCATCCCGGACCGTGAGGAAGATAACCGGCAGTTCCTTCCACCTGCCGCGTATCCATTGACAAAGACTATCCCCACGGCCATCCGGCATATTCCAGTCTAATAAGATAACCGTTGGCACATGAATTTCCAAAGCTTGTCTGACCTCTGAAATCGTATGATATAGCACTACCTTAAAGTTTTTCTGTTCCAGATATTTTTTTACAGCATCTGCAATATGAGCGTCATCCTCAGCATAAAATAATTCGACCATTTTCAACCAACCACCTATTTTTTTATTTATTATACCAGAAAAATGTTACAACTTCGTTACTCACTCCTCATACAACAAAAACTCTTTTACTCAAACCGCCAGCTTTTTTCGCCGGGTAGAAATCAAAACATACAGCGCAAACCATGCGATACAGTGAATCGCGAGAATGCCGGTATCTTTCATCGCCGTCCCCATACTCCCGGCGGACAGAGCCATGATACCCTCAAAGGCCGGCTGGGACGGAACGAAATTGCAGATGACCGCCAGCGGCCCGCTTACCCCGATCAGAGCGCATAAAATGGGCACCGCGATAAACACAAGCATAACGATCTTGATATAGACCACGCCGACCATCAGCCCCTCGGAAAACTTTCCGATAAACAGTCCGATCAGCGCTGCCACAAAGGAGGACAGCACGATCAATGCCAGCATCAGCCCGAAATTCTGCAAGGACAGTCGGAAACAGATACATGCTGTCACTATGGATGACAGACTGCCAAAGAGGAACCCCACCACCACCTTCTGCAAAATGTACTGGCTGGGCGTCATGGGCAGGATCTCATTGACAAAGGCCACACCGTCCTCTTTCTCGGAAATGATGTTCATGGCGTTGAACGTACAGCCCATGAACATGGCGACGATCAGCACAGCGGGGATAAAGATGCCCTGCAGACTTTCCATGATGTCCGGGCGCTCCAATGTCCGGATCTTAGCCTGACCCCCCGCTTCCCGCCGCTCATAAAGGGCAGGCAGAGTCGCCGCCGCCTGCCGGAAGATATCCAGCTCGTCCCCGCTGACCGCGGTTTTAAGGCTGTCACCATCTGCCCTCACGCCGATCACATTGGTGGACGGTTCGTTGATGGCGGCGGTCAGTTCTTCCTGTGTCCCATAAGCTGTTACCGGCCCATACCGCTCCAGCCATGTGACCGTCTGCGGGGACAGCTCATTTTCCAGCACTCCAAAGTGCAGTTCCCCTAAGCTGGACATATCAATAGACCCCATGAAATGCAGCGCCACAGCCACCAGAATAGGGAGCAGGAAGGTCATCAGGCAGAATTTATCCCGCAGAACACTTTTCATCTGATATTTTAATCCTCTCATGCCTCACCCCTCCTTTCCGATCTCTCGATGAAACGCGAGCCGCACCGCCAGGAACAGCAACATGATCGTACCGACAGCACCCGCAAAATAGACCGGCGAAATGGCCGTTCCAAAATAAGCGTTTTTCAGCCCCATGTAGACATGATAGAACGGATGATAATGGATCCAGTCAAACTTAACCGATGTGTTAGCGGACAAAAATACAGGTGTCGCGGCAAAAATGGCAATGACCAGATAAGCCAGTGTGAATTGCCGGAAGTCCTTTAGCAGCAGGGCGCAGAATAGTCCCACCAGAGCCATCATCAACGACAGGATCGCTGTCTGAATCAGGACGGCGGGCAGCACCGCCGCCCCATCTGCAAATCCCATGTTCAGCAGGGTGAGCAGCGCCGCAAAGACCAGATCAGAAAGCAGGAACACCACCAGCTTGGACAGCAGGAACAGGTCTTTTTGCAGCGGAAGGATGGCGTGGACGCGGATCACGCCCATGCCCTTTTCTTTGAACAGCACAGCGGCAATTCCCAGAAAGCCCACAGCGGCCAGTTCAAAAAACAGCAGTTCGCAGGTGATCTCTTTCCTGGCTTTCTGTTCCGGCGTGTTTGTGCCAAGCACCTCCGGGGTATGGATGGTCAAAGGCTCCAGCAGGGACAGGGCATAGTCCGCCCGGTGGCGGTCGATGTGTTCCGCCCCTCTGTAAAGCACCACCCGCACATCCCCGGCACTGGCGTCCAGCCCCACGCCGTTGGCATCGGCCAGCAGGGCGGCGTCCATAGCCTCCATGGACGGAACAGTCTGCACCAGAGCTGATTTTGATGCTTGCGTTTCCGCCGGGTCATACAGGTACACATGGTAAGGTTCCATCTGCATGAAGCGGATATAACCCAGGTTCACATAGGCCGTATAGAGAGCCAGAAAACCGATCGCCATCAGGAAGAACTTTCCCGATGCCAGCATCCGGCAGTCCTTTTTGAACAGAGCGCAAAAACCTTTTCCCATCAGGACAGCCCCCTTCCCGTGTACTGGATGAACATATCCTCCAGTGTCGGTTCCTGGGAGTGGATGCTGATGATCTCATCATGGGCAAAGGGGATGCCCGCCTCCAGCTCCGGAACCTCCATGGTTTTCGACTCCCGCTGTCCCTGGTACAGATAGTCGATGACCACCCGGTGATCGCTGTTTTTCTCCTTCAGACGCCTGGGCGTATCCAGAGCCACCAGGTTTCCGTCCACGATGAATGCCACCCGGTCGCACAGGAGGTCAGCGTCCACCATATTGTGGGTAGTGACAAAGACCGTCGTCCCCTTTTTGCGCTCCTGCTCGATGATCCTGCGGAACAGCACCGCGCCGGAGGGGTCAAGGCCGCTGGTGGGTTCGTCCAGAAACAGCAGGCGGGGATTGCTCACCAGCGCCCGCGCCATGCTCACCCTCTGGCGCATTCCCTTGGAGTAGGAGGACACTGGCTTTTTCAGGAAGTCCGTCTTGAACTCCAGCGTGTCCAGCAGCTCCCCCACATCCCGCCGCCGCTCCTTTGGGTAGAACGAGGCGAAATAGTTCAGATTATCCACGGCGCTCAAATTGGCATACAGATAGGGAAACTCAAAAAGGACCCCGATCTTCTGAAAAAATTCCTGCCCGTGGGCGGCGGAGATATCCTGCCCGAACAGGGAGACTTTTCCGCCATGACCCTTCAAAATCCCGGTGAGTATCTTCTGCGTTGTAGACTTCCCGGAGCCGTTCGGCCCCAGGAAGCCGAAAATCTCCCCGTCCTCCACGGTGAAGTCCAGACCATGGAGAGCCTGTTTGTCTTTGCTGTAGGAGAACGTCAGGTTTCTGACCTCGATCATTCGTCATCACCCCACTTTCCACGCTGCCCTTTCTTCTGCTCCTGCTGGCGCTTACCCCACCATTTCATAAACTTTACCTTGAACGGGATAGAGACGATGAGCACCGCCACGATCACAATCCACCAGTACCATTCCAAACCTGAAAACATAATCGCTGCCTCCTTATTTTGAGGAAAATTTCTTTCCTCCTGATGGGGTAAGAATAAAAAAGCGCGTTGAAGTCCATGTGAAATTGATGTGAAGTTGGTGTGAAATCTTTTCTAAAATAAAAAGCCTCAATTACTTTTCAGCAACCAAAGCCTTTCGTGTGAATTGACTTTTATTTTATAATAGGAATGGAAAAATAGAACGCTACTCCGTCCGGACGGTTTGCCGCACCATACACGAAATGCTGCATGGATAGGATCTGCGCCACGATCGCAAGCCCCAGCCCGGAACCGCTGTATTTTGTATTTTTATCACGGTAAAATTTCGTCCAGACTTTAGAAAGGTTTTCCTCCGGGATACAATGTCCCTGATTATAGATGGAAAAGTCCAGGACACCCTCCCGTTCTGTGAGCGAAAGCTTCAAAATGCCGCCCGGCCGGACATTCCTCTTTGCATTGACGATCAGATTGTTCAGCACCTGCTCCATCCTGCCCTTATCTGTATAGACATACACCGGCAGCCTGGGCAGTTCATACTGAAGCTCAAAATCAGCATCAGGGATATCCATCAGCAGCCGCCCCGCTGCAGTCTCCAGAAATTCCACAAAGTCAAAGCGCTCCAAAGCAAGCTCCGCGGCCCCGTTTTCCAGTGCAGAGAGGTCAAGCAGTGTCGTGATCAGATTGCCCATTCGTTCTGTTTCTGCTATGATGACCTCGTAATAATCCTGCCTTTTTCCTTCATCTGTTTCATCCTGCAGTCCTTCGGCATAGGCCTGGATCACGCCCAGGGGCGTTTTCATCTCGTGGGAAAGGTTGTCGACCAGTTCCTTCCGCTCAGCCAGCAGGCGTTTCTTCTGCTCCACATCCTGTTCCAGCTTCCTGTTTGCATGTTCCAGTTCCTCAAATGCCTTCTGAAGGTTCCCGGCCATAACGTTCAGACTACGGGAAAGCTGACCAAACTCATCATGCCCTGTCACCTCACAAAGATGTGAAAAGTCCAGATCAGCCATCCTGCCGGCGGCTTCATTCAGCTCAGACACGGGCTTTGAAATAAACCGGGCCATCCACAGGTCGACCACGCAGATTAAGACGGCGACAAATACCATCCAGATCATAAAAGAAACATCCTCGTTTAACGGCAGCCTGGTAGAAAACACATAGGACAGCACCAGAATGGCTCCCATCAGTTTGGAAGCCATCACTATTTTTTTCCGGATAGTAAACGGATTCATATGGTCGCTTATTTTCATGCTGTCACCTCAAATTTGTAGCCGGACCGGATCAGCGTAACGATATGTCTGCCCTCCCCGCCCAGTTTCTGCCGGAGGGTTTTAATATGCGTATCCACAGTCCTGGTGCTCCCCTCAAAGTCATATCCCCATATCCGGTTCAACAGTTGTTCCCGGCTGAAGATCTGTCCCGAGTTTGACATCAGGAAATAAAGCAGTTCATATTCCTTGTAAGTCAGGGTAATCTCCTGCCCCTCCAGAAATACCTTACGGGCAGACGGGAGAATGGAAATATTTCCCCCGCAAACAGCGTTTGCGGTATCTGCCGGAAGGACAGAGGCGCGGCGCAGCAGGGCGTTTGCTTTTGCCAGCAGCACCTTCGGACTGAAAGGTTTTGTCATGTAATCATCCGCGCCCAGATCATAGCCTTTTAATTTATCGTCCTCATTGCTTTTGGCAGTCAGCATGATGATCGGGAGATTACTCATTTCCCTTGCCATCTTACAGACAGAAAACCCGTCAAGATGAGGCATCATGATATCCAGGATCATCAGATCCATGGGATGATCCTTCAATACCATGAGCGCATCCATTCCATCGTCTGCCGTAAAACAGGTATGTCCGCCGCGCTGCATATATTCCACGATAATTTCCTGCATGCTCTTTTCATCTTCAACAACCAGAATATCAGCCATGAAATCAACCCTCTTTCGCTTTTTCTATTACAGCTCTGTCCATTCGCTTTATTATATTTCTTTTCATAAAGGAATACAAGGCAAACATAACTGCAGTCCCTGAAAGCAAACCTTGAAGAAACACTCGAAGAGCTGCGCAGGCAGTTTTTCGGCACGCGCAGCGAAAAGAAGGCAATTCCCTAAAACCAGACTCCTTCCGGCTCGTCGTTATTTCTTTTATCCAGAAATTACTTTACAGCGTCTTTTATAGCATGCGATTCCGTATTTGCGGATGGTTGTCATACCGTCATCAACCAGTTTTTCCCCATAGTTACGGTCATTGATCTGCTTCATGGCCTCCCTGCATGCGGTGTCAAATGACGCATTTTCCGCATATTTTAATTCAATGACAATACCTGTTTCCTGATCTTCGATTTCTATACTGATGTCGCTGTAACCATCGCCGGACTCGGCGTTTGACTGGACATCCCATCCGTCCATGTTTCCAAAAAGGCCGAGTAATATCCCGTGATAAAAGTTCTCCTTCATTTCCTTTCTAACATTTGTATCACGGATACTGATTGTCTTTTTCAGGTAAGCATTGAATCCCTCCTCGATGGCCGCCGTGTCATTTTCCAGGAATGCCCTGCAAAAATCCTCCAGTTTTTCCATGTTTTTTTCGGTTTCCCACTTAAACCATTCGCGGATCTGGCGGATAAAAATCCACTGTATTTCCCTGTTTGGAATGACAAGCTCTGTCAGTTCCCCGGTCTCTACACTGCGCTGTGTAAGATACCCGGTTGTAAAGAGGATGCTCCACAGATTATCCGAATTAGAGTCAAGATCTCTATAGGTCAGTTCCTGACGGATTATTTTTTTAATGCTGTTTCCGTTAATCAGTTGTTCAATATCGTTTCTGTCCGCTGTTTTCGCCCTGCTTAAAAATCTCCTGATAATATCGTTGCTGCTCGTATTTACCCAGTAATTCTGCGGTTCCGTGGACGGTTCCATTCTCAGGGCATGGCAGTAGCTGACTACATCCCACGGACAGTAAACCTCCAATTTTCCAAAATTGTATCCGTCATACCATTTCTTTATGGCATCGTATTTTTCCATAAATCCATAATATTTCAGCAGATTTTGAACTTCCCTGTCTAAAAATCCAAAATATTCATTATACTGTACATCTTTTACTGTATATACATTAAAATTATTCAGCCCGGTAAAGACACTTTCCTTTGTTATCCTCAGACACCCTGTCAGAACCGCGAATTTCAGGCTGTCGTTTGTCTTAAATGCATTTCCGAACAGGATTCTGACCAGCTCCACCATGGAATCATAATATCCTGACTGGTATGCCTTATCGAGAGGCACATCATACTCGTCGATCAACATGATGACATCCCGACCATAATGCTTCTGTAAAAGCTGTGACAGCGTCTGCAGGCTGTCCTTTAAAAGTTCGTCAGACATGGTAAATGCGCCTTTTTTATCCATAGAGACAAGTGCCTCATACTGACTGCGTTCGGCGTCATCAATCCTGTCGCTTTCCAGCAGGAACCGAAACCGCATTGCTTCTTTCCCTATAATTCTTCGGAGCATTACTTTTGCATCTTCAAAGCTTTCTCCAGTCGCCCCCTTTAAGGTAATTGAAATAACCGGAAATTTTCCCATGTATTCTTCACACAGCTCTTTTTCCTTTGAAATCTCAAGCCCGTCAAAAAGCGTGACGTTGTTAAACGGCATGACGTTATCAAACGACATGATGTCACTGCCTGCTTCGAAATAATATTTCAGCATACTCATGTTCAGAGTTTTTCCAAATCGTCTCGGCCGCGTAAACAGGTTCACTTTCCCTGGATTCTCCAGCAATGTTTTAATCAGTCCGGTCTTATCGACATAGTAGAATCCCCCTGTTCGTATTTCCCTGAAATTCTCAATTCCTACGGGGAGCTTTGTCTGCATTGCCATAAAACACATCCTTTCCAATGAAAAAATATTTATCAGAGTTTCCTGTTTATGGAAAGTATTCCTATATCATATTAAAATACTATATTATCATACTTTTCCTTGCACTTGCCTATAGTATATCATACATCATTATTGAAAACACACATAATTCCTGTCAATATTGATCATCTTAAAGAAGTTCCCCTCTCTAAATTCCCTGAAAAACCCTGGGCATTGTCTTCTTTGGTGTTCTTGCCGGAAATGATGAATGGGACGATATCTATGACTTTGCAGTGGATGAAAGAATTTAAATCAGTACGCAGGTAATTACTCCCCAGCTCTCCCGTGGACAGCTTAACCGCAATCCTGCCGGATGGCGATGCGCCCAGCGCTTCGTAGACTGCCAGACACTGCGCACTGATTTCTTTTGTCATGTAGACAACAGCAAACCTCCGCCTTCGACAGGCGGTTCCTGCACGAGAAAAAAATCCTCGTCTGCTTCACCCGCCGATTCGCGGTCCTTATCCTGCACATTCTACACGCTCCTGTCCTGCGCCTTCGCTGTTCTGCACAAGCTGCTCTCCCTGTGAAGACGCATCCGGCAAGCAGAAATACAGCCACAACCACGGATAAAATAGTTACATAAATTTTTCTAATCACCTGAAACACCATTTCTCCCAAAATAAGCAGCGATTTCCTTCATCCGCTCCTCCTGCTTCACATGGAACGGGCAGCGGACTTCACAATGTCCGCACTGTACACAGGCATCTGCCTTGACCTCCAGATTGCGGTAATGCTCCGATGCCATGGAATCCCCGTTTCTGGCAAGGTCATAGTATTTATTGATAATGCCGATGTCCAGTCCCCTGGGACATGGCTTGCAGTGGTTACAGTAAACACATTTGCCTACAGCCGCCGCCGGACTGAAGGTTCCGATCACGGAATAGTCCTTTTCCCCTTCTTCTGCCTCAAAAAATCCCAGCAGGTGCTCCACCTGCTCCACGCTGGACATCCCCGGAAGCACCGTCAGAACGCCCGGCCTGTCCAGGGCATACTGCATACACTGGTACTGCATCAAAGCCTTTCCAAAAGGAGAAACGGCCGCATCCAGCATCTGACCTCCGGAAAAAGGCTTCATCACGGAAATACCGATCCCTTCCCTTTCACAGCGGCTGTAAACGGCAGACCGCTCATCCAAAGAACCTTTGGCATACTCCCCTTTCTGATAGTCATAGCCCGGATTCACCGAAAACATCAGCATATCCACAGATACATCATCCAATATCTTCTGAATCGTATCCGGGGTATGGGAAGACAGGCCAATGTGCTTTACAACTCCCTGTTCCTTCATCTGCATCAAATATGCAAACGCGCCATTTTTTCGGTACTGCTTCCAGTCAGCCACCTCGTCGATACAGTGAATGAATCCGTAATCAATGTAATCTGTTTTCAGGTTCGCAAGCTGCCATTCAACGCTGCGCCGTATGGTTTCCCCGTCCGTGCTCCATCCGTAAGTGCCGGAAGCATAATCCGCCCCGAAATGGATCTGATAAAATACATTCTTTCTCACACCACTAAGAGCCGTCCCAAAATAAGGAAATGTCCTGCCCTCTGCCGTAGCCAGGTCATAATAATTGACACCGCCCTCATAAGCTCTCTGTATGGCAGCAACGGCATCCCGCTCCTCCGTTTCCGCTATGTAAGAAGTTCCGAACCCCAAAACGCTGATCTTGTCGCCGGTTCTTTTATTGATCCGATATTCCATGTCTTCAACCTCCCTTACATCCCGATCAGGGCTGTGTCAAAATAATTGATTCCATTTTCGTTTTATTGCTATTTTCTGTGTGCTACGACATTCCCGTTTCGTCAAGCAGTCTGCCTGCCTTTCATTTCTGTTGCCCCCTACTCCAATGTTTTGGTAATCCAGAAATACACATCCACGCCCCATGTATCATCCATATTAGAAGTATAGGCTTCCTGCACGGCCTCTGTCAATCCCTCCACATCCGTATAATATCCTATGGGCGTGGCGGTGATATTCGCCCCTTCCATGTCCTTGAAATAAAACCGGAGCTGGCCGCCGCTGAACAGATACAGTTCCCCGGTTTTTACATCGGGAATCGTCTGCTCGTCATCCCTGGTGTAATTTCCCCGGACATTCTGCGCCACAAAACCGCCTTCCTCGTCATAGGTATAGGCAGGAAACAGCAGTGCAGAACCGGAAAGATAATCCAGCATGGTCAATGCCGCGTCATTGTTGTACATATCCACATCCCATTCAGTAGTACCGTCCCTGCCGATACGGACAGAAATGGCATCTGCAAGAATATCACCCTCATATTGATCCCCTCCTTCTGTCTCAGCCATGCCGCTGCTCTCATTATTTTCCGTGTCCCTATCTTCTGAATGACTGTTTCCTGCCCCGGTATTTTCCCCGTTTACCACTTCCGCAGGCGGCTCTCCCGGATCTTTGTCCCCTGCCCCGCAGCCGGAAAGCACCGACAGGCCAAGGACAGTTATTGCAGCCGGAATTGTCAGTCTGTTCTTTTTCATGTTCATCGTCTCCTCTTCTAATCTTGATTTTCCGTTATCAAAGTTACTATGCTCACCTGCTTTAGTCTCACAGAAAAAGCCC
>Ga0137307_101712_pt1 | contig 17885 bp, 17 predicted proteins | sample NAcewD2O_March_2_FD_97180 | JGI IMG/M metagenome (GOLD analysis project Ga0137307, IMG submission 97180) | Mouse cecal microbial communities from Vienna, Austria - N-Acetylglucosamine amended D2O_March | ecosystem: Host-associated > Mammals > Digestive system > Large intestine > Cecum | place... | reverse complement strand
CAGCATCTGAAATCTGATATGACAAACCAACCTTTGTAAAATATTTCTTCTTCAAATCTTCCGGCACATTTGCCACGCTTTTAGCGCTATATAAGCCTACTTTCGCCTTGGCAATTACTTGTTTATCCAAATCTGTAGCATATATCTTAACCTGTTCTATCGGGATATGCCTTGACAATGCCATCACAAGAGAATACGGTTCATCCCCTGTAGAACATGCCGCACTCCAGATTTTCAGATTCTTGCCAAATTTGGAAATAAGCTCCGGTATAATCTGTGTATCCAATACTTTCCATTGATCCGCATTGCGGTAAAATTCGGAAACATTTATCGTAAGATAATTGATAAACTCTTCAAATTTTGCCGTGTTTGTCTTGATGAAAGTCATATATTTGTCATAACCAACTATACTATTCTTTGCAATCAGCGTATCAATACGGCGCTTCATCTGTTTTTCCTTGTAAGCGTTCAAATCAATTTTTGTAAGGTCGTACACCGCTTTTTTAAACCATTCGTAATCATAAGCCATGGCAAATACCTACCGTCATATTAATATTTTTAAAAACAAACCCTTATTCTTCGGAGCTGTCCTGCCCTTCGGCAATCACTGCATTGATATCCACCGATACTACATCTGCATCTTCATCGGCAACTTTCGGTTCGGAAGCAATCATTGCTTTGATGCTTAAGCTGATTTTTTTGTCTTCATTGTTAAAATCAACTACCTTCGCCGTAATTTCCTCGCCCACTTTTAAAACGTCTGCCGGTTTCTCAATATGTTCTTTAGAAATCTGGGAAACATGAAGCAATGCATCCACGCCCGGCTCCAACTCAATAAATGCGCCGAAATCGGTCATCCTTGCTACTTTTCCTGTAACGATATTGCCTGTTGCATATTTCTCCGCCGCATCTTTCCACGGATTAGCATCTGCAAATTTAAGGCTCAATGCAATCTTATTTCCTGCGATTTCTTTAATTAATACCTTTAATTTTTCTCCAACCTTGAATACCTTCTTCGGGTTCTCCACTCTGCCCCAGGACATCTCTGAAATATGGAGGAGACCATCTGCACCGCCCAAATCAATGAATGCGCCGAAATCGGTTACATTCTTAACGGTTCCTTCTACCACATCCCCTTCTTTAATGGACTCGAACAGTTTTCTCTGAAGTTCAGCTTTTTCTGCTACAATCAACTGTTTGCGGTCACCGATATATCTTCTTCTCTTAGGATTATATTCACTGATGACAAATTGTATTTCCTGTCCTGCATATTTGGATAAATCTCTTTCATAAATATCGGATACAAGGCTTGCCGGAATAAAAATCCTTACTTCTTCTACTACTACGCTTAAACCACCGTCCAAAACCTGTGCCACTTTCGCGGTAAGGACTTCTTTGCTGTTAAACGCTTCTTCAATCCTCTTATTGCCTCTGTCAGCCGCCAACCTTTTATAAGTAAGGAGAACTTGTCCTTCCCCATCGTTTACTTTCAATATCTTTACTTCCATCGTATCGCCTGTCTTAGCGACTGTGGTTAAATCTACATTGGGTTCGTTAGTGTATTCGCTTCTTGTCAATATGCCATCTGATTTGTAGCCAATATTGAGAATAATCTCTTCAGGCTTTACGTCGATGACTGTGCCTTCCACTACCTCTCCCGCATGAATTGTCTTTAATGATTCCTCTAACATTTGTTCAAAAGTTAATTCTGACATAATTTTGAACCTCCTCAATAATATTATTTGGGGTAGACGCCCCGGCAGTAATACCGACCGGTGAAGCCGTTTTAGGTAGTTCTAAACGCAAGTCATCCAGTGTCTGTATAAAATAAGTATTCTCACATTCTTCTTTACAAATCTCGTACAGCTTTCTTGTATTAGAACTGTGAGTACCCCCTATTACTATCATGTTTTCAACCTGAGCTGCAATCTGCCTCGCCTCAGTCTGCCGTTCTTCCGTTGCGCTACATATAGTATTCACAACACTAACATTGTAACCTTTTTTCAAAAAAATTTCAACTAATTCTTTAAATTTGTTGTAGTTAAATGTCGTTTGGGAAACAATACATATTTCTTCCCCCTTTAAGTTAAGGTTTTTTTCCTCATTTACAAATGCTTGGGCCCGTTCCTTTGAGTCGATAACTGCCGTCTCTGTCATCGACCATCCTTTTATCCCTTCCACCTCCGGATGGCCGGGGTTTCCGATAATTACAACCCTTTTCCCCAATCCGCTTTCCTTCTCCACAATTGCATGGATTTTTTTAACAAAAGGGCATGTAGCATCTACGCATTCCAGCCCTTTGCGTTCCAGCAGTTCATACACATCCTTCGCTACACCGTGGGAACGTATAACGACTGTTCCGTCCTCCAGCTGCCTTAAGCCATCTATATCTTCTACAACAACGACTCCCTGACTTTCCAGGTCTTTCACTACTTCTTCATTATGGATAATCGGGCCGAAGGTATAAATCTTCCTTCCACTTTCCAACTGTTCATATACTTTCTCCACAGCCCTTTTTACCCCAAAGCAGAAGCCGGCGCTCTTTGCCCTTATTACTTCCATCCTTTTTCCAGACTCCTTTTCGTTTTTCAATCCCTTCTCTTTCTTCCAAACCCCTTTTCGTTTTTCAATCCCTTCTCTTTCTTCCAACCCCTTTTTCCTTTTTCAATCCCCTTTTTTCCCAACCCTTTTCTTTTTTAATCCTTTTTTTACTTCAATCCCTTTTTTCTTCAATCCTTTTTCTTTGCTTCAATCCCTTTTCTTCAGTTCCTTTTTTCTTCAAGTTCCTTTTCTTTTCCTCAGTTCCTTTTTTTCTTCAAATCCTTTTTCTTTTCTTCAGTCCCTTTTTTCCACAAATCCTTTTTTCCGTATTTTCTCTCTTCTGCCCCTTTAAAAAGCTTCCTTGCATAATCCGGTAATTACCTCAACCACTTCCTCAATTGTCATATCCGAGGAATCCACAAGCGTTGCATCCTTGGCCTGGCGGAGCGGGGAAATCTCTCTGTTCATATCCCTTTCATCCCTCTCGATAATATCTTTTTCTATCTGTGCGAAATCACAATGGATTCCCTTTGCCGTCAATTCATCATATCTTCTCTTTGCCCGGACCGTGCTGCTTGCCGTTAGGTAAACTTTTACATCCGCATCCGGAAGCACACAGGTTCCGATATCCCTGCCGTCCATCACCACATCTGACTCCCTGGCTAAAAGCTGCTGTAACTCTACCAGTTTTTTACGGACATCCGGGTTTATACTGCTGGCAGAAGCCATATTGCCCACTTCCTCCGTCCGGATAAGCCCGTTTACATTTTCACCGTTCAAAAATACTACCTGCTCCCCGTCTACGTAACGTATGGTAATGTCCACATCCTTACATTCCCTGCTTATTTTTTCCCCATCCTCTGCCGGGATGCCATTGCGGATAAAATAAAGCGCCATAGCCCGGTACATAGCCCCCGTATCCACATAAATAAATCTCATGTTTTTTGCGATTTTTTTTGCTATTGTGCTTTTTCCTGCCCCTGCCGGCCCGTCAATTGCTATATTATAACTCATTGTTTCTGCTCCTTCCCTGCGGCAAAAACTCCTGCCTGATATCCGGTAGACCATGCAATCTGCAGATTAAATCCTCCGGTCAATGCATCTACGTCCAAAATTTCCCCTGCAAAATACAATCCTTTTATCCTTTTGGATTCCATAGTAGAAGGATTTACTTCCTTTACATGGATGCCGCCGCGAGTAATGACCGCTTCCGCATAGTCTCTTGTTCCTGTCACTGTCATTTCCATATTCTTTATTAAATGGGCAAACTGCAGCCTTTCCTCTTTTGTAATTTCATGGATTTTCTTTTCCCCGTCTATGCCGGATAAATCCACCATAACAGGAATCAGCTTAGAAGGGAACAATTCCCCTAACGAATTTTTAAACTGTTTATTCTTGTTTTCTTCAAAATCCCGTAAAAGCCTTTTGTCAAGCTGTTGAGGGGTAAGCGCCGGTTTTAAATCCAAACGCAGCACCGCCTTTTCTCCTTTGCATTTCTTTCCATAATAACTGCTTGCACTTAAAATCAAAGGCCCGCTCACACCGAAATGGGTAAAAAGCATCTCCCCAAACCCCTCATAAAAAGGTTTCTTCCCCTTCAAACCAAGATATACCTTTACATTTTTCAGAGAAAGCCCCTGCAATGCTTTGCACCATGTCTCTTGTATGTGAAAGGGAACCAAGGAAGGAGACGTTTCTTTTACCGTATGTCCTCTTTCCGCTGCCATACGGTAACCAGCCCCATCAGAACCAGTGGATGGATAAGAAAGCCCTCCTGTTGTCAGGATAACAGCATCCCCATATTCTTCCAGCCCGTTTGCCAGCCTCACGCCTTTGACGCAGCCTTCCTTGACTACCAACCCTTTTACCTCTGTTTTCAGCCAGACATCCACCTCTCTTTTTTTCAACTGCCCAGCCAAAGCAGCTATCACATCCGACGAATGATCCGAAACAGGAAATACCCTGCCTCCCCTTTCTATTTTCACCGGACATCCCGCCTTTTCAAACCAATCCATCACCGCCCGGTTATCGAACCCATAAAAGGCACTGTATAAAAACTTGGCGTTTGTTACCACATTCTGAAACAGCTCTTCCATATCGCAGGCATTGGTAAGGTTGCATCTTCCTTTTCCCGTAATAAACAGCTTCTTCCCAAGTTTTTCGTTCTTCTCATATAATACGGTTTTTGCACCTTGTTCCGCCGCTGCCGCTGCCGCCATCATCCCTGCTGCCCCGCCGCCGACTACTATCACTTTTTTCATTCTTCGCTTTCTGCTCCTTGTTTAATCTTTCTCTTTCATTAAAGGGTAATTCAATATCGGTTCCTCATCAATAAAATTAATTTCATCATTCAGATATACCTGATAATTATTCCAAACCTGCTCCAATTCTTCCAAATTCTGCTTTACATCCTCCGGCCGCTTTAAGCAAAGCGCTACCACCAGCGCATTGATTAAGCTGAGGGGGGCTACCAGCGAATCCACAATGGATACCATATCGCTTCTGGCAAATAAGTTGCAGGAAGAATAAAGGTTCATAGGGGAATGGACGCTGTCCGTAATGGCAATAACCTTCGCATTCCTGTCATTGGCAAATTCCATTGCCTTCAAGGTTCTCATGGAGTATCTTGGGAAACTGATTCCCACAATTGCGTCCTTTTCCCCAATCCGTATCATCTGCTCGAACATCTCACTGGCGCTTGTCGTCCTGAGCTGCACCACATTCCCTCTAATCATATTCAAATAAAAACAAAGGAAATCCGCCAACGGCTCGCAACTGCGGATTCCAACAATATATACGGTACGGGCTTCCAAAATAATGTCCACAGCCGTTTCAAAAGAAATCCCGTCCAAATGTTCTATTGTATCCTGTAGTTTCTCAATATCCGCCTCCAGTACGGATGTCAATATCTCCGATTGCGAGCTTTTCCCATATTTTACCCCAATCTTCTGAACTGAATTTAGCTTGTCCTTTACCCATTCTTCCAGCGCTTTCTGGAACTTCGGATATCCGTCATAGCCGATGCCTGCCGCAAACCTCACGACGGTGGATTCACTGGTTCCCACTGTTTCCCCCAGCTTCGCTGCTGTCATAAACACTGCCTGTTCGTAATGATTGGTAATATATGCGGCAATTGCCTTATGGCTTTTGCTCATTTGGGGATATCTCTCATTCATCTTGGATATGACATCCCCTTCTTCCCCCTTTTTTCTTTCCATTTCCATCTTACGTAATCCTTCACTCACTCTCAGCCATGCCGCCTACACCGGCATAAAACTATCGTCTCTTGCATATTTTCTTTCCAGTATATATTGTTTTGGGGGAAATAGCAATGTTTTTGTTGGGTGGGGTGGGAGGGATTGGGTGGGGGGGAGTCCGGAGGACTTTCCTATACGGTAAAAAAGAGGATTGCCCAAACAATCCAAGCAATCCTCTTCCCATTCTTCTCTTATACCGGATAAGCCCCATTCTTCGTATCTGCCTGAGTCATATCCACTTTTTCCTGCTGTGCCTGACGATATTTGAAGAAATCGGTAGCAACCTGAGGGAAAAGTGCATAGGAGAGTACGTCTTCATCCTGCTGCTTCCATTCCTTCATTTCTGCTTCCAATTTATCAAGCTCGTTTTCGATTAAGTCCGCCGGACGGCAAGTAATCCTCTCTTCGCCTGGAATAACTTTATCAATAATTTCCTGATTCATCGGTTTAATGGTCTGGCCATATTCACCGCGCAAAACTGCTTTTGTTTCTTTTGTCGCCATCTTGTAACGCTCACCCAGAAGTACATTGAATACTGCCTGCGTACCAACAATCTGGGAAGAAGGAGTAACAAGCGGCGGCTCGCCTAAGTCTTTACGCACTGCAGGGATTTCCCTCAATACATCGTAATATCTGTCTTCTGCATTCTGCTCTTTCAACTGGCTTACCATGTTGGAAAGCATACCGCCCGGTACCTGATACAGCAATGTCTTAATATCAACGCCCATAACCTTCGGGTTCATCAGCCCGCTTGCAAGACATTCATCCCTGTAAGGCCTGAAGTAATCAGCGATTTCTGCCAGGATGCTCTGGTCATAACCGGTATCGTAAGGGGTTCCTTTAAAGGTTTCCACCATAACTTCCGTTGCCGGCTGGGAAGTACCCAGTGCAAAGGGAGAAATTGCACAGTCGATCACATCCACGCCCGCTTCTACTGCCTTTAAGTATGTCATGCTGGCTACACCGGAAGTATAATGTGTATGAAGCTGAATCGGAAGTTTGGTTGCGCTCTTCATTGCGGAAATCATTTCTGTCGCTTTGTAGGGAACAAGAAGACCTGCCATATCCTTGATACAGATGGAATCCGCTCCCATCGCTTCAATCTTTCTTGCCATATCTACCCAATATTCCAAAGTATAAGCGTCACCTAATGTATAGGACAATGCAACCTGTGCATGGCCTCTGCCTTCCCTTTGTTTCACCGCATTCGTAGCGTTTACTGCTTCCTGCAGGTTCCTAAGGTCATTGAGGCAGTCGAAAATCCTGATAATATCAATACCGTTGGCAATGGATTTTTCAACGAAATAATCCACCACATCATCTGCATAAGGACGGTATCCTAAAATATTCTGCCCTCTGAAAAGCATCTGCAATTTCGTATTTTTAAATCCGTCCCTTAACTTCCTCAGCCTCTCCCAAGGATCTTCTTTCAGGAAACGAAGGGAAGCGTCAAAGGTAGCGCCGCCCCAGCACTCTACTGCATGGTAACCTACTTTATCCATCTTCTCAATGATTGGAAGCATTTTTTCCGTAGGCATTCTCGTTGCAATCAATGACTGATGCGCGTCACGGAGAACGGTTTCCATAATTCCAATCGGTTTTTTCACCTGTTCTGACATTTTTTATTCCTCCTATTAAATTTCAATTGCAAAACCACAACTGGCTCATATGCCATTAAAATACTCCAAATACTGCCATGAAGGTACCAGCCGCTACCGCCGTACCGATAACTCCGGCTACGTTAGGCCCCATTGCATGCATAAGCAGGAAGTTTGTCGGGTCTGCTTCCGCACCGACTTTCTGGGAAACCCTGGCTGCCATAGGCACCGCGGAAACGCCTGCGGAACCAATCAGCGGATTGACTTTTCCATGCGTGATTACGCACATTAACTTCCCGAACAATACGCCGGCTGCCGTACCGAATGCAAATGCAATCAAGCCAAGTACCACAATTTTAATCGTTGCCCAGTTTAAGAATGCTTCCGCACTGGTAGTTGCCCCTACGGATGTACCCAGCAGGATAACTACGATATACATCAATGCATTGGATGCCGTATCTGTCAACTGCCTTACAACCCCTGACTCCCTGAACAGGTTACCGAGCATCAGCATACCAACAAGGGGCGCTGTTGTCGGAAGAATCAGACATACAACAATAGTAACGATAATAGGGAACAAAATCTTTTCCAATTTTGAAACCGGGCGCAACTGCGCCATTTTGATTTTTCTTTCTTTTTCAGTTGTTAAAAGCTTCATAATCGGCGGCTGGATAATTGGCACCAGCGACATATAGGAATAAGCCGCTACTGCGATAGGGCCAAGCAGAGCCGTCTGTCCTAATTTTCCTGCGAGGAAAATAGAAGTAGGGCCGTCTGCTCCACCGATAATGGAAATTGCCGCTGCTGCCTTGTCATTGAACCCAAGCCCGATTGCGCCGAAATATGCGGCAAAAATACCGAACTGTGCAGCAGCGCCCAGCAAAAAGCTCTTAGGGTTGGCAATCAGCGGACCAAAGTCCGTCATTGCACCCACGCCCATGAAAATCAGGGAAGGCAGGATTGCCCATTCATCTAAGAGATAGAAATAATAAAGCAGGCCGCCTGTTCCGTTTGCCGCATCTTCAATGCTTAACATAATATCCGGATAAATATTTACAAGCAGCATACCAAATGCTATCGGCGTTAACAGCAAAGGCTCAAAACCTTTTGCGATAGCAAGATAAAGAAATACACAAGCTACTACAATCATCAGGTAATTTCCCCAGGTAAGGTTGAAAAAAGCCGTCTGATGTATTAGATTGTCTAATGTATTCGTTATATAACTGAAATCCATTATTTTAACCTCCTGTTTTGATTCACTGCAACAGATGCCATGCTTCTTATGATTAATTTAAAGTTGCCAGCAATGCACCTGCTTCTACAGGATCGCCAACCGATACATCCACGCTGGCTACCGTACCATCCTGAGGAGCGACAACCGGGATTTCCATCTTCATAGCTTCCAGTACGACTACCGTGTCACCTGCTTTTACCGCCTGTCCTACCTTCACTTCCACTGCAAATACCTTTCCTGCCGCACCGGCTTCTACTTTAACGCTTCCTGCCGCACCGCTTGCTGCCGGCTTTGCTGCTGCCTTGGGAGCCGCTTTCGGAGCTGCCTTAGGCGCTGCCGGAGCTGCTGCGGGAGCCCCTGAAGATGCTCCTTCTTCTACTACTACATCATATACGTTGCCATTTACGGTAATGGTATAATTTTTCATTCTTCTATTCCTCCTAAATTATAAATTCCATCCGCATACAGTAAACACTCTGCATGCAATCGCTTAAAATGTTCTTCTTTTCCTGATTGACCTGACAACAAAACCGTCAGTAGAAGCTGCGCCTTGGCTCGCTGCAATTGCAGCCGCAATAACAGCCACCAGTTCCAAATCATCTGTTTCCTCTTCTTCCACTGCCGCAACCGCTGCCGGAGCCGGCGCTGCAACAGGCTGTTGAGGCTGCTGGGATTTCTTTGTAAACGATGCCTGAATCTTAGGGATAAAGGTAAAGCATGAAATTATCAGGCTGATTAGGATAAGCACCACGAACACGGTTCCCATACCAAGCAGCGTATTCATTGCCGCCTTTGCCATCAATTCCCCAAAAGAATAAATTACGTTTGTAGACATACTGGTCAACATCATCTCATCATCAAAAATGATTTCGATATTTGCATCATGAATTGTACCTTTTATTTTCAGATTCACAACAAACCCATCATCATTAATCTGCGCATTCTCTTCCGATATCTCCACAAACTCGCCGATATCTTCCTGCGCACTGTCCCAACTGCTGAATGCAGATGCAGATACGGCATCCGCCTTGGCAATCTGGGCTTTTTCATTTTCATAATTGCCGGAACAAATTTCCCGAAGGTTCTGGAAAACCTGCTCCCCATAATAGATTGCCTCTTCCTCTATCATATCCGTCCATGCAGGCCCCGCTTCTTCCTGCTTACTCCCGCATGCGCTCACTCCAAGGATACAGGTAATCATACCTAATACTAATAACCATCTTTTCATAATGAAGCAGCATCCTTTCTAGACTGTGCCGTGTTTTTTCGCCGGGCGGTCTTCATGTTTTGTATATAACATTTCAAATGCGCCGATTACATATTTCCTCGTATCCTCCGGCGCTACAATCTGATCCACATACCCTCTCCTCGCCGCACTCTTTGCGCTTGTCTGAAGAAGTGCATATTCCTTTGCACAAGCGTCGATGGCATCGGAGCCTTGTCCATCGCAGATAATCTTTGCAGCCAGCTTTGCGTCCATTGTTCCGATTTCAGCATCCGGCCATGCCATTGTAATATCTGCGCCGATTGCCTTGGAGTTCATTGCAACATAAGCGCTGCCGTAGGCTTTCTGCGTAATTACATTTACTTTCGGCACCGTTGCATTTGCGAAAGCATATGTAAGGCGCGCTACAGCCTTAGCCATCTTCTTCTCGGAACATTTAGAAGATGCAAACCCTTTTACATTCGTAAGGGACAATACCGGAATATCAAATGCATCGCAGAATGCAATAAAATCTGCTGCTTTCTCGCATCCTCTTGCCGACAATACCATATCGAATTTCTCCGTAACCTTGCCTTCTTCACCATAAACTTCACTGCGGTTTGCAACAGCGCCTACGGTAGCGCCGTTCAGTTTGATGAATCCGGTTACCATATCTTTGGAATAATTCCTCTTTGTTTCAAAGAATATACCATTATCGGAAAGCTGGGAAAGCGCAATGGAAGTATCTCCTGCACAATTTTCCAATCCCTCACATACTCTATTCAAATCATCGGCACATTCCGTAAATGACATATTGTCTTCGTTGTTGGCAGGAAGCATGGAAACCAGTTCCCGAATCTGTGCCAAAACGTCAGCTTCCCCTGCTACTACATCTACAATGCCTGCCTCTTCGCTCTGAAATGCCGCACTGGAAGTATCGCATCTGGAAATCTCATTGCCGTCGATGGCATTGGGGGAATTAACAAAAAGCTTCGCTTTCTTTTCTTCCATAAAAGTAAAATCCGTCAATGTAGGAACTACTGCAAGACCGCCGCCACAGGTTCCAAAAATCGCCGTTATCTGAGGGATTACGCCTGATGCATTCACCTGTTTCATATAAATCTCACCAAAACCGTTCAATGCATCCGCAGCTTCCTGCAGTCTGAGCCCGGCAGAATCGATTAAACCGATAACGGGTGCGCCCGTCTTCATTGCCAGATCATAGAGGTTCGCAATTTTCTTCGCATGCATCTCACCAATGGTTCCGTTTAATACGGAAGCGTCCTGGCTGTAAACATACACAAGATTGCCGTCGATAACTCCATAACCGGTAATGACACCGTCAGAAGGAGTTTCTGTCTGTTTCAGGTTGAAGTCAGTTGCCCTTGCCGTAACAAGCGCCCCTATTTCAACGAAACTGTTTTCGTCGAGTAAAGTATTGATTCTTTGACTCGCTTGTGAAGTAGTACTCATTTTTTCAGCCCTCCATTTTATATTAAAAAAATAAAAACTATTTAACGGGGAACAAACTTCCCCATGATTACACTGTAGTAGTATAACACAAAAGTGAAAAATAGCATAGAATTATTTTCATTTTTTAACATGTTTTTTACAGTGCATACTGCTTCCATATGTATTTCAGTATCCACGGAAAATCCATTTGTTCCACGTTTTCATTTACCACAATAGGGTACTCCTTTAACAATTCCCCTTCCAGGTAATATTTCACGCTGCCTGCCATACTCCCGCTTTTCACCGGGGCCTCCAGGGCATCCGGGATTTGGACTTGTTTTTCCACGCCTTCCCCTTCTTTCAGCAAAATATTTAGTTCCCCCTCCTGTCCTTCTACCGAAAGCAATGCATACGCTTCGCCATACGGTTTCCCGTTCTTCGGCACCCCGCCTTCCACTAACAGCGGCTCCAGTTCCACAGGCTCATAAACATTCCGGTATTCATAGTTTTCCAGGCCGTATCCCATCAGTTTTCTTGTATCGCTCCATTTATAATTCTTATTGTTAGGCCATCCGCAGGCTAAAAGCGCTACCACAAAAGTTTTCCCTTCCTTCCGCAGCGCCCCCACATAGCAGTATCCTGCATTATTGGTAAATCCGGTTTTTCCCGAAAGCGCACCATCCATCATATGCAGAAAGGCATTATGATTATTGCAGGAATAATTCCCCTTTCCTTCCCCATCCGCAAAAAAATGGCTCCCTGCCCTCGTAATTTCCAAAAACTCCCCTTTTTTCTCCGACTCCTCAATGCAATACTTCATCATCCGTGCCAAATCCCTTGCCGTAGTGGAATGCACCCTTGTATTGCCTTCGCTGTCTGTAGCAGAAGCATCCAGCCCATTAGGCGTAATAAAAAAGGTATCGAAACAGCCGATGTCCTTTGCCTTTTGGTTCATCATTGCCGCAAACCCTTCGACACTGCCCCCGATATGCTCCGCAATTGCCACTGCCGCATCGTTATGGGATTCCAGCATAAGGGAATAAAGCAAATCCTTCATCCGGAACTGCTGCCCCTCATACATGCCAAGGTGTACCTTCGGCTGGCTGGCCGCATAGGCAGAAACGGTGACCATGTCATCCATATTGCCGTTCTCTAATGCCAGAATGCAAGTCATGATTTTTGTCGTACTCGCCATCGGCATTTGTTCATTTTCGTTTTTCCCAAATAAAACACGCCCGGAATCCGCATCCATAAGGACTGCCGAACGGGCGTATAATTGTATGTTTGTACTATTTTCTTCTTTTCCGTTTTCCTGCGCTTCCAAAAATCCCTCCGTAAAATGAGGTTCCTTTCCTTCCAGATATGCTTCTTCGATAGGCATTTCTTCGGTAGACGCCTCTTCAATAGGCGTTCCTTCGATAGACGCTTCCTCAATAGGCGCTCCTATGCTGGCATATGTTCCCTTTTGCACCGCATAAATTTGCTTTGATAACATCCAGTCCTGCCCTGTTGCCCCAAGTAAAATACAGACTGCCAATGCAAAAACTTTTTTCTTATACCCTTTTTTCCTTTTTTCCATTCCACAACCCGGTTCTGCTTTATTTTGTCATCTAAAATATATGCTTTAGGGCAGTGAAATAGTCGTGCCTCTCCTCAAATATCCAGCGCCAACTGTACCTCGGCTTCCGCCTGCTGCATAAACTCTTCCATCTGCACTGCATTCAGTTCCGGCAGCTCGTCCAGAGATTTGACCCCGAAACTCCTCAAAAACTCTTCCGTCGTTCCGAAAAGCAGCGGCCTTCCCGGCGCATCCAACCGTCCTACTTCCGTAATCAGGTTAAATTCCAGCAGTCGGTTTACTGCATGGTCGCAGCTTACCCCTCGTATTTTTTCGATTTCCAGCCTTGTGACCGGCTGTTTATAAGCAATAATGGATAAAGTTTCCAACAACGTATCCGTCAGGACAAACTTTTTCGGCGTCTTAGCCACTTTGACCAAATACTCATACATCTGCGGCTTTGTACAAAGCTGCACCGATTCCTCCAGCTCAATCAGCGTTATGCCCCGATTCTCTTTTTCATACCTTTGTTTCATATCCTCCAGTATTTCTTTTGTCTTTTTCACATCCTCTTCTATGGTTTCCGCAAGCCTTGCTATCTCTACGGAATCGCCCATGGTAAAAAGAACCGCCTCCATTACCGCTTCCGCTTTTTTTCTTTCCACGTTCTTCCTCAGCTTTCCCTATTTCTTTTCTTTATTCTCCGTCATCCTTTTGCCATCGCCCTTGATGTAATCATAATGTCATCGCCAATATCTTGCTGCTCAATATCAATCCGCCCCAGCTTCATCATCTCCAAAACAACGAGAAAAGTGACAATAATCTCCATCCTGCTATGCTGCTTTTCCAAAAGGAGACGGAAGCTGAACCGTTGATGGCTTCTTATGTATTCTTCCACGTACAGGACTTTCCTGTCCATGTCCACTTCGTCTTTTTCGATTTTGCCGAAGGCGCTCCTTACCGGATCTATCTTATCCTCCTGGCGTTTCATCATAAAGCGGAACACTTCCTGCAGCCTGCTTAAGCTTACATCCTTAAGCAGCTCCCCGTAATCCACCGGCTGTCTGTATTCTTCCACTTCTTTCGGCAAATGCTGCTCTCTGTAAAGCGTCCGTTCCGCATCCACCTGCCTGTCCTTTAGTTCCAAAGACATGTACTTGTACATCTTATATTCCAACAACTTCTGCACCAATTCCGCCCTTGGGTCTTCCTCTTCCCCTTCTTCATTCACTTCCTTCGGCAGAAGCATCTTGCATTTAATGTCGATAAGAGTCGCCGCCATCACAAGAAATTCGCTCATCACATTCATGTCTTCCGTATCCATCTGCCTGATATAGTCCAAATATTGCTCCGTAATCTCCGCAATAGGGATATCATAAATATCAATTTTATTTTTTTCAATCAAATGGAGCAATAAGTCCAAAGGACCTTCAAACGCTTCCAATTTTACCGGAATTGCCATATCTTTACCTCAAATGCCGCTTACCGCGCTTTATTCCCCTAAAAGATTCTCCTGCCCGATTTGGGCCGTCTCACTATTCTACCCATAAATCCCGATAATTTCAACCCTCATTTTATAAAAAAGTGTCTTCGGCACTTCATCAAGAACCTATCATCTTTCTAAATGTATCACCACCAATTCCCCCGGGTTCAACATCCTAAGAGGGATGGTATGCATTCCCAACCCTCTGCTCAACACCATCTTTTTCCCCTGTTCTTCAAACAATCCGCCGTCATATTCCGGGAAAATACGTAAAGAAGGAGAAATCAATCCCCCAAAAAATGGAACTCTCACCACGCCCCCGTGGACATGGCCGGAAACGGTCAAATCCGCCCCCCACTTTACATATTCCTTAAAATACTCCGGATTGTGCCCAATCAACAGTTCAAAGCGTTCCTCTTTCGCCTTCCCTAACAAACGTTCTATATAGCCTTCCTCCATAGGCTTACGGTACCACCTTTTATATAAATACCTCTCAATTTCCAACCCGCAGATTTCTATATTATATTCCGGTAAATAAACCCGTTCATTTTCCAGGAAACGGACACCGCATTCTTTCAATTCTTTTTTATAGACGTCAAACATATCTCCATATGCCTTCCGGTATACCTTCATCCGGTATTCATGATTCCCCATTCCATAATAAACCGGATATTTTTCCGCCAAATGCCCAAACAGCCTAATCGGAACAAAACAGCATGTCTTCCCTTCGTTTGCCGTCATCATATCCCCTGCTGTCAGCACCACATCCGGATTTATCCTGTCAATCTCTTCCAGCAGTTTCCGGTTGTCTTGCCCGTATCTTTTATTATGCAAATCAGAAAGCAGCACAATTTTGCATCCTTTCTTGATTTTATCTGAATAAACCTTATATTCCCGTCTGACAAACCGGGTGCTGTCAAACGCAATCACCGCCCCGGCGCCGGCAACCGCCGCACCAAACACTACAGCCAGCATATTCCACCATCTCTCCTGCATCCCAAACCTCCAAAAATGAAACATCGGCTGGATATTTACAAAATACCCCAGCCGATAATTAGTGTACCACGTTTTTACCTTTTATAAAAGTTCCGATTATAATTTTCCTATCCGTCCGCAAAAACCGGGCTCTGTTCCCACGTATATACATCCTTGCGCATTTTGCGGCAAAATGCAAAATTATTTGGTCAACTTTTATGGCTGCCTGTTACAGCAGGAAATTCCGCAATACTTTCTTCACATAATCCTTGTACCCCGCCTTGCCGATACTCTTAGCCGCTACAATAGATATTCCTCCGATTCTTTGCCCTTCCAATTTATAAACCGCTTCACCGATAGCCTGCCCTTCCTCCACCGGCGCAACCACTTCTTCCGGCAGTGTAATCGTTTTCTCTATTTTTGAAAGGTTGCTCCCTTTTGTGTCCAAATACCGAAATTCCCCTGCAAAACTCAAATTCACCATATCTTCTACGCCGCCTTTAATCTTCTGGGCAGGAAGCGCTTCCTTATTTTCATCAATATAAATATTGCTTACGCTGTATCCAAAATTCAAAAGCGCCATAGCATCCTGAAACCGCACTTTATTGTCCGGTGCCGCCATGACCACGGCAATCAAATCAATGCCGTCCTTGCTCGCCGTAGCGGAAAGGCAATATTTTGCTTTGCTGGTGGAGCCGGTCTTCAGACCTGTCGTCCACTCGTACTGCCTTAACAGTTTATTGGTGCTGGATAGGGTAAAAGTGGTTGACCCCTGCCTCGTCACATGGGTGATATCCTCCATCCAGATTCTCGTATAGTCCAAAATCTCCGGATGCTTTGTTACCAGTTCCCTGGACATAATTGCCACATCCCTTGCCGTCGTATAATGTTCATCGGAATCCGACAAGCCACAGCAATCCACAAAATGGGTATTGTCCATCCTAAGTTCTTCTGCCTTTTGGTTCATCAGCTTTACAAATTCCTCTTCGCTTCCGGCTATGTACTCCGCTACCGCCACACATGCATCGTTGCCGGACGCCACCGCAATGCATTTTATCATCGTATCCAATGTCTGTACTTCCCCTTCTTCCAAAAAGACTTGGGAGCCTCCCATAGACTTGGCATAGGCGCTCGTAATAATTTCATCCTCCAGCTTTATCCGCCCCGTATCCAAATGGTCAAAAATAAGAAGCAGCGTCATAATCTTCGTTATGCTCGCCGGGCTCCGCCTTACGTCCGCCTCCTGTTCACAGATAATCTGCCCGGTAGACGCTTCCATCAATAAATAAGAAGGGGCAGATACATCCGGCGCCGCCTGCACGCAAAAGATACAGGACAGCATCAGATAGACGCTGAAAAAAAAGCATATCGTAGTTCTCACCAATCTCTTCACATTACACACTCCCGTCAGGTGTTCTACTACTATAAATATAAAAAAACGGTTCCGATTAGAACCGTTTTTGTCCCGAAACAAAAAGTATTATGTATGCCTTTTAATACCACCTCGTTTTAAACTCATGGTATCTGTCTATCAGCCTTTCCTTCTGCTCACTTATGTCTATATGCAGCACATTCATAAGCTGGATAATATAATCCACCGTCACCACCCCTAAAATCAAAGTGCATATCCGGCTCCCCATAGAAAAGCTCCAACTGTCAATAAAATCCATCACTCTGGAATGGAGAAAGACAATGATAATTACTGCATAAAACCCCCATGCCACCGTACTCTCCAAGCATACAATCCCTTTATAGTTGCACGGCTTATTATTATAATCCCACCAAACCTCGCCAAAAAGCCGAAGCATTAGTTTTCCTACCAGAAATTCAAACACAGTTGCCATAACCGCACCGGTTAAATACAGCCGGAACAAATCCGTCCGCAACGGGCAAAGCACTAAATAACCGATGACCGCCCCAAAACCATAAATCGGGCAAAACGGGCTTTTTGCAAATCCCCGGTTGGTCAGCCTCCTGTTGCAAAACGACATATAAATGGATTCCACCAGCCAGCCCAGCATACTATAAATGATAAATGCCGAAACCAGATGATATACATCCGTACCAAAAAGCTCCTTCGTCCACATAAAAATAACCACACCCTTTCCGAAGCGGCAAATTTTGGTGCAATCCACTACTTGATATAATATAACAAAATCCCTGATTCTCTAATCAGGGACCCGTTATTCACATGATTAATTATATTTACGTTTTCTTGCTGCTTCAGACTTCTTTTTGCGTTTTACGCTTGGTTTCTCGTAATGCTCTCTTTTACGAATCTCCTGCTGAATACCAGCTTTTGCACAGCTTCTTTTGAAGCGACGTAAAGCGCTATCCAAAGTTTCGTTCTCTTTTACGACAACATTTGACATCCTGCACCTGACCTCCCTTCAGTCCCTCCAAGCAACTCGACTGATTGGGTTTATTCTATTTTTGTACATAAAAAGGACTCACGAACTATCATGCACTTTAATTATTATATCACATTTTTATGCACAGTCAACCCATTTTTTATATTTTTTATTTATTTTTCATTTCCGTTACAGACGCTGCCGTTACGGAAGCTGCCCTTCCAGCACCTTT
>Ga0137307_101457_pt1 | contig 17893 bp, 18 predicted proteins | sample NAcewD2O_March_2_FD_97180 | JGI IMG/M metagenome (GOLD analysis project Ga0137307, IMG submission 97180) | Mouse cecal microbial communities from Vienna, Austria - N-Acetylglucosamine amended D2O_March | ecosystem: Host-associated > Mammals > Digestive system > Large intestine > Cecum | place... | reverse complement strand
GTAACCATTCGGCTGATATCCTGAATATTATTGGCCGTATCTCTGCTGTTATCTGCAAGGACACGTATTTCGTCCGCCACAACTGCAAATCCCTTTCCCGCGTCTCCGGCGCGGGCTGCTTCTATGGAAGCATTTAATGCCAGCAGGTTCGTCTGGCTGGTAATATCCAGTATCTCTCCCGTCAGTTCGTTAATGCGCTCCACGCTGCGGCTCTCGGTAACTGCTTCTTCCAGCGTATTTCGGATATCCACCAGCATTTTATTGACAGCCATTTTATTTTCTACCGTACGTTTTCTCACATCCTGATCCCTGTTCTTAATCTGCTCCACCAGCTCAGAACCGTTTTCAGCCCCCTCGGCCATGGATTTTACTTTCGCATAAACTCCGCCGCTTCCTTCGGCAATCTGCTCCAGAGTGGCGGAAACTTCTTCCATGCTGGCTGCCAGTTCTTCCATGGAAGCCGATACATTCGTTACATCTTCATTGGAGGAGTACACCCGATTGTTGATATTATTAACCGAGTCAAACATCTGTTCCAAACGGTCTTTTAACTTCTACATAACCATCTGAAGCTGCTCTATAAAGCCATTAACTCCCTGAACAAGCTGTCCCACTTCGTCTTCCGTCTGGATATCAATACGCTCCGTCAAATCTCCTTCGTTCTTCTGAATCTTCTCCACAATCTGGCTCAGATGGCCGCTGGCATTCTTCGCCGGATTTGCCACGGTGCGTATTACAATCAGCATAGTGACAGCCGAAAACACCAGAAAAATCACAATGGCTATCACATCAAAGACAAACGTACCGGATATTTTTATATCTATTTTATCGGAAACATACTGGATTCTGTTCTCCAGATCTTCCGTATAGGCAATTTTGCTCTCTTCAAGGGACGCAATCAACTTTGCCCGCTCTTCCACCACAGGCGCCAGACTTTCCATATCACCCGCCAGTACCGCATTGGCAATCTGCATTCCCAGATTCAGAAATTTCTCCATCTGTTCCTGTATGGACTTCATTTTGTCTTCCAGAAACTCCGGACCTGCCGCCTGAATATCCTCCGGCTCCTTATACAGCCACAGTTCCTATACGCTTTTTCATGTGTTCCTCCTCCTTTGTAAAATCCGGCTGTCAGTCGGAAGAAAGTTTTCTGGCACATGCAAGCGCCAGAGCTCCCGGCCCAATATGACATGCCACGCTCAAAGACAGAGGGTCTGCCATCTGAATATCCCCGTCGGGAAATGCTTCCTGCACCTGAGCTTTAAATTCCAGAGCTGTCTCCCGGTCTTTGGTATAGGCAATAAAAAGATTCATGTTTTCTCCTGTTTCGTCTCCGAAACGTTTGACAAAATCATTTTTCACAGCTTCAATCATAATATTCTTTGCCTGCTTCAGAGTTCTGGCCCTGGCAAAGGCGTCCAGCTTTTCCCCCTGAATCTGGAGCACCGGCTTTAATTTCAGCAGTGTGCCCAGGGCTGCCGCTGCCGGCGTAATTCTTCCGCCCTTTTTCAGATAATACAGAGTGTCTACCATAATATAAATACTGGAATCGTATTTCGTCTTTTCCAGATAATTTTTGATTTCTTCTGCTTTTAATCCCCGCTTTACCAGTTCCGCCGCATCCAGTACAGACTGTTTCTGGGTAACGGAAATACGCTGATTATTTACCACCTGAACACGTCCGTCATAGTCCTGAGACAACATAATGGCTGTCTCACAGGAGCCACTCAGCCCGCTGGACATGGGAATATGAACGATTTCCTCATACTCTTTCAGCAAACTGTCCCACAAATCCGTCACAGAACCCACCGCCGGCATGGAAGTGGAAATTTCCGCATCGCTTTCCAGTTTTTCATAAAATTGTTCCTGGGTTAAATCAATATCTTCAAAATATGTCTCTCCATTGATAAAAAATGGCATGGGCAGCACATTTACTCCGTATTCTTTCGCCTGTTCCTGGGTAATTCCGCTGTTACTGTCTGTTACAACTGCAATTTTTCCCACCTGAGTTGTCCTCCTTTGATTTTTCTACCCATCATTGTATCACAATCTTTCTTTCGGTACAATGGTACATATTTCTTTCAGCCCATTTTCTGAATCACGTCCATGACGCTGTTATAAGCAGCCCGCACTTCTTCCATGTCTGCTTCAAGCCCATCGTAATTCTGGCTGCGCAGCTTCTCCACCACCACAATATCCGCTTCCATCAGTTTTTTCATGCCCAGATTTCCCGCTACTCCTTTCAGCGTGTGGGCACAGTGAAAGGCTTCCTCATAATTCTGCTCTCCCAGCGCTTTTTCCAGCCCTGGGAAATTCTTATCCGCCTTAAATTTAATCAGCAGCCTCTCCAGCAGCATTTCGTTGTTCATCAGCCGCTCCAGTGCCTCTTTCATATTTACGCCTGCTGCACTTAATCCTTCTTTTATCTCCTGATTCATAATTTTTCCTCCCTTTCCTCTGAATTTATTGCTTCAATTTCTCTTCTGGACATGCGGAAACATTCCATAATTTTCGGTGAAAAAATCCCGCATTCACCGCCCAGAACCATATAATATGCTTCTTCTTTGGGATATGCCCGCTTGTAAATACGTTCGCTGATCAGCGCATGGTAGGCGTCCACCACAGATACAATCTGGGCGGAAATTGGTATCTCATCTCCTTTCAGCCCTTCCGGATACCCTTTTCCATCGTAACGCTCATGATGATAACGACAGATTTCCATACTTTTCCTGTGGTCGTCAGGAGTCTGAATACCTTTCATCATTTTCATAATTTCACAGCCTTTGGTCGTATGGGATTTCATATATTCTTTTTCTTCTCTGGTAAGTTTCGCCGGTTTGAACAGCACATGATCTGAAATCAGAAGTTTGCCGATATCCCTGAGAGCTGCCAGCTCTGCAATGGCTTCCACATCTGCGTCTGTCAGCTTATATTCCGGATAATGGGCCTGCACTTTTCTTCCGATAATCCTGCTGATTTCCCTTACGGTCTGTGTATTTTCATCAAATTCCGGATAATGATGTTCCAGAATATTACATACAATGTCGATCATCTGCTGGCTGGATTTTTTCAGCTTATCTGCCTGCAGCTTCATTACCGCATACTGTTTCCGCAGAATCTGGTTCTGTTCCTGCACTTTTTCTTCCATATGGTTTTTATGCTGATACAGAGATATATTATTGTCTACCCGTTTCCGGATTACATCCGAATCAAAAGGCTTGCGTATCATGTCGGCGGCTCCCAGCCCGATACACTGTTTTTCTGTATCTATGGACTGTTCTGCGGTAACCACCAGTACCGGAATATGATTCATCCAGCCTTTTTGTTTCATTTCCTCCAGTACCCTGCTTCCATCTTCTTCGGACAGGTGCCAGTCCAGCAGCACTGCCGCTGTCTCTCCGGAACTTTTCTCCAGAATCTGCAAAGTGGTTTTTACATCTGAGGCTTCCAGAATCTGGTAATCTCTGCGAAAAATTTCTGCCAGAATCATGCGGTTGCTTTCCACATCATCCACAACCAATATTTTATGACGATTCATACTGTTTCCTCCTTAATTCCGAAATACACCTATTTCTTTGCCGGACAGGCGCACCGTGACATTTCTCACGGAGCTGGCTGCTGTCCACTGCAGTCCGTTCATCTGCACTGCAGTCCCGGCGTTCAGGATACCGTATACCATCATTTTTGCTTCATTTGCTTTCTTCCGCTTTTCTTCCAGTTCTTTTGTACGTTCTACCTGCTGCTCCATCTGCTTGCGCTTGATATAAGTCGCCTGTTCCACTTTCAGGTACAGTTCCATTTCATTCCGCACTTCCAGCGGATACTGCTTCTGGAGCTTCCTGTATGCTTCCTCAAAGATTTCCAGCTCAGACTGGAGCTTTTTCAGTTTTATCTCTGCTTCTTCTTCTTTTTCAATCATGGCCTTGCTGACGCCCAGGGAGATATTGGTAAGAAGTCCGGCACGGTTTCCGATGTGATGGGCTTTAATCCCATTAACTGCCGCCGCATTTCCGCCGATAATTGCCCCTTTGCTGCCGGAAATTTCAATTTCTTTTCCTGCTATCAGGTTACTGTTCATTACATAATTGGCGTAAATCCCTCCATTGGCAGTCAGCGTCGCTCCTTCAAAAAATTTCCCATGAATATCCTCGGCAGATTCTATTACCGCCATTCCGCCTCCGGATACACCGTTTTTTATCACAATCCGCTTCCCGCTCTGTAAACGGGCAGCTTCCACATTTCCTTCAATAATCAGTTCATCTTTTGACTGAATCACCACGCCGCTTCCCACATTTCCTTTTACCCAGATACTGCCGTTAAACCGCAGATTTCCGGTGGATATCGTCACTTCTGTTACCACCAGCAGGGGCTGAATGGTGATTTCATTGTTTTTCAGCTCGATTTTTCCGGATTCCCGTGCAATATAGGTCTTTTTGTCCTGGGAAAGAAGGAATCCTCTTCCTTTCAGAATTTGCTTTTCCTGCCCGTTCTGAGCAGGGAGTTCCGTTCCGTCTACGGTTCTTCCCCCAATCCCCGGCTGGGCTTCATGGTACACTGCGATTACCTGACCGGCTTTTACCTGTTCAAAATATACCGTGTTCTGGTAGTCAATGGAGCCATCCTGTCGGACTGCCGGAATCTGCGGAATTCCTGTCCGAAAGAAATATTCATAATATCCGTCCCGGCCCCGCTCCGGCCGCACTCCTTCTGCCGCCAGAAATCTTCTGGTACTTTGCTCTGCTTCTTTCAGATTCTTTTCTATTTCATCCTGTTTTATTCCGAATACAACGTTTTCTCTGGCCAGAAGCCGCATGATTTCATTCTTACTTTTGGAAGTGCCTTTCTCCAGGGTAACATACACTTCCATTCTATCCCGGCTTACAGTCACCACACATTCCGATGCCTGCCGGGCCTGTTCTTCCAGCAGCTCTATCTGAAAATCTGTCTGTTCCACCTGACGAGCCTGTTCCTGCATTTTCATGCGTATCTGCCGCATTTCTCTGGCTGAATACATCAGGCTCTTATAGGCAGATACGTCCAGACCCTTCTCAAGACCCAGACGGATTTCTCTCATCTGCTGCCAGCGGTACAGTTCTTTTGCATACAGGGACACATCCACACGCCGTTCCAGGCCCAGGCGGATTTCCCGCATCTGCTGCCAGCCAAAATAGATTCTGGCATAAACGGACACATCCAGACCTTCTTCTACTCCCAGACGGATTTCCCGCAAGGATTCTCCAAGAAATTCTTTGATCAGATACCGGCTGATATCTGCCTTATGCTCCAGACCCAGACGGATTTCTTCTAACTGATCCGGCTCGTATCCCACCTCAATGTAAGAAAAAATATCCACGTGGCCCATTTTTGCCTTGCGTATCTGGCGCAGATATCCGGCTTCCAGTTCCTGATGTCCGGACAAATCCACTCCTTCTTTCAGGCCCTTGCGTATCTGGCGCATACGGTCATAGGAAATTTCAGGTCTGGCATAGACAGACACATCCAGCCCCCGTTCCAGTCCCTTTTTAATTTCTTCCATCTGAAACCAGTCATAATTTACAGAAGTATACCAGGACACATCCAGCCCTTTTTCCAGTCCCTGGCGGATTTCCTCCACCTGCCCCTTATCAAACCCCATCGCTTCATATTTTCTGACAAGCCTACTGTTCACTTCTTCCCTTTCTCCTCTACTTATTTTCCTGTTTCTTAATTTTATGGTAAAATTACCGGACTGTCAAGAACAAAGCACCTGCGGCAATGAGACATATGTTCTGACGCCATACATATACTGGCCCATAACGAATCGGCAAAGTATATTGTTTGATAATTCACAGTAACAAGATGCTTCCTGTAAGATAATAAAAAGGAACTGCGGAAATAAATACTTCCACAGTTCCTTTTTATTTTTTATAACATCTTCAGGAATTACATCATTCCCATTCCGCCTGCACCGCCTGCCGGCATTGCAGGTACGTCTTCTTTGATATTTGCCACTACGGACTCTGTGGTCAGCAGTGTGGACGCTACGGAGGTAGCGTTCTGCAGTGCGCTTCTGGTTACCTTAACCGGATCCAGAATTCCTGCTTCTACCATATTGACATATTCTTCTTTTGTTGCGTCGAATCCAACGCCCGGCTCAGATTCTTTTACTTTATTGATAATAACTGCTCCTTCCAGACCTGCGTTTGCTGCAATATAGAACAATGGGGATTCCAGTGCTTTTAAGATTACCTTTGCACCTGTCTTCTCATCTCCGTCCATGCCCTCTGCCAGTTTTGCCACTTCTTTTGCCGCATGGATATATGCGGAACCGCCGCCTGCAATAATTCCTTCTTCTACTGCTGCTCTGGTGGAGTTCAGTGCGTCTTCCATACGGAGTTTGCTTTCTTTCATCTCTGTCTCAGTTGCTGCTCCTACCCGGATAACAGCTACGCCGCCTGCCAGTTTTGCAAGTCTTTCCTGTAATTTTTCTTTATCAAATTCAGAGGTGGTCTCATCAATCTGCGTACGAATCTGTGCAACTCTTGCGGAAATAGCGTCTTTGTTGCCCTCTCCGTCTACGATAATGGTATTCTCTTTCTGTACTTTTACAGATTTTGCACGTCCCAGCTGATCCATGGTGGTCTCTTTTAACTCAAGGCCTACTTCCTCGGAAATCACCTGTCCGCCTGTAAGGATTGCGATATCCTCCAGCATTGCTTTTCTTCTGTCGCCATATCCCGGTGCTTTTACAGCTACTACGTTGAACGTACCACGGAGTTTGTTTACAATCAATGTGGTAAGTGCTTCGCCCTCGATATCTTCAGCGATAATCAGCAGTCTTGCTCCGGACTGTACCACCTGCTCCAGCAGAGGCAGGATTTCCTGAATATTGCTGATTTTCTTATCGGTAATCAGGATATAGGGATCATCCAGTACCGCTTCCATCTTATCCATGTCGGTTGCCATATATGCGGAAATATAACCGCGGTCAAACTGCATACCTTCTACCAGATCCAGCTCTGTCTGCATGGTCTTGGATTCCTCAATGGTAATTACACCGTCGTTGGAAACTTTCTCCATAGCGTCTGCTACCAGATTTCCGACTTCTTCATCACCTGCAGAGATAGCTGCTACCTTTGCAATCTGATCCTTGCCGTTTACTTTCTGGCTCATGGCTGCAATAGATTCAATGGCTTTCTCAGTAGCCTTTTTCATACCCCGGCGCAGAACGATTGGATTAGCGCCTGCTTCCAGGTTCTTCATACCTTCTTTAATCATTGCCTGTGCCAGAACAGTAGCTGTGGTAGTTCCGTCTCCGGCAACATCATTGGTCTTTGTTGCCACTTCTTTTACAAGCTGTGCGCCCATATTCTCAAATGCGTCTTCCAGCTCAATTTCTTTTGCAATGGTCACACCGTCGTTGGTAATCAGGGGAGCGCCGAAAGATTTATCCAGAACCACGTTCCTTCCTTTGGGTCCAAGGGTTACTCTTACGGTATCTGCCAGTTTATCCACACCGGCCTCTAATGCTGCTCTGGCTTCTGTGCCATATTTTAATTCTTTTGCCATGATAAATCGTCTCCTTTATTTGTGTTCTTTACATATTTTAATTAAGGAAGTTCCATTTTTATACTTCCGGTTCCCAAAAGCACCGGTTGCTTTAGTTCTCTACAATTGCAAGAATATCATTCTGTTTCACAATAATGAATTCTTCCCCGTCAATTTTTACTTCATTTCCTGCATATTTGGAGTAAATAACCTTATCGCCTTCTTTTACCTGCATGGTTACTTCTTTACCGTCTACCATTCCGCCAGGTCCTACTGCCACAACTTCTGCTTCCTGAGGTTTCTCCTGTGCACTTCCTGCCAGAATAATACCGGACTTGGTGGTTTCCTCTGCTTCGCACTGTTTTAATACAACTCTGTCGCCTAATGGTACTAATTTCATTACAATTCCTCCTTATTGAGTTCCTGTTCTGTACTTATTACATTTATTAGCACTCATTTATGTCGAGTGCTAACTGTTTCTGTACATAATTTAGCACTCCCTATTTTCTTTGTCAATATCCATTTTCAGATTTTATAAAAAGTTTAGATTTAAAGTTACAGTTCACACCTTAGCCCGCATGGGAAAATGCATGTTTACATGCGATTTTCCCCATACGGGCTAAGGAAGGGAACACCATATTATGAGCAAAGTTAGCTGCATGGCAGCGAGAAAGCGCCGAAGGCGCCTTTGCGAATGGTGTGTTGTGAACTGTAAATGCTGCCAGGCTGCTCAAATTTATTTGATAAAGGCTGCGTTTTCATCTCAGTCCAGGGGATGTTCTTCTATATACTGCTCCATAATAGCAGCGGCCATCCGGACTAATTTCCCGCAGGGACGTTTTTTATAGTATTCTTCTGTTCGTTCCGCCGGTGTCGGCTCATCCTTTTTCCGGTTCAGCCCCAGCAGTTCCCGGCAGACAATGGAGCCATTTTCCTGCTCAAAGGCCGCCGCAAGCTGCTGGATTCTCTCATAGTGCTCTTTTTTACCCTGCATGTCTCCCGGCGTATCATATCCATACAGGATTCCCGCTGTCAGAAACATACCGCTGACGGAGCCGCAGACCTCCCGCAGCCTGCCCATTCCCCCGCCGAAAGAGGAACTGAGCCTGGCCGCTGTTTTCTCATCCATACCATGCAAATCTGAAAAGGCCAGAAAAACCGCCTGGCTGCAATTATATCCTTTTTTGAAATTGTCTTCTGCTATCTGTCCGTATCGGCTCTCTTCAAAATACATTTTTCTTCTCCTGATTCATAATCACTTTATCAGCTGAAATAAATCAGCTCATCTTCCGGCTTCTCCGCCGGCTGTATCTCCAATGCGTACAGGACAGGGCCTTTTCCCCGGTATTCCAGTGCAAATTCATTCTTCATTTCCGCGGTAATGGTAATCCAGGATTTATGAGAAATCTCTGCGGCTTTGTCATATTTGCATTTGAAGCCCACAAAGGTAATATCATCCGCACAGCAGGTCATGGCAAACCTTCCCGGAATAAACACGCCTTTTTTCAGCTTCTCCGGACGGTACACCAGAGCCAGGAACCGCACCTTTTTTCCCTCATATTTTTTTGGATCATCCAGAGCATCCATATACCAGATGCCATAATCCATGTCTGTAATCTCAATCACATCCTGATTCAGGTCATAGGGCAATTCTTCCATATCATTCTCGTCTATGGTTCCGTCCTCCCGCTCATAGGCAATCTGAGCTTTCCGGTTCAGCACCTTGATGGCCCGGCGAAATTTCCCTTTGGGAGTGTCATCGGTACAACGGTTGATAATAACCACATCTGCCGCAAAAAGCTGTTCCATAATCATGGCCCGCATATTGGCCAGATACATTTCAAAGGTGGAAGCGTCCACCGTAGCCAGAGACTGTACCAACACCCAGTTTTTGGGCAGCTTCATCTCCAGAAATGTGGACATCTGCCAGGTTCCGTTGTATTCGATAAATACCTGATCCGGGCGGTATGCTTTGCCAAGCTCCTCCAGTTTTTCTCCGGTAAATCCTTCCTCTTCTTCTATTATTGCCAGTTCGGTGTTTACGTTCCGTAATTCCTCTTCTTCAAATTCCACTTCTCCCTCTTCACAGAGAATCAGCAGCGTTTTTCCATTTTCGCTGAAATTTCCGTCAATCAGCGTCTCCCGTATCAGAGAGCTTTTCCCGCTGTCCATAAAGCCGGAAAACAAATATACCGGAATTTCCATCTTTTCACACCCTTCCTATATTCCAAACAGCTCTGCCAGTTTTTCTTCTTTCATGTCCGTTCCAATTACACAGAGCCTTCCGGTGTAATCCGGTTCCCCGGTGCGCAGCTCATACTCTCCGTCTACCATATCAAAATAAATCCAGGTACCGTCTTCTGCCGGAACCATGCCCTTTGCCCTTAAAATGGTACCATAATCTTCCGTATCACAAAATGCTTTCATGGCATGTTCAATGGTATCTCTGGTAAATACGTGAGGCGTCTCTCTGCCCCAGCTTGTGAAAATTTCATCTGCATGATGGTGATGATCATGGTCGTGACAGCCGCAGGTACAGTCCGGCCCATGGTCGTGCTCATGATGGTCGTGTTCATGCTCATGATGATGGTCATGGTCATGCTCATGCTCGTGATGATGATCATGGTCGTGATGATCGTGCTCATGATGGTGCTCATGCTCGTGATGCTCATGCTCATGATGGTCGTGTTCATGCCCATGATGATGGTCGTGCTCATGATGGTGTTTCTGTTCTTCCACCAGTTCTTCTTCCAGTGATTTCTGCTGTTCGATTACTTTATAAATCTGTTTTCCGTCAATCTCATCCCAGGGCGTGGTAATCACAGCGGCATCCGGATTTTTCTCCCGGATGGTTTTTACCACCAGTTCCGTCTGCTCCGGTTTCACATTCTGTGTACGGCTTAACACAATTACCGTGGCGTATTCAATCTGGTTATTGAAAAATTCACCGAAGGCTTTCATCTGCCTGATGGCTTTGGCTGTATTAACCACGGTAATCCGTCCGTTCAGCTTCACTTCGTTCTCCGCTTCCACTTCCCGTACAGATTTCATTACATCAGAAAGTTTTCCCACGCCGGAGGGCTCAATGAGAATCCGGTCCGGATGAAATCGCTCCATCACTTCCCGCAGGTTTTTCCCGAAATCCCCCACCAGGGAACAGCAGATACAGCCGGAATTCAGCTCGCTGATTTCAATACCGGAATCTTTCAGAAATCCTCCGTCAATGCCGATTTCTCCAAATTCATTTTCAATCAATACGATTTTTTCACCCTGAAATACATCCTCCAGCATTTTTTTGATAAAGGTTGTCTTTCCTGCGCCTAAAAATCCTGAAATAATATCAATCTTCGTCATTCTTTTCCCTCCATCTTAATTACAATAGCGAATCACAACAGGTTACCATTCCTTTTTCCACCAGAAATACCGGCCGGTAAGACAGCTTCGCTTTCCGAAGCCCCCCTGCTCCTGTGTCCTCCTCCCGGTTCACATATCGGTAATCCTGGGCCTCATGAGCCACAAACTGCTGATTTATCATGGGATACGCCCCCTGAATCTCCGCAAAGGCTTTTTCAATATGCACCACAAAGGTATCGGGATTCAAGGGTTCCCCGATGGTAAATGCAACAATTTCCCCTTCCGGCTCTGTCCGCAGCAGGCCGCCCTTTAACTGCAGCTCCTCCAGAAGGCGCAGGGCATTCAGAGTTACACACATCTCCGCCCGCTTTTCTTCATCCTGGTCGCATTCCGCTTCTTCACGCCATTTCAAAGCCATCTGGAAACATTCTTCCACATTTTCCCCGGTCACAGGTTCGTACACCCAGTCAGGATAATTTTCCTTAAATTTATTGATATGGTTCCGTTTTCCATGGAGCTTTTTGCCTGCAAGGGTGGTAAGTTTCTCCGTTTCGTACACATAATCGGCGGAATCCCTGTCGTATGCAATCTGAAATTTTCCCGGATACCACTGTTCCAGCAGTTCAAATTCCTGCTCCTGTACCAGGTGCATGTGAAATTCCTTCTGCTGCTGCCGGAACCATTCCATCATCACATCCATTGCTTTCCGAATCTGTTCCGGCTCCCCTGCCGGAAAGGTAATGCTGGGTTCCCCGTTATCCAGAGTTCCCCGAAATACCAGCGTATCTTCCACCACCGCAAAATCCGTGGGATATTTCCGGCTCCAGAGGTAAATATTCGGGAAAATCAGTTCGCAGCTCCGATATGTTTTCCGGTTCAGATAGTTCTCAATTAATTCCCGGTCTTCCAGTCCGATTTTCTTAAATTCGATTTCCATAAATCTCCTGTCCGGCGGCTTCCGGCCGCCTTCTTCTCTTATCTTCTATCCGGCAAACTGCATACTGTAGAGCTTTGCATAAATGCCGTCTTTTTCCAGTAATTCTCTGTGGCTTCCTTCTTCTTCGATTCCGCTGTCTGTCAGCACCAGTATTTTCTCTGCATTCCGTATGGTAGACAGGCGGTGGGCAATCACAAAGGTGGTACGGTTTTTCGCCAGTTTTTCCAGAGATTCCTGCACCACTTTTTCACTTTCGTTATCCAGCGCTGAGGTTGCCTCGTCAAATATCAGTATGGGCGGATTTTTCAAAAATACCCTTGCAATAGACAATCTCTGCTTCTGGCCGCCGGAAAGTTTCACGCCCCGCTGGCCGATATCCGTATCATACCCGTCCGGCAGGGCCATAATAAATTCATGGGCATTGGCGCTTTTGGCCGCTTCCATTACTTCCTCTCTGGTAGCTCCCGGCCTTCCGTAACGAATATTGTCCATGACCGTACCCACAAACAGGTACACATCCTGCTGAACAATGCCAATCTGACTGCGCAGGCTCTTTAAAGTCACATCCCGGATGTCCTGTCCGTCAATTTTCACGGCGCCGCCCGTCACATCATAGAACCGGGGAATCAGGCTGCACAGGGTACTTTTTCCTGCACCGGAGGAACCCACCAGAGCCATGTAAGCCCCTGCTTCTACCTCCAGGTTAATGTGGTTCAGCACCGTTTCCGTATTTTCTTCATAATGAAAAGATACGTTGTCAAAGGAAATATCTCCTTTGACATGTTTCAGCTCCACAGCCCCCGGCCGGTCCGCAATATCCGGCGCAATAGCCATCATTTCCATAAAACGCTCGTATCCGGTATAGCCGTTCTGGAACTGCTCCGTGAAGTTAATCAGCTTTTTCACCGGCTCCGTAAAGGTATTAATATACAGAAGAAAGGTAATCAAATCTGTCACATTGACCTGACCGTTGGTAATCAGCACTGCGCCGGATACCAGCACCACAATGGTTATCAGTGTGGTCAGGGCGCCGAGACCGGAATGATATCCGGCCATGTAGCGGTAACTGTTCTTTTTGGCCGCCAGAAATCCCTGATTTCCTTCTTCAAACTTGTCCAGTTCCACTTCCTCATTGGCAAAGGATTTCACCACCCGGATGCCGGACAGGTTATCCTCAATCTGGCTGTTGATTTCTGCAATTTTTACCCGGTTCCGCTTAAAAGCCCGTTTCATCCTGGTATTAAAATACATGGCGTACACCAGCATGACCGGTATAAAGGCAAAAGCTATCATGGTGAGTTTCACATCAATATTCAGTAAAATTACAAAGGAACCCACAATCTTGATGACAGAAATCACCAGATCCTCCGGCCCGTGATGCAACAGCTCGCTGATGTCAAACAAATCACTGGTGATTCTGGACATAAGCTGTCCCACTTTCTGATTGTTGAAAAAAGAGAATGACAGCTTCTGGTAGTGACCGAAAATCTCCGCCCGCATGTCATACTCAATCTTTGCTCCCATCACATGGCCGTAATTGGCAATAAAATAATTGCAGAAACATTCCACCGCAACAAGCACCAGCATCAGAACTGCCAGTCCCGCAATCTTATGCAGCGCCGCCCCCGCTTCCATGGTAATCACATGATTTGTAATATAACGTACAATCAAAGGAATTACTAATGTCACCCCTGCACCCAGAATTGCAAAAAACATATCTGCAAGAAATAAGGGCAGGTAGGGCCTGTAATAGGATGCCAGCTTTTTCAGTTTTCGTTCCATTAAAATCCCCTTTCTCATAAAATTTTTATTGGGCTTATTCCGCACCGGCATTATGCCATATGCAATTTTGCACCCACAGGGCATATTATAACACAACTGGTATTTTTTTCAAATCTTTTGAGGGAAGTCTTTCTCAGCATTATTTTTATCCAGTTCAGGAGCATTCATTACACGATATTGTTGCATTTTAAAATTGAGTTCTCGTTTTTTCTGTCACTTTTTTCTGTCGCTTTTTTTCTGTCGCTTTTTTCCGTCACTTTTTTTCTCCTGCAATTGAAATTTTACTGCCCTCTTTCAATTCCTGATAGCTTTCATAATCAAACTGCCGCCGGAACTCTGCCCCCAGCCATTGAAATGCTTTTACAAACAGCTTCACCCTTCCTTTTCTTTCTATATTTATATAGGTAGGTATGATCACATTTCCGCCTGGTTTGCATACCCGTTCCAGTTCCCGTATGGCCAGACGGGGGTCTTCCAGCAGATGAATCACATTTCCGGCCACAACTTTGTCAGCAGCATTGTCTCTGCATTTTAAATTTGTCATATCTGCCCGCCTGATTTTTACATTGGAATATTTTCTGCATTTCCGTTTTGCCTGTCTGAGCATTCCCAGGGAATAATCGGTGGCAATCACTTTACGGCACAACGGCGCTATCTGCCCTGTAATTTCTCCGGTTCCGCAGGCGCATTCCAGCGCGGTGTCCTCCGGCTCTATCCATTCAGCCACATCTTTTCCCAGCTGTGCATAAACTTTTCCGTTATATAACGTCTCAAACAGGTCATACATACCTGATACCTTGTCCCAAAACATATGTTTTACCTCCTGGTTCCTGTCAAAAGAAAAATAATTGTCTGTCCTCCGGCTGTGATACACCGCTCCATATTTTTTTATTATATTCTTTTACCGGCAGAATCTCAAGGTAATTTCCATAATAAAATTGACGCACGGAAGCTGATATTTTATAATATAGAAAATATGTAACTATTCAAAACCCAATGAAAACCTGACGCCAGACTGTTCAAATAAATTTGAACAGGGTCTGATGGCTTTATTCCTGAAAGGAGCAGACTTATGACCCCAGCAGAAACTTATTACGAAAACCTTGCCAAAACCACCATGAAAAATCTGGAAAAGCGCCATTTTGAATGCCATTACTGCAAAACTGCCGAAGAAGCTGTAACACTTGCTTCTGAACTGGTGCCCTCCGACAGTACCGTTTCTTTCGGAGGCTCCATGACTCTGGCAGAATCCGGTATGGCTGACGCGTTAAGACAGCGCGATGATATTACGCTGCTTGACCGCAGCAAAGCCGGCACCCCGGAAGAAGTAAAGGAAATTTACCACAAATCCCTGAATGCCGACTATTATTTTATGAGCAGCAACGCCATCACGGCCGAGGGGGAACTGGTGAACATCGACGGCACCGGAAACCGGGTGGGCGCCCTGATTTACGGGCCGGAACATGTGATTATCCTGGCAGGTATGAACAAAGTAAGTCCCACACTGGAAGAAGCAGTTTCCCGTATAAAAAATGTGGCTTCTCCCCTCAATGCCAACCGCCTGAACCGGAATACCCCCTGTGCCGCTACCGGATTATGCGCCGACTGTTTGAGTCCGGACTGTATCTGTTCTCATACGGTCATCACCAGAAAAAGTGCGCCGGAAAAGCGGATTAAAATCATTTTAATCGGGGAACCTCTCGGATATTAAAACATCCGATTCGCCGTCTCGCACAGGCTTATGTCTACAGGGAGCAATGCCGGCCTTTTGGAATATATGAAGGTGACACTATCATTGATGATACAGTAACAATTTCCATCTATCATTCGGCAGGTAATTGCCCGGCAGGCAATTGCGAAACTATCCAGTTATCAAAATTTCATGTACAATTGCTACAGTTTCTCTTAAATATTTTCCGCATACAAAAGGCCGAAATGCCAGACGCATCGGACATTCCGGTAAGCCTCCGACTACAGATAACCATGTTCAGCAAAGGCTTCCATGGTTATCTGAGTCTTACCTCCATGGTGCTGAAATGCATTTCTCACCTTTTGCATGAAAAAATATTTATATTCAAATCTTCTGAATTGTACATGAAATCAGAACAATTATTGAGTTTCGCAATTGCCTGTATATGGTAAAGGGAATATGACATTACTTAATATTAAGAATGCAATCGTGAACAAAAGAAAATGAAAAAACTTGTGAAAGAGAAGAAAAACAGGAAAAAAGCTGCCAGAGCAGCAGGACTTACTCTGTCCCTGCTGCTGTTCCTTTATATCCTTCTGGTCAATGTTCTGGTAAGCGCCGCGCTGGTGCCCTCCTTTATGGAAAAACTGGAAGCATTTGAACGGATTACGGAAGAAAGCTATGCGGCTCAGGTACAGACTTCAGATATTCAGGGAAACAGGCAGAAAGCGCTGGAGGAGACCAGGACATGGCTTGAAACGGCAAAACACAGGAAACTTTCTGTGGAAACGGAGGATGGATACAGGTTGATTGCAGAAGAATTTCCGGCAGGAGAAAGCAATGACAGAGAAAGTCATAAATGGGTACTGCTCCTTCATGGATACACTGGCTGGAAAGAAGAAATGTATCCCTTTGCGTACTGGTATCACCAGCAGGGCTATCATGTGGTAGTGCCGGATTTGCGGTGTCAGGGAGAGAGCGAAGGGGATTTTATCGGTATGGGATGGACGGATGCTTCTGACTGTATGCTCTGGCTGGATGAGATTCTGGCTCAGAACAGCCAGGCTCAGATTGTACTTCACGGCCAGTCCATGGGAGCGGCCGCAGCCCTGATGATGGCGGGGAAAAAAGATTTGCCGGAACAGGTTCGTGCTGTGATTTCCGATTCTTCCTATACGGATGCTTACAGCATGTTTGGGGAGAAAATCAGAGAATGGTTCAATCTGCCGGCATTTCCGCTGGTGGATTCGGCCTGCCTGGCTCTCCGGCTGCGGGGCGGCTACAACCTGAAAGACGCTTCCGCCCTTAAAGCAGTCCGAAAAAGCAGGATTCCCATTTTGTTTATTCATGGAAGTTCTGACGCCATGATTTCCGTTCAGATGGCGAAGGATTTATACGAGGAAGCAGAATGTCCGAAAGAACTGCTGATTGTGGAGGACGCCGGGCACGGACAGACGCAGGATAAGGAGCCCGATACATATTATGGGACAATCGAAAGATTTTTAGACAAAGTCCTTGAAAATCAACATTGATTGTGTTATGATATTAATTCGTGATATAACAGTTTATCCTTGCTCTCAGCGCAGACTGAGGGCCGGAGACCAGAAGGAGGTACGATGAGCATGAACAAATATGAATTAGCGCTTGTTGTTAATGCAAAAATCGAAGATGAAGAAAGAGCCGCAGTGGTAGAGAAAGCAAAAGAATACATTACCAGATTCGGCGGTACGATAACCAACGTGGATGAATGGGGTAAGAAAAGACTGGCTTACGAGATTCAGAAAATGAGAGAAGGTTTCTACTACTTTATTCAGTTCGATGCAAACGCAGATTGTCCGGCAGAAATCGAAAAACGTGTGCGTATTCTGGACAATGTACTGCGTTTCTTATGCGTTAGACAGGATGAAGCGTAATACAAAGAGGAGATCAGATGAATAAAGTAATACTGATGGGCAGACTGACCAGAGATCCGGAAGTCCGTTACTCACAGGGTGAGCAGGCAACGGCAGTTGCAAGATATACACTGGCTGTAGACAGAAGATTTAAGCGTGACAGTGACCAGCAGACCGCAGATTTTATCAATTGTGTTGCCTTTGGCAGAAGCGGTGAATTTGCAGAAAAATATTTCCATAAGGGAACCAAGATTGCCATAACCGGAAGGATTCAGACCGGAAGCTACACCAATCAGGACGGACAGAGAGTGTATACCACGGATGTTGTGGTGGAGGAGCAGGAATTTGCAGAGAGCAAGGCTGCAAGTGAAGGACAGGCAGGCGGATACCAGCCGGTCGGAAGACCCGCCCCCAGCGCGGCAGTCGGAGATGGTTTTATGAATATTCCCGACGGGATAGACGAAGAGCTGCCATTTAATTAGAACAGGAGGTAATGAAAATGGCTTATAATAAAACAGACAGAGGAGATGCTCCCATGAAGCGGAGAGGCGGAATGCGCAGAAGAAAGAAGGTTTGCGTATTTTGCGGAAAAGACAACGTGATTGATTATAAAGATGTAAACAAATTGAAAAGATATGTATCCGAAAGGGGAAAGATTCTTCCCAGAAGGATTACGGGAAACTGTGCAAAACATCAGAGGGCGCTTACAGT
>Ga0137307_101710_pt1 | contig 17911 bp, 12 predicted proteins | sample NAcewD2O_March_2_FD_97180 | JGI IMG/M metagenome (GOLD analysis project Ga0137307, IMG submission 97180) | Mouse cecal microbial communities from Vienna, Austria - N-Acetylglucosamine amended D2O_March | ecosystem: Host-associated > Mammals > Digestive system > Large intestine > Cecum | place... | reverse complement strand
ATAACAACCGATACTTATGTTGGAATTTCAAGCAAGACAACACATTATTGTAATTGTTTATATTGCAGAAAAGCCACTGTCAAAACAACAGAATATGTGGATGCATGGAAAAAATAAATTTTAAATTTTTATATTGCCACCATACTGAATATTTTGGCAAACAAAATCTCATTAACTTTAAAAACGGTTATTCGCTTAAAAAGGAATAACCGTATTTATATTTAATTCTTTATACAATACTTTAAGATAACATTGCTTTGACTATTGCGCCCGCCCATTTTAAATATGTCGGAAGCGTTTCGTCGATTAGTTGCTTGGCTTGAAGTTTAACTTCGTCCGTCAGTCTGCCCGTATGGGTGAAAATTTCGCCGAAGGCTTTACGGCCGCCTATCGCTATTGCGCCGCGCGCGTTTGCCCCTACCGCGACATACCGTCCTATTGCAACTGCGCCCACCGAGACATCGCCTATTGCAACCGCTCCCAAAGAGAATACGCCTACGCTGACCGCTCCTACAGAAAATATACCCGCGGAGATTGTTCCGACGCTGATAAGCGCCGCGCTTAAAAGACCAACCGAAAAAAGGAATCCCAAAGACAGCGTGCCGCAGGAAATAACCCCGAGAGACAAAACCCCGACAGATATTATACCGGTGGATTTAACGCCGACTGCGAGTATACCTCGCGCGTTTACGCCTACCGCAATAATACCTCGCGCGTTTTTTGCAACGTGCCACAAAGGCAACCCCCACAGCGTTTTTTTACTTTTACGCTCTTTACTCTTTACCGGTAAAATTTCGCCCGAAGCGCTACTGTCTTGCGCGCTGTTTGTCGAAGCGGAACGGGCGTTATGTTCGGTATTCAACAGCAAATAATCTGATGAACAGTTAAACAACTCGCACATTTTTACCAACTTATCCGTTTCGGGATAAGCAATGTCGCTTTCCCATTTGCTTACTGATTGCCGAGATACTCCCAACACATCCGCCAGTTGTTCCTGCGTATAATTGTACTCTCGGCGCAATTTTGCCAACTTATCGCCAAACGTCATAAAACAAAACTCCTTCAAATCTAAATAAATTATACCCCACATCAGACAAAAACTCTACCGCTTTGCAGTTTCTTATTGTAAACTTACGGTTGCGTTTTGGCAGAAATTATTCTTTTAAATAAAAAAAATACACAAATTATTATTCAAATTAAATTTGCTTAACAGCGACTTGACAATTTTTGTTGCGAAAAAAAACGACAGCAAAAACGGTCGCTCATAAAAAGCAACCGTTTGATTGAAATTTATTAAAATTATCGATTATCTGTAAGTTTTGCGTCTAGCCAATCGGATATATCTTTGTAAACTTCCGCTTTACAGGTCTCGTTCAAAATTTCGTGGCGCGCGCCTTCGTACAGTTTCATTGTAACGTCCGTTACGCCGACTTTATTGATATAAAACTTGTTCAGCTTTTTTACGCCCTTGCCGTATTCGCCTACAGGGTCGTTGTCTCCGGCAACAAGTAAAATTGGCTTGTTTACGTCTATTTGTTTGAAATATTCTTTTTTGTACAGTTTAGCAATACCGTTCATAAACGTTCTGTAAAAATTAGCGGAACAATTATACGAGCAAAATTCGTCTTCGTTGTACTTTTTTACTTCCGCTTCGTCGCGGTTGAGCCAAGCGTTATGCCCTGCAATTTTCTTTTCGTATTGTTTAAAAGAAAGATTGACTATTAAATCCGCAGGGTAACGTCCGCCCTTGTTGCGGCACATATTTTTTGCAACGACACGGCAAAGCGAATAACTTGCGCCCTTGATATAGTTAGAACCGACAAGCACAAAACCTTTGACGTCAGGATTTTCTTCCACAACTGCTTGGGTTATAAAACTGCCGTAACTGTGTCCCATCATAAACAGCGGCAAATTGTATTTTTCTCGGCAATAATCGAGCAAGGTCAACTGGTCGCGGACGTTATTAGTCCACATATCGCCCTCTTCGTACCCCAAACTGTCGCGTTCGGCAGTTAAGCCGTGTCCGCGGTGATCGTTCATAACGACAATGTAACCGCAACCGTTTAAATAACGGGCAAAATCGTCGTATCTGGCGGAATGTTCTACCATTCCGTGCGCTATTTTTACTACTGCTTTAGGGGATTTAACGTCATCCCAAACGTATAGTTTTATTTTACGACCGTCGTGAGAAGTAAAATCAGACAATACCATTATTTAAATTCTCCCTTTGTATTATAGTCTCGGCAAAAAACCGATAATTGCTTAATATAATTATATTATAGCAAGAAATCGGTGTCAATACCGTTTTTTATCCATAAATGTGGAAAAAAACGCAAATTTATATGTTTACAGATGCAAAAAAACACTTCTGCTGTCGGTACGGACAGAAAAAACCGTCTTATTGCCAAGTTATAATAATCGATATTATACATACACTATCTGTATGAAAATAGTATTCTCGGGCGGCGGCACGGCAGGACACGTTACGCCGAATCTTGCCTTAATCGACAAACTGCAAAACGAAGAGCTTTATTATATCGGCTCGGACGGAATGGAAAAAAACATTACAAAGCCGTACATTGAAGACGGCAGAATAAAAGAATACCGCGAAATAACCGCAAACAAACTGCAGCGCAAACTGACGTTAAAAAACTTTGCGCTGCCCTTTCAGTTGATAAAAAGCGTAAGGCAGGCAAAAAAACACTTGAAAGAACTACGACCCGACATTGTTTTCAGCAAAGGCGGTTTTGTAGGATTGCCTGTAATCATTGCGGCAAAACGGCTCGGTATTCCGTCCATTATTCACGAAAGCGATATGACGTTGGGACTGGCCAACCGCATATCCAAAATGTTCGCAACCGAATTTTTGGCGTCTTTCCCCTGCGACAAAAAAGCCAAAGTCGTAGGTCTTATAATACGCGAAGAAATCATAAAAGGCGACAGACAAAAAGGACTTGCCGATATGGGCTTTGACGGACGCAAACCTATACTGCTTGTAATGGGCGGAAGTTTGGGTGCGGCTGCGCTTAATAATGCGGTAAAAGAAAACGCGCAACTTGCAGACACTTTCGATATATTTGTAATTACCGGAAAAAACAAACAAATTGACTGCGGCTTTGTAAAACAAGCGGAATACATTACTAATATGGGCGATATTTTTGCCGCGGCAAGCGTATGTCTTACGCGCGCAGGTTCGACAAGCCTTGCGGAGTTGACTCTTGCAAACGTACCGTTTGTTACCGTGCCTCTTACAAAATGCTCCCGCGGAGAACAGGTAAAAAATGCCAAATGGTTTGTTGACCGCGGACTAGGGATACAAGTATCAGAAGAAAACCTTGCGGGTAAATTGTCTGCTTCGGTAAAAGCCGCGTACGATAACCGTCAAACGATAATTCGCAAACAGAATTTGCACAAAGACATTTACGGAACGGATAAAACTATAGACGAGATACTGAAATTTAAGAACAGGCATAAATAATATATTCTCTTATAAATTTTTTACATTTTACGATATTACTAACTACACAGATTTGAATCTGATTCAATTAAATAAATAACCGCCGACATACGGAGTGCATAGTAACAGTCGGCGGATTTCTAATTAGAGTTAAATACGATTAACGTAAAGGCGCAGTTAACATTGTTTTCCTTGTTTACGGCAATACATTTAACGGCGCGATAGAAAATCGCTTTTCTATTTGATCAGTTTGTTATCTTTAAGTCCTAAGGTACGAACACCAGACAAATAGCAGAAAACACAAAAATAAACGTCGCCGTGATGCCTATTGAAGATACGATGCACCACGTTTTTTGCATTTGGGTATACTTTTTTAAAATGATACAAGAAGCAATAAATATCCCAATTACAATAATCAGTGTCAAAATACCTATTAAAAAATTTTCAGTGCTTACAGCCCCCCCCTACAGAAACTGCCAAAGTGTCGAAAACGCTTTCCAAAATTTTCAAAAGAAATTTCATTGATTTAAAAACCTCCTATCTAAGTTGACAAAAATTACTTTAACGTGCATATACCGTATATACGAGATAATTTTTACAAAAAACGTCTTTATTCAATTTGCAGTTTCGGCAACGGTTTCCCACTCCTGAATTTTTTGTTCCAATTCGGCATTAGCTTTATTTAAACGTTCGAGAACGGGGGCGAGTTTTGTATAGTCTCCCGTTATATCGGGTTCAGCTAATTGTATATTTAAACTTTCGATTTCGCTTTCCAAATCAGTTATTGACTGTTCTATTTCTTTAAGTTTTTTTGCTCTGTTTGTTTGCTCGGCACGCTGACGCGCATTGCGGTAATTGCTGTTTGCGGACTTATTTATCTGCTGAGGCTTGGGCGTTTCGCACTGCTTGCGCGATATATAACTGTCGTAGTTACCCTCGTAACAGTTAACGGCTGAGTTTTCCAGCACGGCAATTTTGCTTGCAAGGCTGTTGACGAAATATCTGTCGTGAGAGACGAAAAGCAATGTTCCCGTGTATCTTTTCAGCGCCTCTTCGAGCGCTTCGCGACTAGGCAAATCCAAATGGTTTGTAGGCTCGTCCAACAACAGCAGATTGTTATCCTTTGCCATAATCATTGCCAGTCCTAACTTGGCGCGTTCGCCGCCCGACAAGTCGGACACTAATTTATAAACGTCGTCCGCGCCCAAAGTAACCCTTGCAAGCAAGTTACGAACTTCTGTCTGAGACATTTTGGTATTGTCAAACCACAACTGGTCTATTACGCGCTTGCTGCCGTCCAGGTTAATATTCTCCTGATCGTAGTAACCCATTCGGACGTTCTTGCCGAATACGATTTTACCTGCGTCTTCCGGTTTTAACGCCGCAATGCGCTTGATGAGAGTGGACTTGCCCGTACCGTTTAAACCGAGCAAAGCAACCCGCTCGCCGCGCTTTAAAGTAAGGTTTACGTTATCAAGAAGCCGTCTCGAGCCGTATCCTAGGCTCAAATTTGCTATTGTAAGCGGAAATTCGCTTGATTCGGTTGAATAGTCGAATTTAAAACAAGGCGGTTTTTCGTCGCGTTTAGGGGCTTCTATTATTTCCATTTTTTCAAGCGTTTTTTCGCGGGATTTTGCCATATCGGCGGTGGACGCGCGCACCTTGTTACGAGCTATATAATCGGTAAGTTTAGCAATTTCCTTTTGCTGTTTTTCGTATTCGCGCGCTTGGTTTTCCTGACGTTCCGCTTTTAAATACTTATATTTTGTATAGTTTCCCTTGTATGTCTGTATTTCCCGATGCTGAACGTCCCACACCGTTGTACACAGTTTATCCAAAAAATATCTGTCGTGAGACACTACTATTAACGTTGATTTTTTGTCGGACAAAAACGTTTCCAGCCAGTCCAGAGTTTTGTAATCCAAATGGTTTGTAGGCTCGTCCAAAATAAGCAGTTCGGGGCGTAGGAGCAATAGTTTGCACAAAGCCGCTTTTGTCTTTTCGCCGCCCGAAAGCGTATCAACTATACGGTCGGAAAATTCGCCCATTCCCATACCGTTGATTACGGTACGGACTTTTACCTCAGTATCATAGGCTTCGGACACGTCTGCTTCCACCGTCAATTTGTGGTATTTGTCGGCAAGGCGCTGATAATCCGTACCGTCAGCGTCGCAAAGCGACATTTCCGTTGCCACGGCGTTAATTTCTGCAAGCAATTTTGTCTGTCTGTTAAATACCGTCATCATTTCGTCAAACAAAGTATTGGACGAAGTAAAATTGCAGTTTTGGCGCAAAAAGCCTATTGTCAATCCGTTACGCTTGTAAAGCGAACCGCTGAACAATTCTAAATCTCCGACAATACAATTGAGCAAAGTAGATTTACCTGCGCCGTTTGCGCCCACTACGCCTATATTGTCGCCCTCGTTAACGTCAAGGTTTACGTTATTAAAAATCGTAACGTCGCCGAAACGGAATTGCCCCGACTTTATTTGTATCAGCATATTTTCTCCTAAAAATTACGGCGTAAGAATATCCTACGCCGTAACGGTTATTTTTTTGTTTTTAAACGCATCGGGCGTTTGGGTTTGTTTAAATTGAACAGTTTGGTACACGCATAAAGAATAAACGGCGTTGCCAAAATTTCCACCAAAAGCAACAGAATCTGTTCTCTGCCCAACTGTACATAGTCTAAGAAATTTCTGGTCCAAGGTATGCATACGCAGGCTACTACCAATGCGCAAATTCCGAGATACATTGCGGCTTTCCACCTTCTGAACGGCTGACAAGCATAAAACAATGCGAACAAGCCGCCGAAGGTATATGTTATAGTAACAAGCGTTCCTAGTTGTTCTTGCGGAACCAAATCGGGAACAAACCTGTGCAATACATACAGTACCGCAGTAGTTAAAATAAACGTTATCGAGGCAGGCAGACAGCGTTTTAAAACGTTTCCGAAGAAATTGCCTTTGATTCGGCGTTCGTTAGGCTGCAACGCTAAAAACATTGTTGGTAATGCCACTATTACCCAGTCCATAAGCATTGCGCTGCGGTTGCTTACAAGCGGACTTTTCATCGTCTGCTTAAAAGCAAAGTGCAAAAGTATGAGCATCAGGTTGACGACGATAATGTAAATCGTCTTCATAAAATACATTGAACTGGAACTTTGTATATTGTTGACAACGCGTCTGCCTTCCGCAACTACCTTCGGAAGATTTGCAAAACTGTCGTCCATAAGCACCAAGTGCGAAACCTGTCTTGCCGCCGAACTGCCGCCTGCAAGCGATACCGAACAGTCGGACTCTTTCATTGCCAAAATATCGTTTACGCCGTCGCCCGTCATAGCCACGGTATGTTTGGCTTCTCTAAGAGCCCTTACAAGCATTGCTTTTTGGTCGGGAGAAACGCGCCCGAATACCGTATACTGCGTGGCAACTTCCTTAACCTGTTCTTCGGACATTCCCTCAAGACTGATATAATTTTCGGCGTCCTTTATTCCGACACGCAAAGCAATATTGGATACGGCTTGAGGATTGTCTCCCGAAATCACTTTGATGTCTACGTCGTTATTAACAAACCACTCTATCGTTTCCGCGGCGTCGGCACGGATATGGTCTTCGATTACAATTACCGCAACGGGTCTGCGTACTTGCGGCAGAGAATTACTGTCGTAAATTGTAGTTGTAGAATGCGCAAGCAGTAATACGCGCAACCCTTGCGAAGCGTACTTTTTTACCATTTCGTTTACGCGTTCGTTAGGCACTTTTAAAACGTATTCGGGAGCGCCTAAAATATATGTGCCGCTACCCTTAAAAGATACAGCCGAAAACTTTCTTTCGGATGAAAACGGAATAGTTGCAACGGCTTGCAATGCCGGTTTTTTAGGACAGCCGAAAAACTTTTTTAACGCTTTACTAGTCATATTGTCGGACTCTAAAGCAAAGTTAACAGAGGACATAATTTCCCGAACCGTATATGTCTGTCCGCTTTGGCGTAAGTCTATGCTCTCTACAACCTGCATTGTGCCGTCTGTAATTGTACCCGTTTTGTCAAGACAAAGCGTGTCTACGCGCGCCAGCATTTCGATACAATACAATTCCTGCACCATTGTTTTGTTTTTGGCAAGTCTTAAAAAGGAGGTTGCAAGCGCAATACTGGTTAAAAGGAACGGACCTGCAGGAATCATAGAGATTATCGACGCGGCAGTAACATTGAGCGCGTCTATATTAAGATTGGCGAGCGAAAAACCTTCCCACGTATTTGCAGGATCGGACTCGAAATTGACCATATACAAACAAACGGTCATAGGTACTATGATGACTGCTATAAATATAAGAATTTTTTTGAACGCGCCCAGCATCTGCGAACGCGGTTTTTGATACTGTTTTGCACGGCCTGTAAGCCCCGCTATATAATTATACTTACCTACAGCCGTTACCTGCGCCGTGCAATTGCCCGAAACGATAAAACTGCCCGCATACAAAGTGTCGCCCGCGCGTTTTGTTACCGCGTCGCTTTCGCCCGTCAAAATAGATTCGTTTACTTCTATAAAACCGTCCAACAATATGCTGTCGGCGCAAATCTGTTCTCCGCCGGCAAGATAAGTAATATCGTCAAGCGCCAAGTCGCTTACGGGAATTTCCGAAGTTTGTCCGTTGCGCATAACTTTTATCTGCGGTTCGGTTATAAGATTCAATTTGTCTAACGTTAACTTCGATTTTATTTCCTGTACTATGGCTATTGCGGTATTAGCGATTACGACAGGTAAAAACGTACATTGCGAAGCAAGTCCGTATACGCATAATATTACAGATATTACAATATAAATAACGTTAAAAAACGTGAACAAATTGGACAAAATTATGCCCAAAATACTTTTGCCCCGTTTAGTCGCGTCTTTGTTTACCAAACCGTCGTTACGCCGCTGTTCGACTTGCTCCGTTGTCAGTCCGTAGTCTTTATCGGGAAAGTAACGTTCGACAGACTCTAAACTGTCGGGTAATTTAACGCGTTTATTACGTTTTGCCTTGCTTGTTTCTTCCATACTAGTCTATTTTACTTAAAACTCCGTTTCGGTATTCGTAAATATCGGCATAGCCCTGTTCTCTGAGTTGTTTTAACTGATAACCGAAATTTTTGATTTTATTTAAAACCGTTACATTGTTTTGCTTTCTCAAATCTGCACACTGCCTTATAACATTAGTCCGCTCATCGGCAGTCATCCGCTTATCTAACAGCACCGCTATTCCGCGGTTGCAGTCAAACGTTATCCCGCGTTCTTCCATTAAAAGCGCGATACGTTCAAACCCGATAGAAAAACCGCAAGCGGGAATATCCTGCCCCGTAAGTCTGCCTATCATCTTGTCGTATCTGCCGCCGCCTGCTATAGCGCTGTTAAGCCCGTCGGCATATACTTCGTAAATCGTACCCGTATAATATCCCATTCCGCGCACAAGCGTAACGTCAAACACTACTTTGCCGTTTTGAATAAGACTGTTTGTAACGTAAAGAATGTCTTGAATATTTTGCTTTACGCTGTCGGGCAAATAACCATTAAGTACGTCAGCGCAAGTTTCAAACGGATTATCTGAATTTACTATACTTTGAATTAAATTTATAAATTCTCCCGCTTTGTCTTTATCTATAGCCGAAAGTTCCTGTTCAACGCCGCTAAAACCTATCTTGTCCAACTTATCCAACGAGATAAATACCGACGGTTTTTGACTGTCAGAATAACCGCATTTGTCTGCCAAAGCAGTCAAAAGGCGCCTGTCCGATAAGTGTACCGTAACGTTATCGAATCCGAGATTGGATAACGCTTGAGTGGTTGCGGAAATAAGTTCGGTTTCGGCAAGGTTGGTTTCCTCGCCTATAATATCTATATCGCACTGGACAAACTGGCGGAAACGTCCGCGCTGAGGACGGTCTGCGCGCCAAACGCTGTCCATTTGCATAGCCTTGAAAACAGACGGAAGTTGCCCTATGTTATTAGCGTAAAAACGCGAAAGCGGAACAGTCAAATCGTATCTCAGTCCCAAGTCGCACAATTCGCTTTCGGCGGCGTTTTCCAACTTTTCGCCGCGTTTTAAAATTTTGAAAATAAGTTTTTCATTGTCGCCGCCCTGTTTAGACGTCAACAATTCGATATTTTCTACCGCAGGCGTTTCGATGCGGGTAAAGCCGTACGATTCGTAAGTTTTTTGTATTGTTGCCATAATTTGCTGTCTTAAAGCAAATTGCTTAGGTAAAAAATCTCGCATACCCTTTGCAGGCGTTTTAGGTAACATAGGTATTAACTCCTAATTGTGTTTTTTATAATAGAACGTTTTTTATACAATGTATTTAACATCGTCAGGTTTGGCCGAGCGTATTTCTTCGGCTGTTTTTTCGTAGCCTTTGCGCCCGAACAACGCGTAAGTTGCATTTTTGCCGCCCTCTACCCCCGGTTGGTTGTATGTATTGATATTGAGCATAGCTCCTACATAAGCCGTTTGCAACTGCATTAAATACAGCAACGCACCTATATTGTATTCGTCAACTTTATCCATACTTATTGTATAATTCATACGTCCGCGCTTGGTTAACGTATAACGCGTCGCTTTAAGTTCGTTGGTCATAAGTTCGGCAAGAGTATGTCCGCACAGGAAGCTGACGTCGGGGAAGGATTCGCAGCCGTTGGGTATTGTCCTGTCCGTTCTGAAATTGTTTACTTCCAAAAACGTAATTACTTTGTCGTACGGTCCTTCGTTATACAACTGCACTTGACTGTGCTGGTCGGTAACTCCCAAAGATTTAACGGGCGTTTGACCGACGTTTACGGTTTTACCGTCAAGGTCAACCTCTTTACCAAGACTTTCCGCCCAAAGTTGAGCGTACCAGTCAGCTATATATTTAAGACTGTCGGCATACGGCATCATGACGCCGATATTTTTGCCTTTGTTCATTGCAATATATTGAAGCGCGGCAACGGCAAGGGCGGGGTTTTGCGCTATATCTGACGACTTAGCGCGTTCGTCCATATCCTGCGCGCCTTTTAACATTTGCTTGATATCTATACCCACAACCGCCGCAGGAAGCAACCCTACAGGGGACAATTCCGAAAAACGTCCGCCTACGCCGTCGGGGATATACAGCGTTGCGAAATTCTGTTCTTTTGCAAGTTTTATAAGATTACCTTTGCTTTCGCTTGTAGTTGCAATGATATGCTCGCGAGCCTTGTCTCCCAACTTTGCTTTTAACATATCCATAACTATCAGGTACTGACTCATAGTTTCGCTTGTCGCGCCCGATTTAGTTATAACGTTAAAGACGGTATTTTTGACGTCTATTATATCGAATAAAGCATTCATTCTTTCGGGGTCGACGTTATCCACAACGTAAAAACGCGGAGTTTTGCGTACAGAACGCGGCAGTTCGTTATAATACAAGTGCTTTAATGCGTAAAATACCGCAATAGGTCCTAACGCCGAACCGCCGATACCCAACACTACGAAGTTTTCAAAACGCTTTTGGATATCCGCCGCCATTTTCTCTATTGTTCTGACGACTTCCGTTTGGTTATAGGGGCTGTCCATCCAACCCTGCATAGCGTTGCCTCTGCCCTGTTCGACTTTGTTATGAGCCGACTTTGCAAGGGGCAGAATTTTATTCAATTCGTCATCGGTTATTCCCTGTTGTCCGATAACGCTTGCCATCATATTGTTGTAATTGACTTTTATACTCATAATTACTTCCTTATTCGATATTATATTTCCCGAACAGACTTTTAAGCGCTTTACCGCGTTTTTTGTTTGCGTGATAATAAATAAACATTGCGTATTTTGCTTTTATGCCGCCGACGCTCATCAATGAGATTATCGGCGTGGTTATAGCGCCTTGGTAAAGCATTTGCGCAACGGGGTCGTCCGCCGATTTTGTAGGAGACAGCTTGCGCGTATAGTTTTTAGCAAACTTTGCAATCGTACGGACAAGAGCAACTTTTTCCGACATATCTTCCAACGTATTTAAAAGAGTATATTCGCCGCGTTGTAATTTAGGATGCTCTTTCTTGTGCCGATTGCACAGTCTGTAAAACTGTCCTTGTTCTATTGTAAAACTGCCTACGACTTTTTCGTAATAACAGGGATACAGTTCTCTGTCGTTACCGACGATTTCTTCGCCGTCGACAGATATATCTTCTTTCAAAATTACTTCCTCGACGTTTTTACAAACCGAGACGCCGTAAGTACCCTTGACCTTAACGTAACCGCCGTTATAATAAACCGAAAACGCGCGTTCGTCAAGCGTTAAACCGACAGTAACGCTTTGCCCTGCTTTTACAAACACTTTGTCGAATGCTCTGAGTTCGCGCTTGGCGCGCAGTATTCCGCAATCGCAGTTGTCTACATAAATCTGCACGACTTCGCTTGCATCGTACTGACCGACATTCGTTATTTGTACGCTGACTTGAACTTTGCCGTTTTTTTGCTCGACTTTAAAATTTGAGTACTCGAACTCGGAATAAGACAGACCGTAGCCGAACGGGAAAAGCGTGCGTATACCGTACGAATTATAGTAACGGTAACCCACGAAAATACTTTCGCGGTGTTCGTCGTTTATTCTGTCGTTGGCAAAATAATTGTAGCACGGAATATCCGACATACGTCTGGGATAAGTTTCCGCCAGTCTTCCGCTAGGCGAAACGTTGCCGAAAATTAGTTCGTAAGCGGCTTCGGTAACCGCTTCTCCGCCCAAATACATATTGAGCATTGCCTTTGCCTTATTGAGCCACGGCATAGTAAACGGCGAACCGCCGAATGCGATAAATGCTATATTAGAATTGATTTTGCGGAGTTTTCCTAAAAGCGTTTGCTGACAATTAGGAACAGAGAGTTTTTCGCGGTCATATCCTTCCCCCTCGAAATCATCCGTCAATCCACCGAAAAACAATATGCAATCGCACTTTGCCGCAAGCGTTTCCGCTTCCTTTTCGAGTTTCGCAACAGACTTGTCGCCTTTTATGCTATATCCCTTTGCATAGGTAAAATCGACGTTATTGTCGCGAAGAACATTAAGAAAACTTTTACATTCGGCATTGACGTGGCTGCTGCCCGCGCCTTGGTAACGCGGTTTTTCCGCAAGTTCGCCGACTACCAAAATTTTCTTATCTTTGCTTATCGGCAGTAAATTACCTTCGTTTTTAAGCAATACAGCGCAATCGGTTTCTATATCCTTTGCAACACTGTGATGATTAGAGATACTTTCAAAATCGGCTTGTTTGTTTACGTTGCATTTGTCTACAAGCGTTACAACGTTTGCTGCCGCGCGGTTGATTGCCTGAACAGATAACTCGCCGCTTTCCAACGCTTTTAAAGTGCGTTTTTCGTGATAGCCCGACAAGTCCTCGGGCATTTCAAGGTCCAGACCCGCTTCGTAAGCGCGTGCCATATCGTAACAAGCGCCCCAGTCGGACATTACCAAGCCCTTAAAGCCCCACTCGTTACGCAGAATATCCGTTAAAAGATATTTGTTTTCGGTGGCGTATTTGCCGTTGATTTTATTATATGCCGCCATTACCGTATAAGGCTGAGACTGCTTGACTACGCGCTCGAAGGCGGCAAGATATATTTCCCGCAGGGCTCTTTCGTCCACGACCGCATTTATTGTCATACGGCGCGTTTCCTGCGAATTTACAGCAAAGTGCTTTAACGAACAACCTACGCCCAAACTCTGCATTGACGACACATAAGCGGAAGCAAGTTCGCCTGCAAGCATAGGGTCTTCGGAAAAATATTCGAAATTACGTCCGCACAACGGACTGCGTTTTATATTTACCCCCGGACCTAACACTACGGATACGTTTTCTTTTACTGCTTCTTTTGCAATCGCCTCGCCTATTCTTGCGGCATTGCTTTTATTCCACGAAGAAGCGACTGCCGAAGCCGTAGGAAAACACGTTGCCTTTACGCTGTCGTTAATTCCGTTATTTTTGTCCGCTTGCTTTCTTAACCCGTGAGGACCGTCCGTCATCATAACAGTTTCCAGTCCGTTTACGGTATGCGTATGCCACGCACCCTGACCGTGGACGAGTTTCGCTTTGTCGCAATCGGAAAGATTGTTCACAAATTTCTCAATGTCCATAATACTCCATCCTAACTTAGATAATTTTACCATACTTTAACATTATTGTGTAGTATTAAAAGACAAAAAAACGATACATTTTTTCAATATTAAATTATATCTTGAAAATACGAATTAAATGTAATATACTGTATCTAAATAAGCGAAATGCATACGTTATCAACTGTTTTAAAACAAGCGTATGGATAAAACAATGCCAAACAAGACCAAATGCCGATACCGTTAAGAACTTAACGGGTTTATTACAGTGAGTTACTAACTATTGTAATGCAAAAGACTGCGCAAACATTTTTGCAACTGTTAACCGCATTGGAAACAATTTTTAAACGTTCTCACGAAGTTCAGTATTACTTCTAATAATTAGCGTAAAAGAAAATTTAAAACTATGATAAGATATGCAACGGAATCAGACTACAAATATCTGACCGAAAACGACAGACATATTTTGCCTAACGAACTTAAATATGCAATAAAACGGCGCAGAATACTGATTTACGACGACGGCGGACAAATTGCTTTTACCCGTTACAATTTGTTTTGGGATAACACTCCTTTTTGCAATATGCTGTTTGTATCAAAACCGCACAGGAACAAAGGCATAGGCAAATCGTTGGTTACCTTTTGGGAAAACGAGATGAAGCAAAGCGGTTACAATACGGTTATGACTTCGACGCGCTCGGACGAAGAAGGGCAACTGTTTTGGCGCAAAATCGGTTATACCGACTGCGGCAGTTTTAAAACGGACGGCGAACCGACAGAATTGCTATTTTATAAAACACTCAAATAATACAGGATTTTAGGTCAAAAAAGGAGATTTTGTATGCAAAACAGGTGGTACAAAGAATCGGTATTTTACCAAATTTATCCGCGCAGTTTTAAAGACGGCAACGGCGACGGCATAGGGGATATTAAAGGTATAATTTCTAAGATAGATTACCTTGCCGATTTGGGAATAGACGCTATTTGGTTTTCGCCGCTTTATGCCAGCCCGAACGCCGATTTCGGATACGATATATCCGACTACAAAGCAATAAACCCCGAATACGGCACTATGGACGACTTTGACGAGATGGTAGAGAAATTACACGCCAAGGGAATACGGGTTATTATGGACCTTGTAATAAACCACACAAGCGACAAGCACGAATGGTTTGAACAAGCCCGTTCTTCCCGCGACAACCCCTACCGCGACTACTATTACTTCCGCGACGGCCGCGGCAAAAACGGAAAAAAGCCTCCCAACAACTGGACGAGTTTTTTTGTGGGAAGCGCGTGGAAATACGAAGAAAATACCAAGCAATGGTATTTGCATTTGTTTGACGAAAACCAGCCCGATCTTAATTATTCCAACCCAAAAGTAATGGAAGAAATAAAAGAGATTTTACACTTCTGGCTAAAAAAGGGCGTAGACGGTTTCCGCTGCGACGTAATAACGCTGCTTTCCAAAGCCGCAGGTCTGCCAAACGGCAAACGGCGTATTGCCCTTACCGGTTCGGAACACTACATTGACGGACCGCTAATGGAAGAATATCTTTCTGAACTTCAGGACGTGCTTAAACAATACGACGCGTTTACGGTGGGCGAAAGCGTATTTATAACCGTAGACAAAGCCTTGCGCTACACCACAGAAGGCAGGGATTACCTGACTACCGTATTTTCATTCGACCACGTTTCGGCAGACAACCGCTTCGGCATTAAGCAACTGCCCAAAAAATTCAGTTTAAAAGATTTGAAAAAAGCGCTGACGCGTTGGCAACGCGGTTTGTACGGCAAAAGCTGGAATACCCTGTTTTGGGAAAACCATGACAGCGCGCGCATTGTAGGAAGATATTGCAGCGACAAAATAAACCGCGAGCAGGGAGCGAAAATGCTGGCGAATATTCTTTTGACGCTGTCGGGAACGCCCTTTATCTACCAAGGGCAGGAATTCGGAACTGTCTCTGCGCGAATGACGGACATAAACGATTATCAAGACGTGGACGCTTTGCGCAGTTACAAACTGTTACGCAAAATTTTCGGCAAACGAAAAGCAATAAAAACTATCGCTTACTGTTCGCGCGACAATGCCCGTACTCCTATGCAATGGAACGCAGGCAAAAACGCAGGCTTTACGGACGGCGAATCCACTTGGCTTAAAGTTGCAAACAGTTACGTTGACATAAACGCCGAAACGGCTGAGCTTACGCCGGATTCGGTACTGCACTACTATAAAAAACTTATCAAACTACGCAAAAGCGACAAGGCGTTTGTGTACGGAACATACCTTGACCTAATGCCCAAGAGCAAAAAACTTCTTGTTTATTTGCGCGAGAGCGAATACGGAACGCTGCTTGTAATAAACAATTTTGCAAACAAAGCCGTTAAGTTTGCTCCGCCGAAAACAGTTAAAAACGGACAATACCGTCTTGTAGTAAGCAACTACGCCGATTCGCCGAATACAATTCAAAAAACGGTATTGCGCCCATACGAAAGCATTGTTTACAAATTGTCCTGACAGAATTATAAACAAACGGTAAAAATTTGCCGTATCAGTAGTTGCACTAGAAAATTTTTTACGAAGAATTAAAATACAGCGCACTGTGCCTTGCAAAAAGGAATGCACTGATTTATTTTACTTGGGCATTTGTTTGTGATAAAATAATCTAAAATAAACAGTAATTTATTAAAGAGGATAAAACAGTGAACAAAGAATGGGAAAGATTATACGAAGAAGCAATGAGCGTTTTGAATCCGCACGACGTTTCCAACAAAATGTGGGTGGGGAGCGTGGCATCTGCCGTACTTACTAAAAAAGGTAATATTTATAAGGGTATATGCATTGATACGGACGGCTCTATCGGTATGTGCGCGGAAAGAAATGCTTTGTCGACAATGCTTACATTCGGCGAAAGCGAGATTACAAAAGTAGTTTCGGTATATAAAGACGGAAATGTAATTCCGTCTTGCGGTATTTGCAGAGAATTTATGATGCATTTAGGCGGAGATACCGAGAATATTGAAATTCTATTGGATAAAGACGGACGGTCGGCTAGATTGATTGATTTGATGCCCGAATATCCGCGGCATAAATAAAACTAAATATTTAGAGAAATAAAAATTGACATCGCTTAAGAGGGGCTCGTCAATTTTTGTTGCGTAAGGACGACAATTAAAAGAGCGGAGAATTTTAAAAACTCTCCGATCTTTTTTACTACGGGAACTGCCGTTAACCGACAGTTTTTTGTTTAGTGTAATTTAATTTTTTAACAATGTTTTGATATAATCGTCGGGAGGACTTTCGACGTAAGTTACATAAGGCAATTCGCTTTGGTCGTCGCCGTACAATTTAACGGTAAGTTTGCGGGTTTGCTTGTTGTAGCATACGCAGTTGAGCGCAACGGCGGGAGCGTAACCTTCTTTTTCTACCACTACCGTAACGGTACCCCATTCGGAAATGTTGACGTCATAGCAGTTAGTAAGCGCGCCGATTTCTATTGCAGGAGACAGACCTTTGTTATCGGTATAAAAACTGCTGCCTAAAACCGTAACCTTGGCATTGTGCACGGGGTTATTATCTAAATCTACAACGGTTACTCTTATATGGGTATCGCTTACCGATGCGGACACGTTTACGGAGTGGTCTATCGCCGTAAGTACAACGATTACCAAAGCAAGTAAAGAGAGCGCCGCCGCCACGTTTTTTAATGTCGCTTTCATACGACTATTATACTGTACATTCCTGTTTAATATGCCTTGAAATAACTGTATAAAGTAAAAAACGCAGTATACCTGCGCTAATAATTTTAAACGGAATTTTACCGTAATTATTGTTTACGCAAAACTGCAAAACAACATTTTTCAAAGTTAGCATAACGGTAATTTCGTATTTTTGAGATTAAAAAAATGTTGCCTAGTAAAGGGCGTTTACAACGCCGATAAACTGCGCAAACCTGACATTTGCAACAGAACAGCGTGTAATTCTATAGAGTATAAAAATACCTTTATTCTATTCATTTTCCACGCATACGAGAATATAACTGCCGTTTCCTGTAATTGCCGCGTGTTCGCCCGAAGACACAAACGCCGTTTCTCCTTTTTTAAGAACAAGACCGTTCAATTCCATTTCGCCCTCGATTACCGTTACCGAAACAAAACTGTCGTCGCGCCCTACCGTTCCGTCTCCGTTATAACGGTAGGCAGAAAAGTATTTGCATTTGCAAAGCAGACCGTCTTTAACTGTATTTGAGATTTCGTATTTATTTAAAGCGGCAACTTTTAAAGCCTTTTCTATATGCAAGGGACGTTTATTGCCGTCTGCGTCTACCCTGTCAAAATCGTAAAGACGGTATGTTAGCGTGC
>Ga0137307_101707_pt1 | contig 17927 bp, 17 predicted proteins | sample NAcewD2O_March_2_FD_97180 | JGI IMG/M metagenome (GOLD analysis project Ga0137307, IMG submission 97180) | Mouse cecal microbial communities from Vienna, Austria - N-Acetylglucosamine amended D2O_March | ecosystem: Host-associated > Mammals > Digestive system > Large intestine > Cecum | place... | reverse complement strand
GCCGCCTGTTGACGAACGGAGATAACGCGCATCGGGCTTTTTTACTTGACAAAGCGGTTTATCGGCGTGCCAAATAACTTGCGGATCGGGACGCATTAAAATAACGTCTTTCCAACGCTCTAACTTTTCGCCGTCGCCCGTTGCAATTATTTCGTAATCTTTCCATTCGGTGTTTAACTTCATAACGGTTTAATTATATATTAAAACCCGACATTATTCAACTGTTTGCTTTAATTTTAACATTGCCGATAAATTTAATTTACAATTAACGGTCGGTCAAAACATAAATCACGGGCAACGCACTCCGCATTGTAACAAAACAGCGTTATCTTTCCGTAAACCTACCGTTCCTTAATAAAATATGACTTTAAAAATAATTCGTCAATAAATTTTTTTCCGCACAATCATACAATAAAAATTGCCTTCGCTTATTGCGAACTCGGCAATTTTTGTTGCAAATGGCGACAATGAAAATACGCTGCAGAAAAATTTTAATTCTGCAGCGTTATTTTTTATATAGACAAATCCAACAGACAAAGGACGTTTGTCGTTCTTCCGTTTTCTTGACTACTCGGGTTGTAATTAAAATTGTAATCCGTTTTAGAAACTTTTCCGTCGGGCCTAAATGTAACGATAATGTACTTATAAGATGTGTTCGTCATTTTTTCTTGCACTTTGTCTAATTCCGCTTGAATTTTCATTGCTTCCTCAAAACTTTGCGCGTTTGCCATTTTGTTTGACAAATCTTCCGCCTTGCGCATAAGTTTGATATAATTTGAACTGTAATACGACCAAACATAATCCGTTTCTATGTCCGCTTTGCCTAATACTATTACCACCTCGTCCTTGGTCGTAATACCAGGACTAATTTTAGATACTTTGCTGTATTGAAAATTTGTATCAATCAAAATATAAGGAATTATCGAATACAACGCAATCATGACCGCTGTACACACTATTGTTATAATTCCTAATTTCTTATTACGTTTGCTGTATTTAGGTTTTTCAATAATTTGTTGTTCGCGGACAACTTTTTTAATATTATATTCGTAATATCTTTTATCTTTACGGTAAGTTTCGTAATCGTTGCGCTGCCGACAAAATAATTCGATTGTAAGCGGTACTTCTTCGTCGTTTACAAAAGTCGTATATTTATATTTTCCCTTACCGTTTATATTGAAAATACGGTTAATATTTATTCTTATAACCAAATTTACAATGTAAAGGATAAATACCGTAATCCCGATAAACACATAAAACGCCATAAACACCGTTAAAGTATCAAATGCTTGATTATAATATTCTGCCTCAACACTAAAATAAGTAACAGCCTGCAATAAGAAGGTTGCACACATACCTATAACAACAAGAAATTGGCGTATTTTAAGTTTTTTAATTGTTTTCTTACTATTATTTTGACAATACATTTTTATTGGCATATAAACCGCTATTGCAGAACCGCCCCATAGTATAATCGCTAAAATATAATAAAATATCGTTAAAGCTATGGGGAAATGTCTAAGCTCATCGTAACGAGTCGACAAATTCCACATTAAGTTACCAAAAGATTGTATACCTAAAAATATAGAAACAGGAAAAGCAAAACATATCAATTCCGGCATTTTAAAATTTAACCAAATTTTTCTGCGCAACATTTTATCGCAAGTTACTGCTTCAGGCTCAACTATACCGTTTTCCGCAAGAATTTGCACCGCTTTGGCGCGGCGTTCGGCAATAAGTTTGTTGCGGTGTTCCTCTTTGTCAGCTTTTGCTTGTTTGTTATCATCGTACGCCTGCTTATACATTACATTGTATTTGCGCAACAAAATATCTGTGAGGGTTGAGCCTACAGATATACACAAAAATACTATTGAAAATGCAATCGTTATGCCTACAAAACTGCCGTTTTCCATAAATATTTCCTTACACTTTGTTGCGGTCGCGCAACCCAATGCAAAAAACGGAATATACAGCAAGTTTCCGCAAAACGACAGCAAAGTTACAAGATTTACTTTGCCTGCCGTAACTTTTGCTGTTTTAGGAACAAACGATAATACAATGACTGCTATAGAATATACAAGAGTGATAACCGCAAACGCCAACGAGGATTTAGCGATAGGCAAAAAGTCGTCTATTACGCCGTTAAGTGTAGTATAAACATTGCCCAAACTTTCACCGAGCATAGAAGAAAACGGCGCGGCAAAAAACGCCCACAACAGCAGTGAAAACAACGCCAAAGCATACATACCTACAACGGGAAAACTTTTTGCAAGAATATTCCAAATAGAAATTGAGCGCATTCTTACCGACAACGCGGATATATTTACATTAGTTGCGGCGCTTTCATCTACAAACCTAAAACCGCAATGATTACAAAATTTAACACTACCGTCCACTACCGATTGACAGTTAGGGCAAACTTTTTCTTTTTCATACGCAGTTCCGCACTGTGGGCAAAACTCCCCGTCAAATTCGGTACCGCATTTAAAACATTTATTCATATTTTCTTTCCCTTGGTGTTTTGCACTTATATAGGTGCAAAAATATTATAGAGTTAGCGCATAATAATGTCAAGCGTTTGCACCTAAATAAGCGCAAGAGGGAATTATATGAATAAAAAAATCGAAAAGAAGATAGGCAATAACATACGACTGTTGAGAGAGCAAAGCGGTTTAACGCAGGACGAACTTGCGGCTAAACTGCAACTTAACGGTTGCGACATAACACGGAGCGCGCTTGCCAAAATAGAAGTCGGTCAAAGGCATTTATACCCCGATGAAATTATGTTGATAAAACAAATTTTAAATGTAGAATACGACAGTATTTTTAAAACCGAATAAAAACAGTTTACTATGTGTTTTTACACCAAATACAAAGCCGTCCTAATACGCAATCGTAATTAAGACGGCTTGTTTTTTTTAATTTTTAATATTCTACTAATACGGACAATGGCCGCTATTGTTGCTTGTTTATTTGAACATATGTAAAAGTTTTATCATTAAAAACGGCATAATCCAACTTTATATCAGACAAATGAGGCAAGAATTTGTTCTCGATTGTATATTTATCCATACTGAAAGAACTTATAAAATATATATTGCCGCCAAGTTTTACTACTCTTAAACACTCGGACACAACTCTGTCGATTACCGTTTCGAGATGAGCCAAAGCATTGTAAACAACTGCCGTATCGTAAGTTCCGTTTGCAAACCTCAACGCCGTCGCGTCCATTCGCTCAAAAGTAATATTCGGGCATTTTGCAACAACGGAATTCAGCCTAAAATCGTCGAGGTCAATGCAGTCTACGTGTTCGGCAAATTCAGACGCTGCTACCGAAAAGTCGGCAGTACCGCAAGCGACTTCCAAAACGCTTTTACCCATAATATCTTTTTTGATTTTATCTACCGCTTGCTGTATTCGATACATAAATTAACTCCTATGATAATTTTCGCAACGTCATAATTCGATGTACAAACATCTCGGCTGAAAGACACAACTGTAAACTGCGAAAAGCAAGTATAACAATATTGCTGAGCGACTCGTGAAGGTGTTTTTAAGCAAATGCCCGATACGCTTTTAAAGGAACCTGTAAGTCAAAATAACGTCGCCGCTTGACAATAAGAGCGAGGGTGTTCGCAATAAAAACAATCTGCAACAAGAACAACTCGTTTTTTGTGTTGGTCGCAGTGAAGCCGTTTTTAACCGAATGCCCGAGCGGCTACGCTTTTGTCAAATACAGCGTTACCGTTTCGCCGTTTACTTCCAGTTCCTTTGCAAATGCGCCGCTTGCTGCAGGCTTAATTTCGTCCGCAAGCGTACCGGAAGCAATTTCGTCAGAGTAATCGGTAAATATTTTAGCAAGTTTGCCGTCCGTTTTGTAACCTATCAAAATATGGTCGGTTACAACAAAATCACATTCCTTACGCATAGATTGTATTTTAGAAACAATTTCGCGAACAAGTCCTTCTTCAATCAATTTTTCGTCAAGATTTACGTCAAGCGCAACCGTATCTCCGTGGTCCGATACTACCGAATATCCCTGCTTGTTTTTAGAAGATATGAGCAAGTCCTGCGCTTCGACCTCTATCTTATTTCCGTCAAAGTCAAATATATGCTTTCCGCCGTTTTGAACGTTAGCAACGACCTCGCGCGCACGTTCGCCTAAACTTGCAAACCTGTCGCGTATTATGCTTATCAGTTTGCCGTACTTGGGTCCTAGCGTCTTTAATTGAGGCTTAATTTCGTACTCGGCAAATTCGTCTGCGGTTTTGACGGAAACAAGTTCTTTGACGTTTAATTCGTTCTTTACTATATCCGCCATTTCGCCGTCGATTTCGCCGTTTGTAGCCACATACATACGCGCTAGCGGCTGACGGTTTTTGACATTGGCAGAGTTACGCGCGCTACGCCCCAACACTACTATGTCAAGAACTTTTTCCATCATCTTGTTAAGTTTAGTATCAATGTACTTTTTGTCCGCTTTGGGGAAGTCGCACAAATGCACCGAACGCGGAGCTTTATCAAAGCAGTTAGCAGTAATATTTTGGTAAATGCTTTCGGTAATGAATGGTACAAACGGAGCAGATACTTTTACTAACGTATCAAGAACGGTATATAAGGTCATATATGCCGCCTGTTTATCGTCTGTCCATTCCGAACCCCAGTAGCGTTCGCGGCATCTGCGGACGTACCAGTTAGACAGCATATCGGTAAACTTTTCTATCGAACGCGCCGTATCTGTTATTTCGTAATTAGCCAGCCCTTTATCTACCGTTTCGATAAGTTGGTTTACTTCGGACAAAATCCACTTATCCATCAAAGTCAGTTTGCACTTTTTAAGTTCGTATTTTGACGGATCGAAATCGTCAATATCGGCATACAGAACATAAAACGCGTAAGTATTCCACAATGTTCCCAAAAACTTGCGTTGCATTTCGGATACCGCTTCGGAATAAAAACGACTGGGAAGCCACGGCGCCGATGCGGTATAGAAATACCACCTTACCGCGTCTGCTCCCTGCTTGTTAAAACTGTCCCACGGGTCGACGACGTTGCCCTTGTGTTTACTCATCTTAACGCCGTGTTCGTCGCCCACAAGTCCTAGAACAATGCAGTTTTTAAAGGGCGCTTTGCCGAACAAAATTGTATTGACGGCAAGCAGAACGTAAAACCAACCGCGCGTTTGGTCTACCGCCTCGGAGATGAAATCGGCAGGGAAGTTTTCCTTAAACAATTTTTCGTTTTCAAACGGGTAATGGAATTGCGCATACGGCATAGAACCGGAGTCAAACCAACAGTCGATAACTTCAGGAGTACGAACATATTCTCCGCCGCATTCGCATTCCCATTTACATTCGTCAATAAACGGACGGTGCAGTTCGATATTTTCACTGCAACCGCATTTTTCCGCCAACTCGCGCCTACTGCCTATAACGTGGACTTTACCGCACTTGTTGCATATCCAAACAGGTAAGGGTGTACCCCAATATCTGTCGCGGGATATTCCCCAGTCAATAACGTTTTCGAGGAAGTTTCCCATACGTCCGCTTCCTATTGTAGGAGGTATCCAGTTTACAGACGCATTGGCTTTTAATAGCTCGTCGCGTACAGCCGTCATCTTAACAAACCACGACTTGCGCGCATAATAAATCAGCGGAGTATCGCAACGCCAACAATGGGGATAACTGTGCTCATACATAAGTTCTGCAAACAGCAGTCCGCGCGTTTTAAGGTCGGCAAGAATCGCCTTGTCGGCGTGCTTGCAAAATACGCCTGTCAATTCGCCGCACCCGTCAACAAACTTACCGTCTTCGCCAACAAGTTGAACAAGAGGCAAATTGTAACGTCTTCCAACATTCGCGTCGTCTTCGCCGAATGCGGGGGCAATGTGTACAATTCCCGTGCCGTCGGTTAAAGTTACATATTCGTCGTTAGTAACGTAGTAGCAATCTTCTTTAACGCTTGCGTAAGTATACAACGGCTTATAATGTACGCGTTCGTATTCGGAACCCTTTTTTACTTCCAGTATCTCGTAAGTACCTTCTTCAAAGTGCTTGCTTACAAGGTCCTTTGCAAGAATATACTTGACGCCGTTTGATAATACGGTTACATAGTCGAAGTTGGCATTCATACAAAGTGCAACGTTACTGGGCAGTGTCCACGGCGTTGTAGTCCAAGCAAGAAAATACGTGTCGGGATAATCTACCAGTTGAAATTTAGCAACTGCGGATTTTTCCTTTACGTCCTTGTAGCCTTGTGCAACTTCGTGGCTTGATAATGCCGTTCCGCAACGCGGACAATAAGGCACGATTTTGAATCCTTTGTATAATAAGCCCTTTTTGTGAATTTCCTTTAAAGCCCACCACTCGGACTCGATATAGTTGTTGTCGTAAGTAACATAGGGATGCTCCATATCCGCCCAGTATGCCACGCGGTCGGACAACTGCTCCCACTCGCCCTTATACTTCCAGACAGATTCCTTACATTTGTTGACAAACGGCTCGATGCCGTATGCTTCTATTTGCTTTTTACCGTCGATACCGAGAAGTTTTTCCACTTCGAGTTCAACCGGCAATCCGTGCGTATCCCAACCTGCCTTACGCAACACCTTGCGCCCTTTCATTACCTGATAGCGCGGAATAAGATCTTTTATCGAACGCGTAAGAACGTGCCCGATATGCGGTTTGCCGTTGGCTGTCGGAGGACCGTCGTAAAAAGTAAAAGACTTGTCGCCTTTGGCTGCTGTCTGTTCAAAAATTTTGTTATCTTTCCAAAACTTAAGAACTTGCATTTCTCTGTCGACAAAGTTTAAAGAACTGTCGACCTTCTTATATTTGCTCATAGAGTGTAACCTCCTAAAAATGCGTTTTTTTATTCGTAATTTGTAATGCGTAATTATGGTTTATGTTGTTATAACGCGGAATTTGTAAATATTTTTGAACGTTAATTTAAAAGCAATCCTCTTCCGCTTTGCTTCGCCGAACTTTTCCGCTACGGTCTAGTCTGTGTAACTTAATATTTAACCAGTCAAGGTCGTCCGTTTGCCAATTTCTAACACAGTAAACAAAGTGTATATTCGCCAGTATTGCAACGTCCGTTTGACGGCTGTTAAGCGCACAAAGTAAGGCAGGCGCGGATTTCGCGAGACGAGTGTGCTACACCGTACACTCTGAGCGAAAACATAAGCAAAACGCAGTATTGCAATGCTTAAACGCCGTCAAACAAAAAAATGCGGGGCGTTTGAAAAAACGCTCCGCACAACAAAAGAGTTCTACCATTTCAAACAAGTACGTTTGCTTATATGCGCGTATGAACACAGTTGCATATCCGCAAGTTATACCGTGTAGTAAGATAACGGGCTACTTTCCGTACTTGTTTACTGCTGTTTCGACAAGTCTACTTGCAAGGTGATGGCTTACGGTACGGTCAGTCGCGTTTTTCAGCTTACAACGCGCTCTCTGTACAAACCGACGTCCGCAGTCTTGTCCTTGCTCAAACGTATTTACTGTTAAATTATTTACATTTTAGCAAATAGTTATAAATTTCGCAAGTAAATTGGCATTATTTTGTTTCCCTTGCTTAATTCTGTCCTATTCCTTGTAATCCGGCTTCCTGCGAAGTTTGCGTTCGTTGCCTTTGTCGTCTACAATGTAGGTATTGTCAAGGGTCTGCAATACGCCCAAACGCCACGATTCCAAGTATTCTTTACGTAATTTTTGCTGTTCGCACTTCTCCGCTTCGGTAAGTCCATCTGCCGTTTTAGATTTACGCGCCAGTTCGTTTATTCTGTCTATTTTTTTTTGTTCCATATTGTTCAAACCTTATAAAATATTTACTAAAAATCATTGTACCATTTTTGCAGTTGACGGTCAAGTTTAATTGTTTGCAGAAGTTTAAGCACCACATAAAAGTTGTAAGTTTTATAGATGAGAAGTCTAAAAAAGAAAAATGTGTCATCGCTTACCGACGGAGCGTAGTTGGGCGAATTAGAAGATAAAGATGCAACACTTGTTTATACATTCGCAATGCTCAACTTAAAAGTTAGGAGAGCGGCTAGATAATTCTTGGTACAAAGAAAGACAATAAAAATTAACAAAAACTATTTGTATTAAACTATCCGAATAATGTTAAAAAAAACGATTGCCAACAAGCAACCGTTAAAAATTTCTGAGACTGCGCGTTACAGTTGACAGACTATGCCGAAACGGTATCTTTGTAGGTGGCTACTTCAAAGCTACCTTGTGGCACACGCTCGTGCTGCTTAGTGCTGCTGTGTTCCCACCCTGACACGGTTTACAGATTTACGTTGCACAAGACCTTGATATCAACACTCCTTGCAAATTCCTGCTTTCCACACAGAAAGCCGCCTGCAACTTTCAGCCCTACTTTAGCGGATTGTAGGCAACAGGGCACCGCTAGCTCCCCGCCTAGCGCAGTACCGATATTATACAATACGGCGCAAAAAAAAGCAACTGTTTATTTTGTCGAAACAAACATAACCTATACGGCATTTTAAAACCAAAAACGTATGTTTACATTGTTCAACATAAAATATGATGGGATTCCTTTGCAAAAATATACGCTAAAACCGATATGAAAGTAAACGTATTTAAACTTTGCTTTTATATCGAAACGAACTAAAACTTTGTATTTAGCCGCAATTCAACATAATAATAATTTGAGTTTTCGAATTGCAATACTTAGCACATTTGCAATGAAAGGCACATATAGCTACTGACAGATTTTTGTCTTTCGGTATTTTATAAGGTTTCATTTTATCAGCAATATATATTCGTTTCTTTGCAAAACTGCTTACAAGCGACAACTCAAATTAAATACGCTGCTCACCATAATACTAATCTCATTGCCCTAATGATACTAATTTGCTTACACCAATTTGCTTATTTCTTTTTTTAGTCTACCGATAATCTTCTTTTCCAGACGGGATATGTACGATTGAGAAATCCCTAGCAGGTCGGCAACTTCTTTTTGCGTTCGTTCGTCCTCGCCGTCCAGACCGAAACGCATTTCTATAATTTGCTGTTCGCGCTTAGACAGCCTTTTTAATCCTTCTTCAAGCAGTTGACGTTCTACCTGACTTTCTACGTGTGTGTAAATAGCGTCTGAATCCGTACCCAAAATATCCGCAAGAAGCAACTCGTTACCGTCGCCGTCTACGTTAAGCGGTTCGTCAAGGCTCACTTCGGCTTTGCGTTTGGACAGTTTTCTAAGATACATCAGTATTTCATTTTCGATACAGCGGCTTGCATAAGTAGCAAGTTTTATTTGTTTTTCCGCCTTAAAACTGTTTATCGCTTTTATTAGTCCTATCGTTCCGACGGAAACCAAATCTTCCATATCGACGCCGCTGCTTTCAAACTTCTTAGCAAGGAACACGACCAATCTTAAGTTGTGTTCAACAAGTTTGTCCTTGGCTATATTATCGCCGTTTTGGATAGCGGCAAGCAAAACCGCTTCTTCTTCCTGAGATAACGGATGCGGCAACGCTTCCGCTCCGCAAAGATAATGCGTTGTTTTTTCTGACAGCGATAGACTTCTGAGCAATTTTTTTAGCAATTCCAGCATTTTCATAGTTTACACCTATCCTTTAACATTATAAAAAATTATCTTTGTTTTAAGTTATCTGATTAGTTTGTTAGGGATTGACATACGCTTACTTAATTAGTTAATAAACTTTTTAAGCAATGAAACTGACTTTAAGTATTAAATACAATCCCTCGTTCAATGTCTCTAACATTTCCTTAATTATGTTTTTTGCAATAATATTCCAAACCGTAATCAGTAGAGTTTTTACTCAATATGTTTACAATTTTAAACCGTCAATCTAACTTTTTTATTGTTTTAAAAGACCGATTAAACAACTTTCAAATTTATCTAAAGTGTTAGCGGTTATTACTTAATAAACACGTTTGACAGTAGAATATTGAACATAGACTGACACTTTTCGGCAGGTAACGCCAAGTACACGTTTTCTGTATGTCCGTTAGCGGCGGCAACGGCTTTGACTGCCATTACTTTCTTACTGCCAACGACCGTAGTAACTTCAATTTCTACCGCCTGTCCGGCAAGCGTTTGTTTTGCAAAGTAATCGGCAAAGCCCGAAAATTTTTTCGTAACAAAGCAAACGGGTATACCCTCGTAAGTTAAAGTATTGCCGCTGTCGCAATAACCCGTCAATTTGTACTCCTTATCCAAAGTGAGAAGGATGTTGACAATATGCGGAGCAATTTTTTTTGCCTGTTTCAAATAAAAAACCACCGAATAACACAAGAACGCGACAAGACTTACTGCTAAAACGTATACAAATAACGGAACTTTCAGTTGATAAAACTCACCGTTTTCGGTTACATAACCGATATTGCAAAAATGGAAAATCGCCACTATTGCGCCGCCTAGCACAAAAGTGTATGCAACCGTCAGCAAAATATACCAAAAAAGTTTTTTGCCGAAACCAACCGCAGTTATACACATCAAAACAAGACACGCTGTTTTAACCAAATAAACCAACCAGCCTTCCACAAACGCGCTTACTACGGCACACGCCGCACCCACAAGCGCACCGAGAACAATACGGTACTTCTTGTACGGTATCCTGAGCGTTAATGCCGCCGCAAAAAGTATCAACGCGTCTATTACAAAGTTGTCGGCTATAACGTATTCGATATAAACGTCCATAAGGACATTTTATCCGAATAAAAAGACGACAAATTGTAACTTTTGTTGTAGAGAGAAGTTTTTTGTAAAAAGCGTCAAATCATTTAAAACAAATTTGTAAAGTATTGTAATTTTGTAAGCAAGTCAGCAAAGTTGCATTTACTTTTTTGATTAAATATTTTATAATGATATTAAATAGCGGTATATTAAATATCCCGCAAGTTTGGTTAGCAAAAGGAGCGAATATGAGTAATATTTATGACGACGATACCTTTTTTAAAGCATACTCAAATATGTCAAGAAGCAAAGGCGGACTAACAGCGGCAGGCGAATGGCACCAACTTCAAAGGCTTTTTCCAAATTTGAAAAACAAGAGAGTGCTGGATTTGGGATGCGGTTACGGCTGGCACTGCAAATATGCAATTGAAACGGGCGCCGATAGCGTGCTCGGCATAGACGGAAGCAGTAAAATGATTGAAACCGCAAAACGGATAAATCAGGACGGACAAATTGAATACAGAGTGTGTAATATAGAAGAATACGATTACCCGAACAATCAATTTGATTTGGTAATTTCAAATCTTGTACTCCACTATATCGCAAATTTGAAAGAAGTATATCAAAATGTTTACAAAACATTGAAAACAGGCGGACTCTTTTTATTTAATATAGAGCATCCTTGTTTTACTGCGGGAATAAACGAAGACTGGATATATGACAGTAACGGAAAAGCGCTGTATTGGGCAATCGACAACTATTTCTATTCGGGAGAAAGAAAAACCAATTTTTTAGATAAGGAAGTAATAAAACAACACCATACGTTAACGCAAATTCTAAACAGCTTATTACAGTGCGGATTTGAGATTAAAGCAATAGAAGAAGCTATGCCTCCGGAAAATATGAGAGAACTACCCGAAATGGAAAATGAAATGCGCAGACCGATGATGTTGTTAATAAAAGCGCAAAAGACTGCCGGTGTTTGACAGTGGTTTTCGTAATAAAAATTGTTTTCGCCTACCGGTAGCTCAACAATTTTTGTTGCAAAAGACGACAATAAAAATTGTCTTCGACTACCAGAAACTAGGCTATCATAGTTACAAAAAATCCGACAAACAAAAAGTGCAAAGATTGTTTAATCCTTGCACTTTTTAAAATTTCTGCCAAATTTCTAAAATAGTCTTACAATCAATTTTAATCCTGTTCAACTTCGCGGAAGATTTCGCCTTTAACATACGGCATCGGGTCAACCGTTTTGCCGTCCTTGGTAACTTCCAAGTGAACGTGCGCTCCGTCCATAAATTCGTTAGAAGCGGTTGTACTTGCAACGCCTATTTTATCACCCTTTTTAACGTTTTGACCTTTTACCACCTGTACGTCGTTAAGCGAAGCATACGTTGCAATAACGTTGTCTCCGTGGTCAATTGTAACTTCGTAGCCCATTTCGAAGGTATTTTTCACGTCCAACACTGTTCCGTCATACATAGATGCAACTTCCGTTCCGTCTGTGGCAATAAGGTCTATACCTTTGTGATAGCAAAAACCGCCCAAAGTAGAATTGCTGACAAATAACACGTCTTTTCCGTCAACATATTCCATTCCGACCGAAGTATAATTTAAAGGTTTAGCAAAATACACTTTTACCTTATCTTTTATAACGGGATCGGGATCTTTATCACCGTCATCGGGTTTTTCTACTACCGGATTATCGGGAATAGAGGGTGCGGGTTTATTTGTAAGAGTAACAGCCAACACCACCGCGGCTATTGCCAATACGCAAAAGATAAGTAACAGTAACGCCGCATTATTGCGTAAAAATCTTGTAAATTTGTTTGTCTTTTTTGTAGAATTCATTGTTTGCCTCCGTATTTATTTGTTGAAATTGTTACCTTGATATTAAAGTTTTATACTCGCTTGACAATATTTTTTTTTAATCAGTTTTTGCCTTATACATTTTACAATTGCACAATTTTGTGAGAATCAATTTGCGCAACGCTTAATAGTCGCCCAAAATAAGCGGCGAACCCACAGTAACGGTACCGCAAGAATATGCTATTTGGATATTTACATATTGTCCGTCAAGCATAATGCCGTTATCGATAAATTTGCTTACACCGCAAATTACAATTACGTCGTTACATTGCTGACAGGAAACGACAGTTACGTTTAACTTCTTTATAATCTCGTCAACATAAGAACGCGATTGTGCAAAACTTACGCTAACGCCGTCTATCTGCGAACAACACGCAACGGTTTTGCCGTAATCCGATAAACGGCAAGTAACTTTTTTGCCGATTCCCATATCGACATAATCCAAAGATGTATCACGGCAATACAAACTGACGGAAGAATCTTGCGGCATATATTTAGTTGCAACCTTATCAAATGATTGCGGTAAAAAATATCCCAGTGTTCCTAAAATCACTACAGTTAAAATAGCCGCCACAATAAATCGTTTCATAATAGGCAATTATTAACAGAAATTTTAATAAAAATAACAAAATAGTAAAAATAACAAATGACTTTAATTGTCGAGCACAATTAAATTAAAACAGTTTATATCTATACACTTTTTAGTGTATTTACAAATTACGATTATTCTTCAAAAATTGCATCGACACATTCACATACAAAAAAATGAAATTTAAAAAGACGGACTGAAATCAGTCCGTCAAAAAATTTAAATTATTCGTAAAGTTTAGATACGGGCAAATCGGTATAAACACGCTCGATTGCTTCCGCAAACAAATCGGCAATGGTAACAATCTCTATCTTACCTATACGCTTTTCGGCGGGCAAGTCTATTGTATCCAAAACCACGATTTTAGAAAGCGGACTGGCTTCAAGACGTTCGATAGCAGGACCGGACAATACCGCGTGCGTACAACACGCAATTACTTCGCTCGCACCGTTATCCACTAACGCTTGCGCGCCTTGACAAATAGTTCCTGCCGTATCAATCATATCGTCCAACATCAGGCACATACGCCCTTTTACGTCGCCTACAACGTTCATTACTTCCATAACGTTTGCGCGCGGACGGCGTTTGTCAATAATTGCTAAAGGAGCATCGAACCGCGACGCCAAAGCTCTGCTACGGACAACGCTTCCGGTATCAGGACTGACGATTGTAAGATTATCCGGTACGCCAACCGACTTAAAATGTTTGGCAATTACGGGCATTCCCATAAGGTTATCTACGGGGATATTGAAAAATCCCTGCAACTGACTGCTGTGCAAATCCATTGTCAAAACACGGTTAGCGCCTGCAGTTTGAAGTATATCCGCCACCAGCTTTGCCGAAATAGGGTCTCTTGCTCTCGCTTTGCGGTCTTGGCGTGCATATCCGAAGTACGGAACTACAGCCGTTATACGCCCCGCAGAAGCGCGTTTACAGGCGTCTATGATAATAAGCAACTCCATCAAATTATCGTTTACAGGAGTATTTGTAGACTGTACGATAAACACGTCGCAGCCGCGTACGGATTCTTTAATATTTACAGATGTTTCGCCGTCGGAGAATTTACCGACGTCCATTTTGCCTAATTCCAAATCGAGTTGCGAGCAAATCGATTGCGCCAACTTTTTGCTGGCATTACCTGCGAAAATCTTGATTGCACCGTGAATTTGATTGAGCATTGTTCCCCCGAATACCTAATTGTCAATTATACAAAACCGTCAAGCCGCTAAAATAAAATACCGTAAGGCGTGATACTATTATTAGTTTAATTTTATAATTTTGCATAAAAAGTGTCAAGTAAAAACCGATTGGGATAATATACACAATATTTCACTTTTTTCCGATTACTAAAACAAAAATAATACTATTATACTAAAAGACTTTTCCGCAAAGGAAAAGTCTTTTAACTGCTACTCAGTAACTCGACTTCTTTTCGTAATCTTTGCAGTAATGCGCCGTTTCGCAATCATTGCAAGGAGAAACCGTAATTTGTTCCAAATTGCAGCAGCATTTTTTATCGTTGTGATACTTGCAAGCTTCGACATCGCACATAATTGTTTGTTGGTTTTTCATAATTATATCCTCCTGCTTTAATTGTTTACAATCAATAAATAAATAATACCTTTCATCTGAATTACAGCAAAACAACATTATCTATTATTATCACTGCAATTTCCCGTGTATTGCAATCAATTGATTTATCGCAAAACTACCAGCATTTATTTTAACAATAATAAGTACGGAGAGAGATATGAAAGTTTTATTATTACAAGACGTAAAAGGTCAAGGAAAAAAAGGCGAGATAATAAACGTTTCCGACGGATATGCAAATAATTTCTTGCTGAAAAAAGGATTGGGCGTCGTAGCAACGGCAGATACTATTAACTCTGTAGCAATAAAGAACAAAGCGCTCGAACGTCAAAAAGCGGAAGAAAAACAAAAAGCGTTAGACGATGCCAAAAAATTAAAAGGACAAGTTGTTACTATTACTGCATCAAAAGGCTCTCAAGGCAAAATGTACGGCAGCATTACCAACAAAGAAATTGCCGAAGAACTTAACAAACTGGGATACTTTGTAGACAAAAAACAAGTTGTACTAAAAGACCCGATAAGAGTAACGGGCAATTATCAAGTAACGGTAAAAATGTATGCGGAAATATCTACTACTATTACGGTAACGGTCGAATAGTATTTTACTTGCTCGATACAACAAAAGTACATATGTAACAATATGCAAAAGTGTTTGTTGCATTAAACGTTTCTGTGCATTTACTACAAAAAGACGTTGATTTTATTTCTCAACGTCTTTTTTTTGTGTAATTGCTCGCAAATCCACATTGCACTCAATGCGACAGTCTATTTATATATTTATTTATTAAAAATTACCGATATATAATTAACAAACTGAACGCACGTTTATTGCACACCTTTTTTAAAAGAATCATTGTTTTTTTATGGAAACGCAAAGGTGTATTCTTTTACCTACACAGTTATTTTGCAACAAAAAAGCAAGGACCGCCGTTATTTCATACACACAATTGTCAATACTAAAGTATAAACAAAAGCAACCAAAAATTGATTATTTGCTAATTCTTATCGCCGTCATTGTTTTGCTTGTTCTTATATTCATTGACAGCGCACAATGTAATCAGCGCAACTGCGCCGAGCAAAGAGATTACGCCTATTGTTATTGCATAAGGTTTCAATCTGCTAGCATTGTCGTTGACAGTCGACAGAATTTTAATATCAGATATTCTGATATATTTTACATCTTCTGCATTTTCAAAAGCACTTCTAGGCAAGTCCAAATATCCGCCAACTTTTACAACATCATCTTTAACAGTTACTTTTACCTCTTCTTTACCAGAATAAATAACCTTTAAATTATCGTCAATCAGTTTGTATGTAAATTCAAATTCGCATCTGCCTTTAGGTAAACCGCTTATATCAAATTTATAATCTACCGACCATGAACTATATCCATAAACAGAAAAAGAAACACTATCGACTTTATAATTCCTCTCACACCCTGTTAATGCAAGAATAAACATAACGCACAATAACAGCACTAGAATTAAACTAAATTTTTTCATTTCCCGTTCCTCCTGTCAGTGCGTCAGTATTCATACCAGAACTTTTGTCAAATTTACTATTTGTTTTATCCTTGTGCAGAATACTGTACAATAAAAAATATACTCCTGTAACTATACCCGATACAGCCACTTGCAACATTTCGGATATATATCCTAAACCCGTAGCATATCCGTTTGTGCCTATATACTGCGCATCTTTACGAATCAATGCAATAAACACTATAGCGGTTACAAATAAAACAAAACTCAATACCGACGCGACAATTGAAAAAGCTTTTTTGTGAGCAATCAATGCGGTAATAATTCCTACAATAGTAACAAATGTTACTAAAGAAACAGAAAACGCCGCCCACTTGGCATCTGTCATTAGTTCTAACGTGCCGTCTGTCGCATCAGAGTTTATCAAATCGTCAATCAAGAAAAACTCTGACAGCAACGAAATTGCCGAACCTACCAAAGAAAACACGGCAAGTCCGATCAAAACGCCGACAACAATACTTAAAGTTTTATTTTTCATACAAATTTTCTCCATAAATGCAACATACGTTATTCGTATATTATCTTATATAACCAGTATAGCACACTACCCCCCCCCACAGTCAAGTAAGTATCAAAAAAGAACTGACATTTTGTGTCAGTCCTTTTTTTACAATTAAATCTATATTACTTAATTTCTGCTTCTGCGCCGGCTTCGGTAAGAGTCTTAACCATACCTTCGGCTGTTTCTTTGGGTTGAGCTTCCTTGATTGTAGCGGGAGCGCTTTCAACAAGATTTTTAGCTTCAACAAGACCGAGACCCGTAAGTTCGCGAACAGCTTTGATAACAGCAATTTTGTTGGCGCCGATAGCCTTCAAAACTACGTCGAATTCTGTCTTTTCTTCAACAGCGGGTGCTCCGCCTGCTACTGCTCCGCCTGCAACGGCTATGGGAGCGGCTGCGCTTACGCCGAATTCTTCTTCGATAGCGTGTACAAGTTCGTTAAGTTCCAATACAGAAAGAGATTTGATCTCTTCAATAAATTTCTTTGTATCCATTGTAAATTATCTCCTATTATTTTTTAATATGTTTTCCGTCCGTTAGGCGAACGACTCCGTTAATTTACGAGAATTACTCGCCTTTTTGTTCGGCAACCGCATTCAAAGCGACAGCCAATCCGCGCATAGGCGCAGACAATACCGATACCAACATACCGAGCAAAGTTTCTCTGTTGGGTACTTTACTCATAGCGTCGCAAGTTGCGGCATCAGCATATTTCTTATCGAACATTCCGCACTTAATTGACATTGCATTGTACTTCTTGATACTTTCTGCCGCAACCTTGGCGGGAGCAATAGCATCGGAAGAACCGAAAGCAAAAGCGCTGGGACCGTTCAATGCTTCGTCAAACTCGGTATATCCAAGTTCGTTAAGCGCCTTTTTAAACAACGTGTTCTTTAATACCTTGTATTCTACGTCGTTCTTTCTGAACTCTGCGCGGAACTCGGTATCTTGTGCAACGGTCAATCCCTTGTAGTCAATAATAACAAACGATTCGCTGTTTTGAATTTGAGTTTTGATTTGTTCAACAACTTCGCGTTTTGCCATTTGTGCAGGACTAAGATGTCCGTGATGACGTTCGTGATCCATTGTGTGTTTCCTCCTTTTTAGATTTTTGATAATTGCCGATACTACCGTAGACAATTACCGTCGCTATTTGCGACTA
>Ga0137307_101706_pt1 | contig 17931 bp, 14 predicted proteins | sample NAcewD2O_March_2_FD_97180 | JGI IMG/M metagenome (GOLD analysis project Ga0137307, IMG submission 97180) | Mouse cecal microbial communities from Vienna, Austria - N-Acetylglucosamine amended D2O_March | ecosystem: Host-associated > Mammals > Digestive system > Large intestine > Cecum | place... | reverse complement strand
AGCACGCCTTTTTGCTGCTTCGCGCCGTACCCGGTCTCGATATGGACCATGGTAACCCCCGCATCCATCTCCTTTAACACCTTCTCCTTCACTTCTTCATATTTCTCGGTAATGATAAATAGCTGGATCTGTGCCTGTCCCATCAGCATCACCCGGTTCAGCGCCATCGTAGACACGATCAGCACCAGGATACCGTACAAGATCTGCTCTGAATTCGAGAAAAGAGCCTGGCACAGCAGTACGGTAAAATCTACGACATATACGAACACTGCCAGAGATATATGGAACCATTTGTGCAGCACCAGCGCAAGGATATCTGTTCCGCCCGTAGACGCGCCTACACGCACCACCAGGCCGATCCCCAATCCCAGCAGAGCGCCGCCGTACAGTGCTGCAAGCATGATGTTATCCGTAAGCTCCGTGATCCCCGGGATACTCCTCATGACCGACAGAAAGACCGGATACACAAATGTACTGATCAATGTCGTCAATGCGAATTTTTTGCCCAATACGATCGTACCCAACACGAACAGAACAATATTTACCAAAAATATAATGGCTGACAGGTCTAATGCAATAAAATGTCCGATCGTAAGACCGATCCCCGTCGCGCCGCCCATGATGATCCCCTGCGGCACGAGAAACGCCGCAACGGTAAATGCCAGGACGGCGTTCCCAAGCAGAACACAGACCAATGTCTCCATACTCTTCTTCCAGTTCTTCTTCATCTTATCCTACGACCTCTCTCCACCAATATTCCCTGACTTTTATGAGATTCCTTTCATAGTCAGCGCAATACGCTTCTTCTTCATATCCACGCTCAATACTTTGACATCGACGATATCCCCTACGCTCACGACCTCCAGCGGATGCTTGATGAATTTCTTGTCTGTGATCTCCGAGATATGTACCAGTCCGTCCTGATGAACTCCGATATCCACGAATACCCCGAAGTCAATCACATTTCTCACCGTGCCTTTGAGGATCATGCCTTCTGTCAGGTCCTTCATCTCCAACACATCCGTGCGCAGGATTGGCTTGGGCATCTCATCACGCGGATCTCTTGCCGGCTTCTCCAGCTCTTTGACGATATCCCTCAAAGTAATCTCACCGATTCCCAGCTCTTCTGCCAGCTTCTTATAATCCTTGACCGTAAGAGACAATCCCACAAGTTTCCCGCCGCTTAGATCTTCCACGGAGAAGCCCTGCTTCTTAAGAAGCTTCTCTGCCGCCTCATAGGTCTCCGGATGCACGCTCGTCCCGTCTAACGGATTATCCCCGCCCTGGATCCGCATGAATCCGGCGCACTGCTCGAAGGCCTTGGGGCCAAGCTTCGCGACCTTAAGAAGCTGCTTGCGGCTCACGAATCTACCGTTCTCTTCACGGTATGACACGATATTCTTCGCAATCGTCCCTGAGATACCGGATATATAGGAAAGCAGCGGCGCCGACGCAGTATTGAGGTCCACACCGACCCGGTTCACGCAGTCCTCAACGACTCCTGACAATGCCCCGCTTAATTTCTTCTGATTCATATCATGCTGATACTGTCCTACTCCGATGGACTTCGGGTCGATCTTAACAAGCTCTGCCAGCGGATCCTGGAGACGCCTGGCGATAGAGGTCGCACTTCGCTGTCCTACATCAAACTTCGGGAATTCCTCTGATGCCAGCTTGCTCGCCGAATACACGGAAGCGCCCGCTTCATTGACGATCACATACTGCACCTTCTGGGGAATCTCCTTAAGCAGTTCTACGATAAACATCTCCGACTCCCGGGATGCCGTACCATTCCCCACGGAAATCAGCGTGATATTATACTTCGCGATAATCTTCTTAAGCACGTCCTTCGAAGCCTTAATCTTCTGCGGCGTAGTCGGCGCCGTCGGGTAGATGACCGTCGTTCCGATCACCTTGCCGGTGGGATCGACAACCGCCAGCTTGCATCCGGTACGAAAAGCCGGGTCCCATCCAAGGACCGTCTGTCCCACAATCGGAGGCTGCATCAGAAGCTGCTCCAGGTTCTTCTTGAATACCTCGATGGCTCCGTCCTCCGCCTTCTCCGTCAGGTCATTGCGGATCTCCCTCTCGATTGCCGGCGCGATCAGACGCTTGTAGCTGTCTTCCGCCACAGCCTTCAATATCGGTGTCGTATACGGGTTATCGCCATGGAGCGTCTTCTTCTCCAGATAACGGATGATATCTTCTTCCGGCGCCTCGATCTTGACCGTCAGGAACTTCTCCTTCTCCCCTCGGTTGAGCGCCAGAACCCTGTGTCCCGCAAGACGGTTCACCGGTTCTTCAAAATCATAATACATCTCGTATACGGACTCTGCCTTCTCATCCTTCGCAGCCGAGATGACGCGCCCTTTCTGCGCCGTGATCTTCCTGATCCAGCTACGGTAATCCGCTTCGTCGGATATGCTCTCTGCGATGATATCCTTCGCCCCTGCGATCGCATCTTCTACTGTATTGACCTCTTTCTCCGGATTCAAATATTCTGCCGCCAGTTCTTCTACCGGCTGCTTCGTCTTCTGCAGCATGATAACCGCTGCCAATGGTTCTAATCCCTTCTCCTTCGCAATGGTCGCCCTGGTCCTCCTCTTCGGCCGATATGGACGGTACAGATCTTCTACCACAACTAACGTCTCCGCCGCAAGAATCTGCTTCTTAAGCTCTTCCGTAAGCTTCCCCTGTTCCTCTATACTGGTCAGTACCTGCTCCTTCTTGTCCTCCAGATTGCGCAGGTACGTCAGTCTCTCATGCAGCTTACGAAGCTGCTCGTCATCCAGGGTTCCCGTTGCTTCTTTTCTATATCGAGCGATAAACGGTATGGTATTGCCCTCGTCGATCAGCTTGACCGCCGCATCCACCTGCCACTTCTTCACACCAAGTTCTTCTGTGATCTTCTGATTAATGTCCATAAAATATTCCTTTCTATGCTAAAAACATTCCGGTTCTTATTATATCGGAATTCCATGGATTGTGCAATGGAATACTTAATACCGAGTTCACTCTGTTTATTGAAAATCAAAGGCCGCTATGCTATAATCGTCTTTGGACAAAATCACTCAAGGAGTTTTATCATAATGAATCAGGAAACACAGGAATTATCCAAGCAGCAATTAAAATCTCAGGAAACAAAAGGAAAGATCTTCCGCGCCGCCAAGAGCATCCTGCAGAAAAAGGGCTACGAGCAGCTCTCCATCAAGAATATCTGCGAAGAAGCCGGCGTCTCTAACGGGAGCTTTTATCACCATTTTAAGACCAAGGACGATCTTCTCTCTTACTACATAGAAGAGCAGCCCAACATCAATCCCGATCTTCTGGACATGCCGAAGAATCCCAAGGAAGCGAAGCAGGCCATCATCTATGTATACCTGAATTATGTACATTATTGCCAGAAGCTTGGGGTTGAATTCATGGCAAACTATTATACCCCCAAGAACCAATCGCTGAATCCGCTGACCCGTACAGAACGCCCCTATCCCATCGTTACTGTAGCTGATTATCTCAGGAAAGCAATTGATGCCGGTATCGTATCCTTGTCTGCTGACCTTGAGGACATCACAACGGATATCCGCATGATCGTGATCGGTAATGTCTTTGAATGGTGCCTTAAGAACGGCGAGGCAGACTTTGAAGGGAATATGCGGCGTTCTTTGGAGATCTATTTGGATGGGTGCTTTTAAGTCAAAGACCCCACTGCAAGCAACGGGGCATCAAATTTGTAGCGCTGCAGAGCAGCGGGGTATCTGACCCTCGCGGCAGTCGCCAAATGTGTATGCAAGCATGCCCGCTTGGCTCGTTGCTCGCGGGAATGAAAAATCCTTCGAGCAAGCGGACTCAAAGGATTTCTAGAAGGGAATATGGTAGTGAAACCATTTAACAATAATATCTTGTAACTGTATTATAACTCTGACCTGCAAATAAATCCAATCACTAATTATAATATAACTTTTCTATTTATAGATATTATCTATGAGGAGGCTCTATGTATATTTTTATTGTCAATCCCAATTCCCGTTCCGGGATGGGATCGCGGATATGGAACACCGTAGAACCCGTTTTAAACGAACGCAATATCCGATACCGCGTATTTTTCACGAAATATCAGCGCCATGCTGTTAAACTCGTCCGCGAGATCACTTCCGACGGTCAGGCACATACCATTATCATACTTGGCGGGGACGGAACGGTCAACGAAGCAGTCAACGGCATCGCAGATCTGTCTAAGATCACACTCGGATACATTCCCACAGGGTCAAGCAATGATTTCGCACGCAGCCTCCGCCTGCCCACTGATCCGCTGGCGGCTCTTGACAACATCCTCCGGCCGTCCCGTTACCTGTCTGTCAATATTGGTATTCTTACATATAACAATAAGAACGGTGTTAAGAAACGACGTTTTGCCGTTAGCACGGGGATGGGCTTCGACGCCGGTATCTGCCATGAGGCTATGATCTCGCACGTGAAAGTTCTGCTCAACAAGCTCCGCCTTGGGAAGCTTACCTATGTGGGGATCGCGCTTCGCCAGATCCTTACGCTTACCCCCTGCCGGATCACTGTGACCTTGGATGACGGCCGCAGGATAAGCTTTGACAGGGCATATTTCGCGACTGCCATGAATTTCAAATACGAAGGGGGAGGGTTCAAGTTCTGTCCGGACGCAGACTGCTGCGACGGACTCCTGGACATCATCGTTATCTCCAACCTGTCTAAGCTCAAGATCCTTACCCTGCTGCCAACTGCCTACAAGGGATGGCATACACGTTTTAAGGGAGTCTATACCTACACCTGTAGAAAGGCGGAATTCAAAAGCGCCGCTCCCCTTCCTGTCCACACAGACGGGGAACCCATCTATAAACAGGCGAAGCTTACCCTGTCCCTGGAACCGGAGAAATTGCGCGTCATCGCCATGCCGTAGATGTCCGCCTAAGTCTCCCGTAATTATCCAAAAGAAAGAGGTACAGCAAGATGATCCTTATACTTACCTTGTTCCTAACCATCGTTATATTATATGTATTCGCAATCCTTCCCCGGTTCTCCATGAGGAAGGAGATGCACATCTACCGGCAGACCATGTTCGCCCACCGGGGCTATCATTGTATCGAACGGGGCATACCGGAGAATTCAATGGCTGCATTCCGCGCCGCCATAGAAAAAGGCTATGGTATAGAGATCGATCTGCACCTGACCAGGGACGGACAGCTCGCAGTCTTCCACGACGATACACTGGAACGTATCTGCGGACAGCCGGATACAATAGAAGATATGACCTTCGAGGAATTAAAGACCTGCCGTCTTAGCGGCACCTCTGAGATAATTCCCTCTTTTCATGACGTATTATCACTGGTAAACGGCAAGGTTCCGCTGCTGATCGAGCTTAAGATCCCTGATTCCTCCGAACAGATCTGCCGGGAGACACTGGCACAGCTTCGCCGTTATCAGGGTCCTTTCCTGATCCAGTCCTTTAATACCATGGGTATCCGGTGGTTCCGCCTCCATGCGCCGCATATTTTGAGGGGTCAGCTCTCGTCTGATCTGACGCATGAAGACCATAAGGAAGCCTGGATCCTCCGTTTTATGGTCAAGCATCTATTCTCAAATTTCCTGGGGAGGCCTGATTTTATCTCATACGGCTTAAATGACCTTCCGATTGTAAATGTATGGATACTCAAACATATATTACATGTGCCGGTCGCTGTATGGACACTCAATACTCCGGATATGCTAGAAAGAGGAAGACAGCATTATGATATGCAGATATTCGAAAGACAACATGAAAATTATTAACAAACGGTGAACATTGTTGTTGATTCCTTTTTTTCATGTTATAATTTAAGCTGAACTGTGAATATGCTGTATTATATATTGATTTTCAGGCTTATGAAGGGGTAATTATTATGAAAGCCATCGAGAGGGTTAAGAAATTTATCAAAGACTACCGCCATGCATGGGTATTATTGTATGGCCTGATTTATATGCCATGGTTTGTTTATCTGGAAAGACGGACAGATGTCCATTATTTTCTGATTCATTCCCCGATTGACGACTATATCCCCTTTGTCGAATATTTCATCGTACCTTATCTGCTGTGGTTTGTATTTGTCGCCGCAGCGGCCGGATATTTTTTCTTCACCGACAAGAGAGGCTTTTACCGCTTATGTGCGTTCCTGATCGCCGGGATGACATTCTTTCTGCTTTTGTGCACGGTTTTCCCAAACGGGCTGAATCTGCGCCCGGTTACATTTGAACGGGAGAATGTATTCGTAGACCTGGTAAGACACATTTACAGAACCGATACGCCGACGAACGTGCTGCCGAGCATCCACGTATTCAACTCCATCGGAGTCTGTATCGCCATCTGGCACAGCGACGCCTTGAAAAAACACAGGAAGATCCAGTATGCTTCTTATCTGCTGGCGGTCTTGATCATTCTGTCCACCATGTTCCTGAAACAGCATTCCGTGACAGACGTGATCGCAGCATTTGCTTTGGCATGTGTGATCTATCCATTTGTATATGCCGCTCAGGCGAAGAAAGCGCCTAAGCTTTCACACCAGCCAATTTAAAATATTTATCATAAGAGGAGGATGCAGACTATGTATGCAGAATTTAGTGACAACCTGGTAACAGGCAACGAGATGATCGATTCTCACCACAAGGAGCTGATCGACCGTATCAACAAATTATTAGACAGTTGCGAACAGAGCAATGAGAAGACCGCCGCGATCAAGATGATGGACTATCTTGCAGATTACACGGATTTCCATTTCTCCGCAGAAGAGCAGCTTCAGAAGGATATCGACTATCCGGGATACGAACAGCACAAGGCTCAGCATGAAGCCTTCAAGAACACCATCAAAGAGCTTGAAGAGATGTTGGTAGAAGAAGAAGGTCCGTCCAATGCTTTCGTAGAGAAGGTCCAGGAGAACGTGATCAAGTGGTTCTATACACATATCGAAGGCTTTGACAGATCTGTTGCCGAATACAAGTTCATGAAAGAGAACAACGAGAGACTGTAACCATTGCCATATGGTTACATATCAGGGATGCCGCGAAGCAATTACTGTATCACGGCATCCCTGTTTTTCATCTGTAAGCTATTCTCTGATCCCTGCATATCTTGTATAGGATTCATATGCCGATGGGATCGGATATTCCTTCTCTATCTCCTCCGGGGAAATGAACAGGAATCCCTTCTCGTTCGTTCTCTCCAACTCATCCACAAGGATCTCATATCCAACCATATGCCACTCGATATGGCTGAAAATGTGCTTTGCCTCCCCCAGCGCCTTGATTCTGACCGGCATCAGGCCGATCTTCTTACTGTAAGCCGCCGCTTCACTAAGAGACAGATGCCCGGATACGCCCGGGAACTCGTACAGGCCTGCAAGCAGCCCCTTAGAAGGACGCTTGCGGATCGCAAGCTTTCTCCCGTCCCTGAACAGGAATACGGTCCGATCCTCTATCCTCCTCGCCTTGCCCTTGCTCTTCACCGGAATCTCTGCTGCCGCTCCCTGCTCCCTTGCCGCGCAAAAACCAGCGGCCGGGCATTCGCCGCACTTAGGCTCCCCGTTGGGTACACAGACAAGGGCTCCCAGCTCGATCAATCCCTGATTGAAATCACCGGCCGCATCCCGCGGAATCACCGGCTCTAACAGTTCCTCTATCTTCTTACGCACACTCTGCTTCCCGATATCCTCACGGCTCCCTGTGATCCTGGATATGACTCGTAATACATTGCCGTCCACCGCAGGCTTGGGAATCCCGTAGGCAAACGCACTGATCGCGCCCGCCGTATAATTGCCGATTCCTTTCAGCAAGCGAATCTCCTCATAGGTATTCGGAAACTCCCCATTGTAGTCTGCCATAATCTGCTGCGCCGCCTTCTGCATATTCCGCACGCGGTTGTAGTATCCCAAGCCTTCCCATAGTTTAAGCAGCATATCTTCCTGCGCCTCTGCCAGTTTCTTTACCGTAGGCAGTTCTCTTAGGAAACGCTCATAATACGGCTTCACCGCCTCTACCCTGGTCTGCTGCAGCATGATCTCCGATACCCAGACCCGGTAGGCGTCAGCTTCTCTGCGCCAAGGAAGATCCCTTTTGTGCTCCCGATACCAGGCTATGACAGGTTCCACAACATCTGCAAGATCCGAATCAGAGCGCTTAACAGCTTCATCCGCACATGCCGCGTTGTCCGCCCGCTGATCGAATTGATCGAATACAACCGGTACCTCATCCGCAATATGAATATCATCCTTCCTCACGTCACAGTCATACGAAAGAATGTGGACGCCAGCTCTCGCCGCATCCATAAGCGCCTCGCCAAATGCCGGATGCGTGTCCATGTTCGGCGTAAAATACCGGACGTCTTTCATCTGTACCACGAAAAACACATATGCCTCATAGCCTTCCTTCACAGCCAACTTAAGCTCCTCCACGTGCTTAACCGCACGGTCGCTCGGCGCATCGGGAAATCGCACCACCCCGTCCTCCTCAAGGGTAACGCCCTTTACCTCAATGAATATCTTCTTGCCGTCCGCTTCCACATACAGGTCAAAACGAGAACTGCCATAAGTGTATTCCGGGCGTATCCGGGTTATGTCTTTAAAAAGGTTTCCCTCTTCTAACCACTCTTTCACCAGATGATTGGGAATCTGAGAATCCATATTCACCATACGGCTGCCCTTCTTAACCGCGATCAGATCCCACTTCGTCTTCCGGTCCGGCTTGTCTGATTCCTGGACATAGACCACAGCGCCCGGCACCAGCAGCTCCGCACAGCGGCCCGTATTCTTAACATGGACTGTCTCAGCGCTTCCTTTTATATTAATATGCGCAATAAACCGGTTGGGGCGGTCTATGAACGTTCCCCGGCGGATATTCGTGTAGTGCATCTATTCCTCCTTCTCATCCGTTATACAAGCCTCTTCCTGGCTGCGGTCTTCCTCCTTCTCAAGATAAGGCCTGAACAGCCTGTACAGCATCAGTGAATTCAGGTAAGCCGTAAGCCCGAATCCAAAGAAGAACCAACAGCAGGCCCAAAGCGGCATTAGTTTATAATCCTGATAAGTCATATACATCGGAAATACCGAGATGATCACGATCAGTATCGTATATGGGAAGCGCATGAACGCGAAGATCACCGCATTCTTGATCTGTCCCGCGGTACTGCTGGTAAATGCCGCGATCACAGGGAACACATACAGCGCGAAGATCACCAGGAGCACCAGAAGCCCTTCTGATAATATCATAAGCATATGCCCCGTCTGCCCTGTCTCTGTCCCCAGGAAACGGATGTTGGTGATCAGGATAAAACCTGCCGCCGCAATTCCAAGCCAGATCACGAGCGACTGGACAAAATTCTCTTTGAACGCACGGAAAAAGGTCTTGACCGTCCCGTAGCTGTTCCCCTTCACAGACCTTAACGAACAGTGATAGAGGGCTGTCAGGGACGGACCGATGGTAACTAAGGGGATGGAACAGAAGATAAACAGAATGTTAGCAATCACAATATCCCCGACATTATTCAGAAATTCGTGGACAATATTATCTTGGTTCAGCAAATTCATAAAGCTACTCCTCCTTATGTATAAATATCACTGAAAGCTATTGTAGCATTGAAGGCGCTGCCTTGTAAAGGAAAATGGAGCGTATTGCGAATAGATAAATATATTGTCGAAACATGGAAAAATGTTCGGGCTAAACAGAATAATGTTGGATGAAAGACAGAAAATGTCGAAAGAAACATACAAAGTGCAATATGTTTTCTTATATTTTCATTGATTCTTTTGTGCGAAATTCGTATATTATCCCCAAAAAAGGTTAAAAAAATAACAAAACCATACAAATAAATAACATTTTTCCATATATTCAAAACATGATACCATTTAACATTATTCCATGTACATATATAATAAATAGCATGACAGCGCTGGTAAAAAACATGTCAAATTGACGAAACCAATTTAAAGGAGGAGAAATTATGAAGTTAAAGAAGTTAACAGCATTATGTTTGGCTGGAGCAATGGTACTTTCTACAGCAGCGTGCGGAGGCGGGAGCGGAGACTCCGGCAGCTCAGGCGGAGACGGAGACTCTGGCAGTTCTGAGGGCGGCGAGCTTTCTATATCTATTTGGGATACGAACCAGGAGCCTGGTATCAATGAGATCCTTGCAGATTTTACAGAAGAGACCGGAATCAAGACAAAACTTACTGTTGTTAAGTGGGACGAGTATTGGACGATGTTGGAAGCAGGCGCACAGGGCGGTTCCCTTCCGGATGTATTCTGGATGCACTCCAACGAAAGTGAAAGATATATGTCCAACGACATGCTTCTTGACTTAACAGATAAGATCGCTGAGAGCGATGTTATCGATCCTGCGAATTATCCAGAAGATATCTGGGGACTTTACACACACGAAGATAAGTATTATGCAGTACCTAAGGACGTAGATACGATCGCTCTGTGGTACAACAAGACCATGTTCGACGAGGCAGAGATGGAATATCCGACTGCAGACTGGACCTGGGACGACATGTTCGAAGCAGCTAAGAAGCTGACGAAGGATGACGGAAGCCAGTACGGACTTGCACTCAGGAACGACAACAACCAGGCTGGTTACTACAACATGATCTATGATAACGGCGGATTCGTTATCAACGACGACAAGACAGAGTCCGGATGGGATGATCCTAAGACGATCGAAGCTATGGAGCAGGTTGAAGAATTCATCAAAGCAGGAGTTATGCCTTCTATGGAGACAATGTCTGAGAACGGTGAAGACGTACTCTTCCAGTCAGGCAAGGTTGCAATGGTTCTTCAGGGATCCTGGATGCTGGCAGCTTACAGAGACAACGAATATACTGCTGAGAACTGTGATTGTGTAGAGCTTCCTAAGAGTGCTACAACAGACAGAAGAGTTTCCATCTACAACGGTCTTGGATGGGCTGCATCTGCAAGCGGAAGCAACACAGAGAACGCATGGAAGCTGATCGAGTACTTAGGTTCAGAGGCAGCTCAGAAGAAGCAGGCAGAGCTTGGCGTTACGATGTCCGCATACATAGGAACATCTGATGCATGGGCTGATTCCGCAGACTTCAATCTGGAAGCATACCTGAACATGATGGACGACATGGTAATCCGTCCATACTCCAAGTCTACAGTAACATGGGAGAATGAAGACAATGAGATTCTGAAGGAAGTCTACACAGGCGACAAGAGTATGGCTGACGCCTGCAAGGAGATGGCTGACCAGATGAATGAGAAATTAGCAGAGGAATAGTCACATATATTGGGGGATATTGATGCAATAGCATCCAAAACTGTCATTGATAGCTTTTCTAAAATATTATGACACAGACACCGCGGGCAGATCTTCGCATCTGCCCGTATAAAAAAAGGAGTGAGTCAAATGACTAATAGCGGAAAACCTGCAAAAACAGGCAGGGAAAAGAGTGAGTTTCTTTGGGGTTGGCTGTTTATACTTCCAACAGTCATCGGTTTGATCATATTGAATATCATCCCTATTTTCCAGACAATCTATCAGAGCTTTTTTAAGACCGGTAATTTCGGAAAGGGAAATATTTTCGTAGGTTTTGAAAATTATTCTAAGGTTTTCGGAGACTCTGAAGTATGGCAGTCTCTGATCAACACATTGAAATATGCAGTTGTTGAAGTTCCGTTTTCCATCGCGATCGCCCTTGTTCTGGCAGTTCTGCTGAACAGAAAGATGAAGGGACGTTCCGTATACAGAACGATTATCTTCCTTCCTATGGTTGCGGCTCCTGCGGCAGTTGCCATGGTTTGGAGATGGTTATTCAACTCAGATTTCGGTCTGATCAACAACGTATTCCACGTACATGTGAAATGGGTATCCGATCCTAAGATCGCTGTTTTCGCCGTTGCAGTAATCGGTGTATGGTCCATTCTTGGATACAACATGGTACTGTTCTTATCCGGTCTTCAGGAGATTCCGGGAGACTATTATGAGGCGGCATCCATCGACGGCGCGACCGGTATCAAGAGCTTCTTCCACATCACGATTCCGCTCTTGTCCCCTACGATCTTCTTCGTATTGGTAACACGTGTAATCGGCGCCCTTCAGGTATTCGACCTGATGTACATGGTAATGGACAAATCAAACCCGGCTCTGGACAAGACACAGTCCTTAGTTTACTTATTCTATAAGTACGCGTTCATCAACAAGAACATGGGTTACGGTTCAACTATCGTAGTTCTCCTGCTTATCATCACCATGATCGTTACGGTATTCCAGATGATCGGCCAGAAGAAATGGGTATTCTACAACTAAAGGAGGGCAATCAGAATGGATAGTATGGAAAGAAATAGAAAAATCGTTACTGCCGTTATACATATTGTATTGATCCTTGTATCGATCACGATGCTGATTCCTTTTATCTGGATGATCCTTACCGCGTTCAAGTCAGTAACAGAAGCAACATCGGTTGACCCGTTTGTAATCTTCCCTACAGTATGGAGAAAGGATTCCTTCACTGCCGTAATGCAGAACATGAATTTCCTGATGCTGTATAAGAACACGCTGCTTCTGATCTTCTTCCGTGTAGTATGTGCGGTATTGACAGCAACAATGGCAGGTTATGCTTTTGGACGTCTTCATTTCAAAGGAAGAGACGCCTGTTTCTCACTGGTTCTGTTCCAGATGATGGTACCGGCACAGATCTTCATCATTCCTCAGTACTTAATGATCAGTAAAGTCGGAATGCTGAATACGATCTTCGCTCTGGTATTCCCAGGTATGGTTACCGCTTTTGGTACCTTCCTTCTTCGTCAGGGTTATATGGGACTCCCGAACGATCTGGAGGAAGCTGCGAGACTGGATGGCTGTAATATCGGCCAGACCTTCCTCTACATCATGGCTCCGCTGACAAGGTCCAGTATGGTAGCACTTGGTATCTTCACCGCAGTGTTCGCATTCAAAGACCTGATGTGGCCAATGATCGTTAACACAGACAAAGATATGCTGGTTCTCTCTTCTGCTCTGGCAAAGATGCAGGGACAGTATGTATCCAAGTTCCCGGAACTGATGGCTGCATCACTGATCGCATGTATTCCGATGATCGTGATCTACGTTATCTTCCAGAAACAGTTTATCGAAGGTATCGCTACAAGCGGCGGAAAATTATAAAAACTACGATATAAAATGAATAAATAACGAAAAACATGTTTCGATCGTTTTTCGTATACCAGCGCAAAATAACGGGGTAGCCTTTTAAAGACTACTCCTGAATTTTAAATAGACAGAGATCTCATATACTCGTTCTTGTTCTCATACTTGATCAGTTTCTCCGGCGCTTCCCGGAAGCTTGTCGGACTGATACCGTAATTCTGCTTGAACATCTTCGAGAAAGCAAGCGGGTCATCATACCCGACCTGTGCAGAGATCGTATGGATCGGAAGAGCCGTCTCCCTGAGCAATGATATAGCTTTGTCAAGCCTGAGAGTGATCAGAAACTTCTGCGGAGACATGTTCATGATCTTCCGAAAGGAATTGGTGAGATAACTGCGGTTGATTCCGATATAATCCGCCAGATCGTTAACCTTGATCTTCTGGTCGTAATTCTTCTGCATATAATCAATTGCCTGTTCGACGTATACGGCACAAGGATAGTCGTAGCCGCTTCGGCCGGGAGACGGATTCTCTTCGGAATAATCCTCTAACAATGTGCTGAAGAAACGCATCAGTTCGCTGCTCCGCTTCAATTCATTGGCATATGTAAGCTGATGGGCTTCCAGCATATGCTGGATACAGCTCAGGAGCACGTCCATATTGCGGATAGGTATGACCGGTTTCTCGGGCATGAATCCGGCGTTGGTCACACATGTATGTGCTTTTCCGCCGTTAAACCCGACCCAGGCATAAGACCATGGGCATTCAAGATCAGCTTCATATTCCGTGTCCATACCGGGATAGATCAGAAATGCCATGTTCTCTCTCAGTTCGTAGTGACTATCCTCACAACGAAATGTACCTTTGCCCTTGGTAACCAGATGAATCACATATTCTGTGCGGACATGTGGGCCAAAATGGTGACCGCATTCCACATCTTCCATACCACAATAGCTCAGGTAAAGATCTACAGCGCGTCTCTGAAGATCTTCCAGGCATTTGTATCGTACGGAATTAGTAAAACCTACTTCAAATTCCATATAACAGCCCCCTTTTTATTTACATATATGCGTATTGACATTTGCGCATACAGACATATAATACTATTATACGCGATAACAAGGGGATTTTCAACATTAAAATCAGGAGGCATAAGATGGCAATCGTATTTCACGAAAAGACAAACATATTTCATTTGACTAATAAGGATGTAAGTTACCTGATCAGAATCATGGAAAACGGTCAATTAGAGAATCTGTATTACGGGAAAGCACTGAAGGACCGGGAAGACTTCTCTTACATGCACGAGGAGGGAATGCGTTCCCAGATGTCCATTAATGTGCCGGAACCAGGTCTTCTGTCCATGCATTATACCAGACAGGAATACCCTTCATACGGAACAGGCGACTATCGGAGTCCTGCATTTACCGTTCTTCAGGAGAACGGCAGCCGGATCTCGAACTATATTTACGCTGCACACAGTGTATTTGCAGGCAAGAAGAGCTTAGAACCTCTTCCGGCAACCTACGTTGAGAGTGACGAAGAAGCCTCTACTCTGGAGATCACTCTGCATGATCAGGTTACAAATACGGACCTTATACTCTCTTATACAATCTATGAGAACCATCCGGTAATTACCAGAAGCGCCCGTTTCTTACAGAAGGGGCCTGAGAAGATCGTTCTGGAACGCGCGTTAAGCGCCAGCGTAGAATTCATCGATATGGACTACGAACTGATGCATCTTTCCGGGGCATGGTCAAGAGAGCGTTATGTTAAGACTAAGAAGCTGGAGACGGGCATTCAGGGAGTCCAGGGCCTTAACGGAACCTGCTGCGGCGCAGAGTTCAATCCGTTCCTTGCCCTCAAGCGTCCTGATACGACAGAATTCCAGGGAGAAGTGTATGGATTCAGCTTCGTATACAGCGGCAATTTCCTTGCACAGGCCGAGGTAACTACCTTCGATATGACAAGGATCCTCATGGGTATCAATCCCGAAGGATTTGCCTGGGAATTAAAGCAGGGCGAATCTTTCCAGACGCCGGAAGTGGTAATGGTGTACAGCGACCAGGGCCTTAATAAGATGAGCCAGGTATATCACAGACTCTATCGTACACGTCTGATGCGCGGCAAATGGAGAGATCTGGCGCGCCCGATCCTTCTCAATAACTGGGAAGCTACTTATTTTGACTTTAACGAGGAAAAGATACTGAACATCGCCCGTAAAGCGAAGGAAGTCGGCGTAGAGCTGTTCGTTCTGGACGACGGATGGTTTGGGGCGCGCAACGATGATTACAGGGGCCTGGGCGACTGGTATGTGAACCTTGATAAATTACCTGACGGGATCTCTGGATTGTCCCGGAAGGTGGAAGAACTGGGATTGAAGTTCGGTCTGTGGGTAGAGCTTGAGATGGTGAACAAGGACAGCGATCTTTACCGTGCTCATCCTGACTGGCTGATCGGCGTTCCGGATAGATTTGAAAGTCATGCGCGCCACCAGCATGTTCTTGATTTCTCGAGGAAAGAGGTTGTAGATTATATCCATGAGATGATCTCGAAGGTGATCCGGGAATCTTCTATTTCCTATATCAAGTGGGATATGAACCGGTATATGACGGAACCATACAGCAGAGGCGCCGCTCCTTCTGAGCAGGGAATGGTGATGCACAGATATATGCTGGGTGTATATGACCTGTATACGCGTCTCACAACCGAGTTCCCGGACATCCTGTTTGAATCCTGTGCAAGCGGCGGAGCCAGGTTTGACCCGGGTATGCTGTATTTTGCTCCGCAGACCTGGACAAGCGATGATACCGACGCCAATGAGAGAACGAAGATCCAGTACGGCACTTCCATGGTATACCCGATCGTCAGCATGGGCTCTCATGTTTCTGCCGTTCCGAATCATCAGCTTCACAGAGATACTTCTCTGGCTACCCGTGCCAATGTGGCTTACTTCGGAACCTTTGGCTATGAGCTGGACCTGAACCTGTTGGAAGACCGCGAGATTGCGCAGGTAAAGGAGCAGATCCGATTCATGAAGGAATACCGCGAACTGATCCAGATGGACGGTGATTTCTATCGTCTGTTAAGCCCGTTTGCCGGGAATGAGACCGCATGGATGGTCGTTTCTCAGGATAAGCAGACTGCTATTGCCGGATATTACCAATGTCTGAACAGAGTGAATGGCTCCTGGTGCCGCCTGAAGCTTCAGGGATTGTGCGAGGATACACTGTATGAGGTCAGCTACGATACGACGCCCGACACCCCTGTGGATTCCAGACTGGAAGCGGCTTATGGCATCAGATCGGACAAGAACCCGGTAAAGACCTATCAGGCATATGGGACAGAGCTTATGTATGCCGGAATCCCGATCGACCGGGATACTTTGAAGAGAAAGAGCATGGATTTTGCATCGCTGATATTTGTCATCAAAAAGGCTAATTAGATAATTTCCATACTTAAGGAGGTAATGAATTATGGCTAAAATTACATTTATGGGAGCAGGAAGCACAGTATTTGCACGGAACGTACTGGGGGATTGTATGTGTTCCCCGGCGTTATACAGCAGCGAGATCGCACTGTATGATATTGATGCACAGCGTCTTGAAGATTCTCAGATTATCTTAAGCGCCATCAATCATAATGTCAATCAGGATAGAGCCTGTATCAAGTCCTATCTGGGCGTAGAGAACCGCAAGGCTGCATTAAAGGACGCGGATTTTGTAGTAAACGCGATCCAGGTAGGCGGTTATGATCCTTGTACCATCGCTGATTTTGAGATTCCGAAGAAATACGGCCTGAGACAGACTATCGCAGATACTCTTGGAATCGGCGGAATCATGCGCGCCCTGCGCACAATCCCTGTTCTTGAGGAATTCGCAAGGGATATCGAGGAAGTGTGTCCAAATGCTTTATTCTTGAATTATTCTAACCCGATGGCGATGCTGACCGGGTATTTACAGCGGTTTACGAAGGTTCGTACGGTCGGTCTCTGCCACAGCGTACAGATCTGCTCGAAGACTCTTCTCGAAGAATTGGGAATGGAGGATAAGCTTGAGGGCAGAACGGAGCTGATCGCCGGAATCAACCATATGGGATGGCTCCTGGATATCCGGGATAAGGACGGCAACGACCTGTATCCTGAGATCCGAAGACGCGCGGAGGAGAAGAATACCTCCGGCGAGAAGCACAACGATATGGTTCGTCTGGAATATATCCGCGATCTTGGATATTACTGTACAGAGTCCAGCGAGCACAATGCAGAATATAATCCATTCTACATTAAATCCAGATATCCTGAGCTGATCGATGAATTCAACATTCCTCTGGATGAATATCCAAGACGCTGTATCGAACAGATCGAGAAATGGAACAAAGAAAAAGAGGATATCCTGAATGACTGTAAGATCACCCATGAGAGAAGCCGCGAATATGCCTCCTACATCATGGAAGCTGTCGTAACCGATCAGCCGTACAAGATCGGCGGTAATGTGATCAATAACGGGTATATCACGAATCTTCCGGCGGACGCCTGCGTGGAGGTACCATGCTACATTGACAAAACCGGCGTACATCCGACAACCGTAGGCAAGCTTCCGACACAATTGGCAGCAATGAATTCCGCTAACATCAGCGCACAGCTTCTAACGATCGAGGCCGCTGTAACCAAGGACCGCAAGAAGATCTACCAGGCGGCCATGATGGATCCGCATACCGCCGCAGAGCTGAGTATCAAGGATATTAAGGCCATGTGCGACGAACTGATCGAAGCACAC
>Ga0137307_101702_pt1 | contig 17961 bp, 20 predicted proteins | sample NAcewD2O_March_2_FD_97180 | JGI IMG/M metagenome (GOLD analysis project Ga0137307, IMG submission 97180) | Mouse cecal microbial communities from Vienna, Austria - N-Acetylglucosamine amended D2O_March | ecosystem: Host-associated > Mammals > Digestive system > Large intestine > Cecum | place... | reverse complement strand
TGTATTATTCTTCAATAAAACTTTTCTTATATATCTTGCTTTGCACATAGCAAGTCATATTATATATCCATATTTATATGATTTTCCTTACTTATTGGCCATTAAAATAGTAATGTTGATCATTGCGATTGCTGAGTTGGTAGGTATGATATTATATATTAAAGCCTCTCGTAAACTTCAAAAGAGGTTGTCTATAACAGTTAATAGTAAGGTTAGAGATTCTTATCAGACTATAGAGATTTTGTCCACATGCTTCTTTTTTGTTTACTGTTTTATACCGGAGAAATATATTATGCCTAATTATATAATGATACTTTTATTGGGGGGCTATGTAGGTTTTAGACTAGCGATAAGAGTAAATCAGTATATGGGTAAGGAGAAAAACAAAAATGGATAAGAAAACAGCTTGTTTGTTAAATTAATATTAATTTGTGCTCTGGTATGACTCCTCATTACGAGGCGAAATATGCCAGAGTACACTCTATAAGATAATTTGTAACATCTAAAATCATTGTAAGATGAGAACTTATTTCTGTCACTTTGCCAATAAAATAAAGTTACCGCTATACTGTATAGTGATATTCATTGCTATTCTCCGAGAATATATAGTAATTACATCTAATAATTATTACATATCATTAAGAGTCTTAATCTTATTGGGGGTGTTTATCGTAGCAATTTGTAATATAATAGAGCCATACTCTTTTAAATGTGTAGTGAGCAACAAGGATAAGAAGCTTAAAGAATATATTTATCTTAATTCTTATCGAATTATAGAGACTATTTTTAATTGGTACTTCTTTTTGTTTGCTTTATTGCAATTGAATAAAGTCTCAATATTTTTTAGCTATTTCATGCTACTGATATTAGGACTTTATTATGGAAATAAAATTGTTTATCAAAAATTGCATGATAATGCTTGAAACTAATTGTAGGAGATAAATGCGCTGTAGGAAGTGCAGCAGCAGTTATACAATCAATAGATGAAGGAACACAACTTTCTGTAAAAATGCCATAAACTTCTTCAAACAAAGAAGAAATAAAAGAACCACAAAAAAACAATAATTGGTTACAAACTATAATAGATTTATTCAAATGAAATATGTAAATATTAGATTTCACTAGTGGGCACTTTAAATTGAACATTGTTCTTGTTTGACCATTTCCTCTGCTGAATCGAATGTTGTCTCTTCCATTTTTCCGCTTTGTCGAAATGTTAATAGTCTATCATAGTCTCATCAATTCAGGTATAGAAACGCGGGTTTCTTCGTTAATCTGACTTTTTAATCTTTCTTCAACAAGATATCTTGTTCCGATATAAGCTGTCAAAACTACTCTTAGTATTGTATCAGAGACAACTCTTCTATTAAAAGTCCTTAACGAAACCCCAATCCATCACTTTTTATTTGTTTCTTTGCACCAAATTCGGGTATAGTGTTGTCTTGTCATTCGAGGCAGCACTTAATTTTGCTTAGATAGTTAATGGAGAAACTCAGTATAAATGCTTGTCCAGTGTGTGGCGGTGCGCACTTGAAACGCGTCATGACTTGCACGGATTTTTATGCTTCGGGCGAACAGTTTGAACTGTATTCGTGTGAGGACTGTGGATTTACATTCACACAAGGAGTCCCCGTGGAAGCAGAGATAGGCAAGTATTATGAGACTCCCGACTATATCTCTCACACCAATACGCGTAAAGGCGCGATGAATAATATCTACCATTATGTACGTTCCTATATGCTGGGCCGCAAAGCACGCCTGGTAGCTAAGGAAGCGCATCGTAAAACAGGGCGTTTGCTTGATATAGGTACGGGAACCGGTTACTTTTCCGACACGATGGTTCGCCGGGGATGGAAAGTGGAGGCGGTGGAGAAAAGTCCGCAGGCACGTGAGTTTGCGAAGCTGCATTTCGATCTGGACGTAAAGCCCGAATCGGCTCTGAAAGAGTTTGCTCCCGACAGCTTTGATGTTATCACCCTTTGGCATGTGATGGAACATTTGGAACATCTTGATGAGGTGTGGCAGCGACTTCATGAGTTGCTGACAGAAAAAGGAGTATTGATTGTAGCTGTACCCAACTGTTCTTCTTATGATGCTCAACGCTACGGCGAGTATTGGGCGGCTTACGACGTTCCCCGTCATCTCTGGCATTTTACTCCGGGCACTATACAACAATTGGCTTCCCGTCATGGCTTTATTATGGCGGCGCGCCATCCGATGCCGTTCGATGCGTTCTACGTATCCATGTTGAGCGAGAAACATCGTGGCAGTTCGTGCAGTTTCCTGAAAGGGATGTTTGCCGGGACGTTGGCCTGGTTCAATGCTTTGGGAAGGAAAGAACGCAGCAGTTCCATGATTTATGTATTCCGAAAAAAGAGATAACGCATGGGAAATCAAAGCAAATATAAGTCAGGTTCGATTTTCGATATGCAGTTCATCACGTTGAGTATCAGTACGACACTGGTGTTGTTGTTGCTGGGACTGGTTGTCTTCTTCGTATTAACAGCGCACAATCTTTCTGTATACGTCCGCGAGAATATCAGTTTCTCCGTTCTTATCAGTGACGATATGAAAGAAGCGGATATACTGAAACTTCAGAAGAAACTGAATCAGGAACCTTTCGTGAAACAATCCGAATACATCTCTAAAAAACAAGCATTGAAAGAGCAGACGGAGGCAATGGGAACCGACCCGGAAGAATTCCTGGGCTATAACCCCTTTACCGCTTCTATCGAAATCAAGCTCCATTCCGACTATGCCAACTCCGACAGCATCGCGAGGATAGAGAAAATGATTAAAAAGAACACCAATATTCAAGACGTGCTCTATCGAAAGGAACTGATTGACGCTGTGAATGATAATATACGAAATATCAGCCTGGTGCTACTCGCTCTGGCAGTGGTGCTCACTTTTATTTCTTTTGCCCTGATAAACAATACGATAAGGCTGGCCATCTACTCGAAACGCTTCCTCATTCATACAATGAAACTGGTAGGGGCGAGTTGGGGATTCATCCGAGGACCATTCCTCCGAAAGAATGTATGGAGCGGAATACTGGCAGCCATTGTTGCCGATTCCATATTGATGGGAACCGCTTATTGGGCGGTGACGTACGAGCAGGAATTGCTTCAGGTCATCACGCCTGAAGTCATGTTGATTGTCTGTGCAAGCGTATTGGTATTTGGAATTGTAATAACGTGGCTATGTGCCTATTTCTCTATGAATAAATACTTGAGAATGAAAGCAAACAGCCTGTACTATATTTAAAATTAATAAACTTATGTCTGACAAGCAAAAATTTGCCTTTGATAAAGTGAACTTTATCTTGCTCGCGATAGGGATGGCGATTGTTATTATCGGCTTTCTATTGATGACGGGACCAGCATCGTCCGAAACTGCTTTTGAACCCGATATTTTCAGTGTACGCAGAATCAAGGTAGCGCCGGCCGTTTGCCTGTTTGGTTTCTTGTCTATGATATATGCCGTATTGCGTAAGCCTAAAACAAAAGTAGAACAATAAAGAAGTATGAGTTGGTTAGAAGCATTGATTCTTGGGCTGATTCAGGGACTGACAGAGTACTTGCCTGTAAGTAGTAGTGGCCATTTGGCCATTGGGTCGGCATTGTTTGGGATACAGGGGGAGGAGAATCTGGCATTCACGATTGTGGTACATGTAGCTACGGTGTGTAGCACGCTGGTGATTTTATGGAAAGAGATAGACTGGATTTTCCGCGGGTTGTTCAAGTTTCAGATGAACGACGAGACGCGATATGTCATCAACATATTGATTTCAATGATACCGATTGGTATCGTAGGAGTGTTCTTTAAGGATTATGTGGAGGCGATTTTTGGTTCAGGACTGCTGATCGTGGGCTGTATGTTGTTGTTGACTGCCGCCCTGCTGACTTTCTCTTATTACTATAAGCCGCGTCAGAAAGAAAAAATCTCGATGAAGGATGCTTTGATTATCGGTATCGCACAAGCTTGCGCGGTTATGCCGGGGTTGTCCCGCTCGGGTTCTACCATTGCTACGGGGCTTCTGTTGGGCGATAACAAGGCGAAATTGGCGCAATTTTCTTTCCTGATGGTTATTCCGCCTATCTTGGGGGAAGCGTTGCTCGACGGGATGAAGATGATGAAGGGCGAAGATGTGGTAGGTGATATTCCTGCGTTGTCGCTGATTGTCGGTTTTCTGGCTGCTTTCGTGGCGGGTTGCCTGGCTTGTAAGTGGATGATTAATGTGGTGAAGAAAGGAAAACTGATCTATTTCGCTATCTATTGCGCGATAGCAGGATTAGTAACGATTATATTGAGCTGATGAATTTTAAAAAAGGAGAAGTACTGTTTTTCAATAAACCTCTTGGCTGGACTTCATTTAAGGTAGTAGGGCATGCCCGCTATCATATTTGCCGTCGGATAGGGGTGAAAAAGCTGAAAGTCGGCCATGCCGGAACGCTGGATCCTCTTGCAACGGGAGTAATGATTGTATGCACAGGCAAGGCAACGAAGAGAATAGAGGAGTTTCAATATCATACGAAGGAGTACGTCGCAACGTTGCGTTTGGGCGCTACTACCCCGTCGTACGATTTGGAGCATGAGATAGATGCCACCTACCCTACTGAGCATATCACGCGGGAACTGGTGGAAGAAGTGCTGGCGCGTTTTATCGGTGCGATAGAACAAGTGCCGCCTGCTTTTTCCGCCTGCATGGTAGATGGTAAACGTGCCTACGAACTGGCGCGGAAAGGCGAGGAAGTTGAACTAAAGGCAAAGCAGCTTGTTATCGACGAGATTGAATTGCTGGAATGTCGCTTGGACGATCCGGAACCGATGGTGCGAATCCGTGTCGTATGCAGCAAAGGGACATATATTCGTGCTTTGGCGCGTGACATTGGTGAAGCGCTCCACAGCGGTGCCCATCTGACAGGATTGATCCGCACCCGTGTAGGTGACGTCCGGTTGGAAGACTGCCTGAACCCCGAACACTTTAAAGAGTGGATTGACGGACAGGAAATAGAAAATGAGGAAGAAAATAATTAACGTAATAAGGAATAGATATGAAATTATCACAATTCAAATTCAAGTTACCCGAGGATAAGATTGCTCTGCATCCTATGAAATATAGGGATGAGTCTCGTTTGATGGTACTGCATCGTAAAACAGGTAAGATTGAACACAAGATGTTCAAGGAAGTTTTGGACTACTTTGATGACAAGGATGTGTTTATATTCAATGATACGAAGGTATTCCCTGCGCGTTTGTACGGTAACAAGGAGAAGACGGGTGCTCGTATCGAAGTATTCTTGTTGCGTGAGTTGAATGAAGAACTTCGTTTGTGGGACGTATTGGTCGATCCGGCACGTAAGATCCGTATCGGTAACAAACTGTATTTCGGTCCGGACGATTCGATGGTGGCGGAAGTAATCGACAATACCACCTCGCGTGGACGTACGCTCCGTTTCCTTTACGACGGTCCTCACGATGAATTCAAGAAAGCTCTCTACGAACTGGGCGAAACTCCCCTTCCCCACTCTATCATCAACCGTCCCGTAGAACCGGAAGATGCCGAACGCTTTCAGTCTATCTTTGCGAAGAACGAAGGTGCGGTGACTGCTCCGACTGCCAGCCTGCATTTCAGCCGTGAATTGATGAAACGTTTGGAAATCAAAGGTATAGACTTTGCATATATCACTCTGCATGCCGGTTTGGGTAATTTCCGCGACATTGACGTAGAGGACTTGACAAAGCACAAAATGGACTCCGAACAGATGTTTGTAGACGAGATGGCGGTGAAAACCGTCAACCGTGCCAAAGATAACGGCAAGAATGTGTGTGCGGTAGGTACGACCGTGATGCGTGCCATCGAAAGCGCAGTCAGCACCGACGGACATCTGAAAGAATTTGAGGGATGGACTAATAAGTTTATCTTCCCGCCGTATGAATTTACCGTAGCCAATGCAATGATTTCCAACTTCCACATGCCCCTTTCCACGCTGCTGATGATTGTGGCTGCTTTCGGGGGCTATGAGCAGGTGATGGATGCTTATCATGTAGCATTGAAGGAAGGTTACCGTTTCGGCACGTATGGAGATGCCATGCTGATTTTGGACAAATAATGGCAAAAGTTTATTTGGGACTCGGCACTAACCTTGGAGATAAAGAACAGAATCTTCGGGATGCCGTGCAAAAAATAGAAGAGCAGATAGGGAAAGTCATTTCCCTGTCTGCTTTTTATGTTACTGCCCCTTGGGGTTTTGCTTCTGAAAACAGTTTCCTGAATGCGGCGGCTTGTGTAGAAACGGATTTATCTCCATTGGAAGTATTGCAAGAGACGCAAATGATTGAAAGGGAGTTGGGCCGTACCCAAAAGTCCGTCGATGGAATATATAGCGACCGCCTGATTGATATCGACCTGTTGCTTTATGAAGATTTGGTGCTTTCTGTGACCTCTGCTTCCGGAGCAGAGCTGACCCTCCCCCATCCGTTGATGGCAGAACGTGACTTCGTTATGAAACCACTGGCGGAGATTGCTCCGGACATCCTGCACCCTGTGTTGGGAAAGACAATGAAAGGTATTCTGGGCGCACTCTGACCCTTGTTCGGTGGGCATATATACTCACCGTGCTGGGCATATATGACAGCACGGTGGATATATATATCCAGTATGGTGAGTATATATACACACCAAACAGGCTATTTATTTCTTTTTCTCCGCAATAAACACCGGCAAATAGGCGATGCATCCTATCAGTGTTGCATACAGCAAATGAATCTCCTGAAACGGCTTGTCGATGAAATGGCAGACAATGGCGTAGATAGCAATCGTGAATCCTACATAAAGCGCCAGCACCAAAAGCGTTTTTAATTTCTTATTTAGAATCATTATAAATCTATTTATGTGTTAAATACGCGTCAAAGATACTCATTATCTCCGAAATCTCTTTATCTTTGCAACCGAAATGAAAGTGTGGACAGATTTGAGTAGCTTGCAACCACGGAAAAAAATGCTAAAACACGTCTGATTGACGCCTTTCGGCTTATCCTTTGCAGCACTCGCCTCTCCTACTCTCTCATTCTTGATTCTTATTTTTTAATTCTTAATTTAAGAAAGATGGGATACTTATTTACATCCGAATCGGTGTCAGAAGGACACCCCGACAAGGTAGCCGATCAAATATCGGATGCCGTGCTTGACAAACTGTTGGCTTACGACCCCAGTTCGAAAGTAGCTTGCGAAACACTAGTGACTACCGGACAAGTGGTGCTAGCGGGTGAAGTGAAAACAAAAGCGTACGTTGACCTACAGCTCATCGCACGCGAAGTGATTAAGAAAATCGGTTATACCAAAGGAGAGTATATGTTCGAAAGCAACTCTTGTGGTGTACTTTCCGCCATTCATGAGCAAAGCCCCGATATCAACCGTGGTGTGGAACGTCAGGACCCGATGGAACAGGGCGCAGGCGACCAGGGTATGATGTTCGGCTACGCAACGAATGAGACGGAAAACTACATGCCGCTTTCTCTTGATTTGGCACACCGCATTCTGCAAGTGCTGGCCGACATCCGCCGTGAAGGCAAGGTGATGACTTATCTCCGCCCCGATGCCAAAAGCCAGGTTACTATCGAATATGACGACAACGGAACCCCTGTCCGCATTGATACAATCGTTGTTTCTACGCAACATGATGACTTTATCCAGCCGGAAGACGACTCGCAAGCCGCTCAGTTGAAAGCTGACGAAGAGATGCTGGCTATTATCCGCCGTGATGTGATCGAGATTCTGATGCCCCGTGTGATTGCTTCTATCCATCATGATAAAGTATTGGCATTGTTCAATGATAAAATCATCTATCATGTGAATCCTACCGGAAAATTCGTGATCGGTGGTCCTCACGGAGATACCGGTCTGACGGGCCGTAAGATTATCGTTGATACTTACGGCGGCAAAGGTGCTCACGGTGGTGGTGCTTTCTCCGGAAAAGATCCTAGCAAGGTAGACCGTAGTGCGGCCTATGCAGCACGTCACATCGCAAAGAATATGGTGGCGGCAGGCGTGGCAGACGAAATGCTTGTACAGGTAAGCTATGCTATCGGTGTGGCTCGTCCCATCAATATCTTTGTCGATACTTACGGTCGTTCTCACGTCAATATGACCGACGGCGAGATTGCCCGTGTTATCGACCAATTGTTCGATCTTCGCCCGAAAGCTATCGAGGAACGTCTGAAACTTCGTAATCCTATTTATCAGGAAACTGCCGCTTATGGTCACATGGGACGTGAACCGCAAGTGGTTACGAAGAAATTCTTCTCTCGTTACGAAGGAGACAAAACTGTGGAAGTGGAACTCTTTACATGGGAGAAGCTCGACTACGTAGATAAAATTAAAGCTGCTTTTGGTCTGTAAAACAGTCTGAAACGAGGCTTAGCTTATGAAGAAAGAGCTGCCATTTCAACTTCCTTTATGAGGAGATTGAAGTTGCAGCTCTTGATGTTTAATAATTTAACGCAGTCCGATATGACTTCGTCCGCATGGTTTGAGGCTGTCTAAAAACTCGTTAGTAATTCTAATTCCCCTCCTTCGGGAAGGAGGGGTGTCCGAAGGACGGGGTGGTAGGATAAACAAGATTCTTCCTATTTTATTGTAGATGACAGACTTATGTATTTTAATATGTGTTTACCACCCAAATGGAAACTCGTCCTGACAATACCTTATCTATGTTGAAATCAACCGCCTATCCATAGAAAATGCTGTCTGTTTGTCAAAAGCACAGATAATGTTGAATTTGAATACCGGAATTTTTTCGTAATTTTGCCTTCTCGATATAATAATGGATAGTGATGAAGATGAATCAGATAAATTCCGTATGTGTATATAGCGCTTCCAGTACCAAGATAGATGCTGTTTACTTTCAAGCAGCCGAGACTCTCGGCCGTCTGCTTGCCGGACACCATATCCGTTTGATAAACGGTGCCGGAAGTATTGGCCTGATGTGTTCTGTGGCAGATGCAGTGTTGAAAAATGGTGGTGAGGTGACAGGTGTGATTCCTCATTTTATGGTAGAACAAAACTGGCATCATACGGGATTGACAGAACTGATTGAAGTAGAATCCATGCACGAACGCAAACAGAAGATGGCAGATTTGAGTGATGGCATCATTGCTTTGCCCGGTGGATGCGGTACCCTTGAAGAGTTGCTAGAAATCATTACCTGGAAACAATTGGGATTATATCTCAATCCGATTGTAATCCTCAATATAAACGGATTCTTCGATCCACTCCTCGAAATGCTTGGAAAGGCTATTGATGAGAACTTTATGCGCCGGCAGCACGGTGATATATGGAAAGTGGCACAGACACCGGAAGAAGCGGTTCAATTGCTTTATGAAACTCCTGTATGGGACATTTCCATTCGTAAATTTGCAGCGATATGATGGGCGACACACTAAGTTTCCGGAGTGCGGATACGCTGTCCCTTCTCCGGCAGGAACAGGCTAGTCCGGCAAAGGCGGACACTGATAGTCTGCAATTGGCTGATCTTCATGCTGTGCAAGAAGTTGATCCCGGCTTTGAGGGGACACCTATCTCCTACTCTCCCCGCACGGACGACGCCATTGCGTTGACCTTGCTGGCTTGCTTCTTACTTTCCTCCATAGCCTTGGCACGCGGAAAGAAATTTCTCTCCCAACAAGTGAAAGACTTTATGCTGCACCGTGAGCGGGCGAGTATTTTTGATAGTTCTACAGCGGCCGATGTGCGCTATCTCCTTGTGCTTGTGTTGCAGACTTGTGTTTTGTCAGGTATCACATTTCTCAATTATTTTCATGATACATGCCCTGCTTTGATGAACCATGTATCCCCCCTCCTTTTGCTGGGTATCTATGTTGGATTCTGCCTTGCTTATTTCTTGCTAAAATGGTTGCTTTATATGTTTCTTGGGTGGACTTTTTTTGATAAAAATAAGACAAATATGTGGTTGGAATCCTATTCTGCGCTCATATATTATGTGGGATTTGCCCTCTTCCCTTTCGTTCTTTTTCTTGTTTATTTTGACTTGAGTCTCACAAATTTGGTCATAATTGGGTCTATTATTTTAATTTTCACTAAAATATTGATGTTTTATAAGTGGATAAAGCTTTTTTTTCATCAACTCAGCGGGCTTTTCCTATTAATTTTGTACTTTTGCGCACTTGAAATAGTACCTTGTCTGCTACTCTATCAAGGTATGATTCAAATGAACAATATTTTGCTAATAAAATTTTAGGACGTTGAAAATTAAAAAAGTACTAGTGTCGCAGCCTAAGCCTGCCTCAGAGAAATCTCCCTATTACGACATAGCTGAAAAGTATGGCGTTAAAATAGATTTCCGACCGTTTATTAAGGTTGAAAGTCTTTCGGCGAAAGAATTTCGGCAACAGAAAATTTCGATTCTCGACCATACAGCCGTCATATTCACTTCGCGCCATGCTATTGACCATTTTTTCACTTTATGTACTGAATTGCGTGTGACCATTCCTGAAACGATGAAGTATTTCTGTGTGACGGAAGCTGTTGCATTGTATATTCAGAAATATGTGCAATACCGCAAGCGTAAGATTTCTTTCGGAGCTACCGGAAAAATTGAGGATCTGATTCCTTCTATTGTAAAGCATAAAACAGAGAAATATCTTGTTCCGATGTCGGACGTACACAATGACGATGTGAAAAACTTGCTCGACAAGAATAACATTCAGCATACAGAAGCTGTGATGTACCGTACAGTAAGCAACGACTTTACATCGGACGAGGAGTTTGATTATGATATGTTAGTGTTCTTCAGCCCTGCCGGAGTGACTTCACTGAAGAAGAACTTCCCTGATTTTAATCAAAGAGAGATTAAGATCGGAACTTTCGGGTCTACTACCGCACAGGCTGTACGTGATGCAGGTCTCCGTCTGGATCTTGAAGCTCCTACGGTGCAGGCTCCGTCGATGACTGCTGCACTTGACATGTTTATCAGAGAAAACAATAAATAAACAGAGTGGGTATATATACTTTGTGTAAAGCCGAAAGGCTGAATAGTAAAATCTTGATCGGAAAGATGTTTGAAGGCGGCGTTTCGAAGTCGTTTTCCATCTTTCCGATACGCGTTGTATATATGCCTGTCGAGCAGGGAGAGGCTCCTGTTTCTATCCTAATCAGTGTATCGAAACGTCGTTTTAAACGAGCGGTGAAACGCAACCGTGTGAAACGTCAGATACGCGAAGCCTACCGGAAGAACAAATTTCTGCTGGTGGACGAATTGCAACGCCGGGAGCAGCGGTTGGCTGTTGCCTTTATCTATCTGTCGGACGAGCTTATTGCTACTGCCGAACTGGAAGAGAAGATGAAAATAGCGCTTGCGCGCATCTCCGAAAAATTATCCTCATGAAACCTCGTAACTCCCGGATATCTGCCCTGTGGGTATTCGTAACGGGAATTTTAAGGAAGATGTTCTCTTTCTTGTTGCTTGTTCCCATCTATTTTTATCGGGTTTGTATATCGCCTCTTACCCCTCCCTCTTGTCGGTTCACGCCAACTTGCTCGGCTTATGCTGTCGAAGCAATTAAGAAACACGGTCCTGTAAAGGGGCTTTACCTCGCTGTGCGGCGTATTCTGCGATGCCATCCCTGGGGTGGTTCCGGCTATGACCCCGTACCTTGAAACAATTAAAATGAGAAATGGAAAATGAAAAAGAATGTGATTGACATTTTGGATATTCATACTCATAAACGTGAGATTGACTCCCAAGGAAAATCCATCATCAATTATCCGCTATTAACGGACTCTCCATTGTATATGCCTTTGGCAAAGAATGCGGAAGTGGCGGTGGGCAGAGGGCTCCTGCTTGAAGAGTATTTAGGTCTTCTGAATAAGGGCGAGGGTTTGGTGGATACTTTGTCTAACAATGTGTTCTCTGCCAGGAAAGGATATTATTATTCTGCCGGTATTCATCCTTGGGAGTTGGCAGAACGTAATGCCGATCAACAATTGGCTTTTCTTCAGAAGCAGTTGAAGCGTAAGCAGTTTGTGGCTGTAGGAGAGACCGGGCTGGATAAGCTGGCAGCGGCTCCAATGGAACTGCAGTTGACAATGTTTAAGAAGCAGGTTCAGTTGTCGGAGAAGCATGGCTTGCCGTTGATTATCCACTGTGTGAGAGCGACGGATGAACTGCTGGCCGTGAAAAAAGAATTTCGTCCCCAACAAGCTTGGGTATGGCATGGTTTTCGTGGAAAACCGGAGCAGGCGGTGCAGTTGTTGAAAAAGGGTTTTTATCTCTCCTTTGGAGGGTATTATCCTGATGAAACGATGCAGACAGTACCCGACGAACGGTTGTTTCTGGAAACGGACAACAGCTCGCTTGATATTGAAGATATCCTGTGCCGGGCAGCCAAAGTGCGTGGGGTAGAAGTGGAAGCGTTGCGTGAGACGATCCGCCGAAATATCCAAAATGTCTTTTTTAGGGCGTAAGAGTTGTATCTTCCGGGAAAGAGTCGTACTTTTGTCGCACATGGGATTGAAATACAATAAAAAACAACTAATTAATAGAGTAATACGATGAATTTTGTAGAAGAATTGAGATGGCGTGGCATGTTGCAGGACATCATGCCGGGAACAGAAGAGTTGTTAAGCAAAGAGCAGGTGACTGCCTATTTGGGTATCGACCCGACTGCCGATTCGCTACACATTGGTCACCTTTGTGGAGTGATGATCCTTCGTCATTTCCAACGCTGCGGTCATAAGCCGTTGGCACTGATCGGTGGCGCTACAGGTATGATTGGAGACCCTTCCGGAAAATCAGCAGAACGTAATCTGCTGAACGAGGAAACATTGCGTCATAATCAGGAGTGTATCAAGAAACAGCTTGCCAAGTTCCTCGACTTCGAGTCGGATGTGCCTAACCGTGCCGAACTGGTGAACAATTATGACTGGATGAAAGATTTCACTTTCCTCGACTTTGCTCGCGAAGTAGGTAAGCACATTACTGTGAACTATATGATGGCAAAAGACTCTGTAAAACGCCGTCTGAATGGCGAAGCACGTGACGGACTGTCATTTACCGAGTTCACTTATCAGTTGCTTCAAGGATATGACTTCCTTCATTTGTATGAAACGAAGGGCTGTAAGCTTCAGATGGGTGGTTCCGACCAATGGGGAAACATCACTACCGGTGCCGAATTGGTCCGCCGTACCAATGGGGGAGAGGTGTTCGCACTGACTTGCCCGCTGATTACGAAAGCTGACGGTGGCAAGTTCGGTAAGACAGAATCCGGAAATATCTGGCTGGACCCTCGCTATACTTCACCTTATAAATTCTATCAGTTCTGGCTGAATGTAAGCGACTCCGATGCCGAGCGTTATATCAAAATCTTCACTTCTATCGAAAAAGAAGAAATTGAAGCATTGATTGCCGAACATCAGGCTGCTCCACACTTGCGTCTCCTTCAGAAACGTCTGGCTAAAGAAGTAACTGTGATGGTTCACTCGGAAGAAGATTACAACGCAGCGGTTGACGCATCCAATATTCTGTTTGGTAATGCTACTTCCGACGCTTTGCGCAAATTGGACGAGGATACATTGCTGGCTGTATTTGAAGGAGTACCTCAATTTGAGATTTCACGTGATGCGTTGGCAGAAGGAGTGAAGGCAGTAGACCTGTTCGTCGATAATGCAGCTGTATTTGCTTCGAAAGGTGAGATGCGTAAGTTGGTTCAAGGCGGCGGCGTTTCGTTGAACAAAGAGAAGCTAACAGCTTTTGATCAGGTAATCACAACTGCTGACTTGCTCGATGAGAAATATCTGCTTGTTCAGCGCGGTAAAAAGAACTATTATTTGCTGATTGCAAAGTAATAATGCACGATTTTCTCGATAGAACGTAAAAAAGTGAACGAAATATTTGGAGGTTTGCTTGCAAACCTCTATCTTTGCACCGCTTTTTAACAGAAAGCACATAAGTTTGGACTATGGTGTAATGGTAGCACAACAGGTTTTGGTTCTGTTTGTCCAAGTTCGAATCTTGGTAGTCCAACAACCAAGCAAAGAAAAGCCCTGGAAGAGACATCTTTCAGGGCTTTTCTTTCGTGACTCTGAAGTCCCCGTTTTTGTATATCCTTATAAAGATTGAAGTATATAGGGGAGCAGCATACATAGAATTCATTCATCTTATTTTATTCGTTATATTGGCTATTTTAATGCTTATCGTGTTGGTCGTTGAATAGCTTGTATTTTATTATAGAAGGTTCAAACTGTATTAGGTAGAAATCACTCCCAAATCGTATTATAGTTCGTTAAAAAAGTGTACATTGCACAGATTCTGGACATTTTTGGTGGATAATTGGAACAAAATTGCAAGGTAAACCCGTTTTCTTTTGCTATTTTTGCATCGTGTACGCAAACGGTGTGCATGTAGAAAGAGAACTTATTCGATAACTATAAATAAATAAGGTATGAAAACGAACTATGAAATTCGCTATGCTGCGCATCCTGAGGATGCAAAAAGTTATGATACTACAAGAATCCGCAGAGATTTCTTAATCGAAAAGATATTTGTCCCCAATGAAGTAAATATGGTATATTCCATGTACGACCGTATGGTGGTAGGCGGTGCGCTGCCGGTAGGAGAGGTGTTGACGCTCGAAGCGATTGACCCGCTGAAAGCTCCGTTCTTCCTCACCCGTCGCGAAATGGGTATCTACAATGTCGGCGGCCCCGGTATCGTAAAGGCAGGCGATGCTGAATTTGAACTGGACTATAAGGAAGCCCTTTATCTGGGTTCGGGCGACCGCGTAGTAACTTTCGAAAGCAAAGACGCTGCCCATCCCGCCAAATTCTACTTCAACTCACTGACTGCCCATCGCAACTATCCCGACCGCAAGGTGACGAAAGCCGATGCTGTAGTAGCCGAAATGGGTTCTTTGGAAGGTTCCAACCACCGTAATATCAATAAGATGCTGGTAAATCAGGTGTTGCCCACCTGCCAGCTCCAGATGGGCATGACGGAACTGGCTCCGGGAAGTGTATGGAACACCATGCCGGCTCACGTACACAGCCGTCGTATGGAAGCTTATTTCTACTTCGAAATTCCCGAAGACCACGCTATCTGCCATTTCATGGGCGAAGTAGGCGAAACGCGCCACGTATGGATGAAGGGCGACCAGGCGGTTCTTTCGCCCGAATGGTCTATCCACTCGGCTGCCGCTACCCACAACTATACCTTTATCTGGGGTATGGGCGGTGAGAACCTCGACTACGGCGACCAGGACTTCTCATTAATAACAGATTTGAAATAACAACTACAATAGTTTTCCTAATTTAATAACAAAAAGAATTATGAATCAGTTTTTGAATTTTTCTTTGGAAGGTAAAGTAGCTCTCGTCACAGGTGCTTCTTATGGTATCGGATTTGCTATTGCTTCTGCGTTCGCAGAACAAGGCGCTACTGTTTGTTTTAACGACATCAATCAAGAGTTGGTAGACAAAGGAATGGCTGCATACGCTGCAAAAGGTATCAAAGCTCACGGTTATGTGTGCGACGTGACAGACGAACCGGCTGTTCAGGCTATGGTGGCTACTATTGCCAAAGAAGTAGGTACAATTGATATCCTTGTGAATAACGCAGGTATTATCCGTCGTGTTCCTATGCACGAGATGGATGCTGCTGATTTCCGTCGTGTAATCGACATCGACTTGAATGCTCCGTTCATCGTTGCTAAGGCTGTTCTTCCGGCTATGATGGAAAAACGTGCCGGTAAGATCATCAACATCTGCTCTATGATGTCCGAACTGGGTCGTGAAACTGTATCTGCTTACGCTGCCGCTAAGGGTGGTCTGAAGATGCTGACTCGCAATATCTGCTCTGAATATGGTGAATACAACATTCAGTGTAACGGTATCGGCCCGGGTTACATCGCTACTCCGCAGACTGCTCCTCTTCGTGAGCCGCAGGCAGACGGAAGCCGTCACCCGTTCGATTCATTCATCTGCGCCAAGACTCCTGCCGGTCGTTGGTTGGATCCTGAAGAACTGACAGGTCCTGCTGTGTTCCTTGCTTCTGAAGCTTCTAATGCTGTCAACGGCCATGTTCTTTATGTAGACGGTGGTATCCTTGCTTATATCGGAAAACAGCCGAAATAATACAAGATAGTAAGTTAATCCGATAAGGTGATAGAATGGCAAAGAGCATCCTCTTTTCATCTGTCACCTTATTTTTTATTATTCATTCAATGTAGACTAATTATGAGAAAGATATTCATTCTGTTTGCTGTAGTCTTGATAGGGTTTGCTTCCTGTACCGACAGTGGACAGTCAATGACAATCACAGTGACCAATCCGTTGGCTCTTGAACGGGTGGGAGAGATGGTTGAAGTGCCGATGAGCGACGTTGTTGCCAAATTGAAGCTGGCAGATACAGCGCAGATTGTAGTGCTTGATGTTGACGGTCAGCAAGTACCTTACCAGGTGACGTATGACGAAAAGGTTGTTTTCCCCGCTACGGTAGAGGCGAACGGAACGGCTGTTTACACTATTCAACCGGGCACACCGGCTCCTTTCGATGTCGTTGCTTGCGGTAAATATTATCCCGAACGTTTGGACGACGTTGCCTGGGAGAATGATCTTGGCGGATTCCGTGCGTATGGTCCTGCCTTGCAAGCACGCGGAGAGCGTGGTTTCGGCTACGACCTTTTCACGAAGTACAACACAACAGAACCGATTTTGGAATCTCTCTATGCGGAAGAACTGAATCCTGAAAAGCGTGCCAAGATAGCTGAACTGAAAAAGACAGATCCTGAAGCTGCCTCCGAACTGCAAAAAGCTATCTCTTACCATATTGATCATGGATATGGCATGGATTGCTATGCCGTAGGACCTACGTTGGGTGCCGGTGTTGCTGCTCTGATGGCGGGTGACACTATTATCTATCCTTACTGCTATCGTGCGCAGGAAATTCTTGATAATGGTCCGTTGCGTTTCACGGTGAAGCTGGAATTTAATCCGCTGGTAGTCCGTAGAGACTCTAATGTAGTGGAAACACGTGTGATCTCTCTGGATGCAGGTTCTTATCTCAACAAAACGATTGTTTCATATACCAATCTGAAAGAAGCAATGCCGGTGACTACCGGACTTGTATTGCGTGAACCGGACGGTGCGACTGTGGCAGATGCTGCCAACGGGTATATCACTTACGTAGATCCTACAACAGATCGTAGCGGTGCAAACGGTAAGATATTTGTCGGTGCTGCATTTCCTGCACAGGTGAAAGAAGCGAAAGTGGTTCTTTTTTCGGAAATGGAAAAGAAAGAACGTGGCGGAGCCGACGGTCACGTTTTGGCTATCAGCGAATATGAACCGGGTTCTGAATATACTTATTACTGGGGTTCTGCCTGGGATAAGGCGGCTATCAAGACACCGGATGCCTGGAATAAATATATGGCTGAATATGCACAGAAATTGCGTACTCCGCTGGCGGTTGTCTACTAATTGCTCATACAGATTACATCATCAACTTTTCTTTTTAGAGTTGTGATGAAAACAGCCTGTCATTGGATTTGAGACCGATGACAGGCTGTTTGTAATGTTCTAATCTTTGTCGATCCAATATTAGTTAAGACAAAGATTCAGTATTTTGTCCCAATATCCGGCAAGACTTCCTGTGGATGTTAGCGCCCAATTGACAATACCTATCTGGTCATACTGCCAACTTCCATCGTCAACAAAAGTAAGTCCCCATTGCTTGGTTTTATTATTCAAATAGGGTACAAGTTGGCAAGTGATATTTTCACTAAGTCCTGCTTGAGTCCCTGCACGATTTAATGTTCCTAATGCAATGTAATATGTGCTGCCGTTTTGCATTCTCTTTGTTGCTATAATCTGTCCGCAAGGAATTTTGATGGCACCATCTTCATATATAGCGGAGATTCTTTGGTAGCCTAATTCTGCTATGCTGA
>Ga0137307_101697_pt1 | contig 18034 bp, 15 predicted proteins | sample NAcewD2O_March_2_FD_97180 | JGI IMG/M metagenome (GOLD analysis project Ga0137307, IMG submission 97180) | Mouse cecal microbial communities from Vienna, Austria - N-Acetylglucosamine amended D2O_March | ecosystem: Host-associated > Mammals > Digestive system > Large intestine > Cecum | place... | reverse complement strand
ATTGTTAGAGATCGGCAGACGCCCGTTTTCCGGAAATGTTTCCAGATATTTGCTATTTCTGCCAGGACTGCGTTGTCGTCAATCAACGATGCCACCGCATCGCCTCTTTCCTCCGCCTTGTCCTGACAAAAATATCAGACACATTATTCACCATTATATACGCAATGCTGTACTAGACATCAGATCACCACCTCTGAATACATCTTAATATGAAACTCTGTCCCCACCCCTTCCTCGCTGCTCACGCTGACCGTTCCATTCTGCAGCAGGATCATCTGCCGGGACATGGCAAGTCCGATTCCCACGCTGTCGCCGGATTGATTTCCCGCCTTATAAAACCGGTCGAAAATATACGGAAGGTGTTCCCTGGCGATGCCTTCGCCGTTGTCCCTGATTACGATATTTGTGGCAAGATTGTTCTGGTTTGCAAAGACCCATACCTTCCCGCCCGGCTGCGTATGCTCAATACAGTTTTTCACAATATTGGAAACCGCCTCCGCCGTCCAGTGCTCGTCACAAATCAGCCGGATATCCCCATCCGCCTCCACTGACAGCTCCACCTCCTTTAGCTCCGCCAGGATTTCAAAGGGCTGGCAGGATTTCAGGAGCAGTTCCCGGAGCGGCACATCCTGCTTCTTCAATTTCAGCATATTGGCGTCCATCTGGGACAGCGTCAGCAGATTCCGGATCAGCCATGTGATCCGGTTCACCTGGGAATCAATCTTATCGATAAATTCCGCCCTCTTCTCCTCGTCCAGGTTCGGATTTTTCAGCAGATCCGTCATGATCGTAATGGATGTCAGGGGCGTCTTGATCTGATGGGAGATATCCGAAAGCATCTGCGCAAGGTACTCCTTTTCCTTAAGCGCCCCCGCGGATTTCTCCTGATTCTGGACAACCAGCTTATAGAGCTCGCTCTGCAGCACGCCGAGCTGCCCTTCGCTGTATTTCGTCATCTCTGGAAGCTCCGGGTTGTCCTGCAGCTTCATCAGATACAGGATCAGTTCCTCCAGCCTTTTTTCTCTCCTGTACCGTGTCCTGACAGAAATGAAGCACAAGGCCGCACAGCACAGCAAGCCCAAAAAGGCGGTATGAGAACCGCCTGACAAAATAACCATATACGCTGAAAATCCCAGAACGATCCACTGCATTACTATCTCCATAACCCGTCTCCTGTGTCTGCAGTCAAATCGATAAAACTGCATCCCGTTTTTGACCCTCGCGGCAGTCACCAAATATCCATACAGGCATGGCTACCTGTCTCGCTGCTTCGCGGGAATTAAAATCCGCTGTTTTCCGGCTCACTCCATCCGATACCCGATTCCACGCACGGTCCGGATGATCTGCCCATCCGCCGTATCACCCAGCTTCTTCCGCAGCCGTTTCATATACACGCTCAATGTATTATCATTTACAAAATCCCCTGCCTCATCCCAGATGCCTTCCAGAATCTGGCTCCGGGAAAGGGTCTGGCCCCGGTGGTTGAGAAAGATCAGAAGAAGCTTGTATTCCATGGCCGTGAGAATGATCTCTTCCTTGTCCGAGTAGACCCTGCCTGTCTGCAGATTGACCTGGTTTTTGCCTACCTGGACGATCTGCTCCAGGCCTCCGCCCTGTGCGGAGGTCCTTCTTAAAATTGCCTTCATCCTAGCCAGCAGCTCCCGGATTCGGAAGGGCTTACAGATATAGTCGTCGGCCCCCTGCTCCAGAGCCATCACCGTGTGCACCTCATCCTCACAGGCCGTCAGAAAGAGGATCGGAGCGCTGCTGTTTCTCCGGATCTCCCGGCAGACCTGGTATCCGTCCCCGTCCGGCAGCATGATATCCAGCAGATAAAATCCAATGTCCCGGCAGTTTCGAATCTGCTCCAGGGCCTCCGATACCCCCGCCGCGGAAAGTACCTCATAGTTTTCCTGCAGCAGCGCAAACTTCAATCCTTCCCTGATAATCTCATCATCTTCCACAATCAGAACCTTCATTCCTTCTCCTCCTCACACCCCCTCCCTGCGCATATTCTCGTACAGCTCCTCCTGCCGTTCCCTGCCAAAGCCATACAGTGTAAGCCCTGTCAGAACCGCTCCTACCACCAGGGCAGCTCCCGCAATCCAGAGCCAGGGGGTGGGAAGCTCCAGATTCCCGAAGATCATCACCAGTCCGAACCGGACGCAGGCAATCAGCATTCCGGAAAATACTCCTGCCAGCAGCAGCGCCCACAGGAAAATCCCCGTACATTCGTACAGCAGCATTTTTTTCATCTGCCCTGACGCCATGCCCACCGATCTCAGCACCGCAAGCTCCTGCCGGCTCTCCAGCCGCCAGCCACGGATCGAATTAAACAGATTCAGCAGACAGATCACCGATGTCAGCACAATGAAACTGAACAGCATCACATCCACGATACCGGAAACCGCATTTGCCATGGTGGACTGATACTCGGTCTCCAGGATGCCGAACCTGGCGTCGTCCTGTTCACTGGCCCGCTGCAGACGGTCGATTATATCCGTAGGCTTTCCGTTCATCCGAATGAGCAGCATCTCATCCATCATACTGCTGTCCGCTCCTTCTGCTCTGAGAATATCTGCCATCCTGCTGCCGGCCGCCTCATTTACAATCAGCCACATATAATTGTTATTCTTAAACTCCACATAATCCTGCAGTTGGTTTGTCTCTGCAAATCCCGCAATCTCAACAGGCATCTCCACCTCTTTCTCCTCGTCCGGAGAATACAGACTGACAGGCACCGTATCCCCTTCCTTCATGTCCGTCATCCTGGAAATACGGAACATACGGTACTTCTCCGGAGACATCCCACCAATCATAAAGCTGGATGTAGACACGGCTCCCGTACTCAGCACAATAGCGGATGTCTGTTCCGGGTCCAGCAGCCTGTCGGCATCTGCCCCGATTTTTCCGGCCATATCCCGCATGGTATCCATATCTACGGAAAGGATATTCACCGGCATGTTGCTGCCTCCTCTAAAACCATGTTCCTCCCGGAACTCTTCCTCCGAAAGTTCTCTGTGATAGTACAGGTTAAAAACACCGTGAAGCGCGTCCCAGTATTCCGCTCCATAGGCATCAACAGGTACCTGGCCTGCGAACATGCCGTCTCTCCATTTTGCGGTATATTCTACGCCCGCATCCTTCTCGATTTCCTCTTTCAGCGCTTCAAATTTGGATTCACCGGCATAAAGGACATAATCATACCGCTCCGTATTGAGAGACATTTCCTCCTCTCCCATTTTCACGCGGATGATCCTGTGGACGGCATCAGATCCGAATATGGTCACAGTCAGAACCACCATAAAAACCGCCGCCGCAGATCCTACGGAACGAACTTTTTTGTTCCGCCGGAGCAGCATATTTTTTGCAAGCATCCCCTCTGCGCCGAACATATGGATAAATGAAGCCTGCATCTGATACTGCCTGCTCTTTTTCCAAATATTTCCACGGATGCATTCCACCGGGCCGATCTTTCCGATCTTTCTTGCAGGAAGCCATGCCGAAATCAGTACGGTTACCGTGCTGGCCAGGATCACGGCCGCCAGATTTTCCCAGGAGATCCGGATCACGGCCGGATCAATCGTCACCAGGCTGCTGATTCTCAGGAAGGAACCTATGAACGGGCGGAATGCCGCCATTGCCAGCCGGATCACGCCGATCCCCAGCAGGACGCCGGTGGGCAGGGCGAATACCAGCAGGAAAAACGCTTCATAAAAGATGCTGCTTCTCTTCTGCCTTCCGGTGGCCCCGATGGAGCAAAGCATCCCCAGGTATCTGCTCCGTTCCTGAAAGGACATATTAAATACATTATATATCAAAATCACTGAAGCCGCCATAATCAAAACCACAAAAAATACCGTCATAAACTTTACAACCAGATTTAATGTTGTATCCGAGGTACTCGCGGTAAATGCCAGCACATAATCATTGACGTCAATCTCATAACCGCCGGCCCCGGCAGCTCTCAGCAGCCCGAGTATATCCTGATCCGGATTGTTCTCTACATCCAGAATCAGGGACAGGTTGAAGGTTTCCAGCGCTGCGGCCTGGCTGTCCTCCAGCAGTGTGATGGCCGTATAGCCCGCCGCCCCCATCTGCTCATACGCAGGCGGCTCCATGATTCCTACTACCTGGTAAGTTCCCTTTTGTCCCGTATATGTCCGGTTTTCCCGGAAGTCCTCGTTTTCTCCCCAATAAGGAAACTCTTCCGGCACGTCCTTTGTCTCCCCATATTTTATTGTAATGTTCTGGAATGGGAATACGGTTTCTTTTATTTCAGAATTAATCCCGGTGATCGAGCGTTCAAAAAGCTCCGCTTCTACCAGATCCCCTACGGCAATGTCTGAGCCGTCCTCCGCCGCGCTTTTGCTTACAATGATCTCCCGGGAGTTCTCCGGCAGACGCCCTTCGCTGAGCTTAATGTTCATCCAGTCAAAGCAGGGCACTGAATACGCCTTCAGGTTGAGATATGGCCGTTCCGGATTGGCCGATGCCCCGAACAAGGTACTGCCGAGGGCGGCAGACAGGGCAGTTTCCTTCACATTCGGCATTTCCCGCACTTCTTCATACTCCTCAGAGGTAATGCCGTACATGCTCACATGCCACTTTCCGTTCTTTAAAGACGCCACATCCTGCAGGTAGTAAATGCCCGTATCCCTTCCCACAAACACGCAGGTCATCAGCAGCACCATAAATACGATTCCTGCAAATGTGGTGAACGTCCGCCCTTTATTCTGTTTCATATACTGTCTGGTCACATAAAAGACAATATTCTTTTTCACCGCCTGTCACCTCCCGACATCCGTATCCGTTCATCCCGGGTGATACGGCCGTCCTCAATGCTGATCATCCGGTCTGCCTGCAGCGCAATGCTTTCATCATGGGTAATCAAAAGCAGGGTCTGCTTCTGGTTTTGGTTGGATTCTTTCAAAAGCCGGATGATCTCCGCCCCGTTTTTCCGATCCAGATTTCCGGTAGGCTCGTCCGCCAGCACGATGGCCGGCCGGTTATACAGCGCCCTTCCGATCGAGACCCGCTGCTGCTGTCCCCCGGAAAGCTGCCCCGGCAGGTTTCTCCTCCGGTCTGAGAGCCCCATGCCCTCCACGATCAAGTCCAGCCGTTCCTGATCCAGCTTCCTTCCGTCCAGGAGGTGGGGCAGCACAATATTCTCATCTACATTCAGAACCGGCAGCAGATTATAGAACTGGTAGATCAGCCCCACCTGCCTCCTCCGAAAAATCGCCAGCTTATCCTCGCTCAGTCCGTGAATATCTGTTTTCCCGATAAATACTTTTCCCTCCGTGGGCTTATCCACCCCGCCCAGGATATGCAGCAATGTGGACTTTCCGCTCCCGGAAGGCCCCACGATTGACACAAATTCCCCTGCTTCCACAGAGAAAGAAATCTGATCCAGCGCTTTCACACAGGTGTCGCCGGAACCATAGATTTTTGAAATATTTTCACATCTGAGTATTTCCATTTAAAATGTCTCCTTTCAGGTATCATTTGCACGGCAGAGTCCCTCCTGCCGGGTCTGATCTGTTTTTTCTGTTCCTTATGATATGTTTATTATACCGTCAGCATATGACACCACGGTGAATTTTTCGGTGACAAAATTGTCATTTAACTCAAAATCGCAATAAGTCAAAGATCCATGCAAGCCTGGCTGCCTGGCTCGTTGCTTCGCGGGAATCAAATGCCCTCTGCCCAGCCGTTTACTGACTGGACAGAGGGCGCTTCGCTATCTGTAAAACCGTTTATTCTCCTGTTTTCGGACTCTTCCGCTTGCTGAAATCATTCTCTTTTTTCTCATCACTGCCGGAAGTGTCGCTGCCTTTTTTCTCATCCCCTCCGTTAGAGACCGTATCTTTTTTCTCATCACGGTCGGGAGCGAGAGTACCTTCCCCTTTGTTTCCGGAATCTGTTTCATCGTCCTGATCCAATGGCGCTTTTTCAAAAACTACCACATACTCGGATGCATGCGAGAAAGACAAACTGATATTGCCGTCCTCCCCGATCTCTCCGGCATCCATGTAGATCATCTTTCCGGAACTGTCATAATAATATAATTTTCCGGTGCTGCCGCTGTGCTCGGCGCCAAGATTCACGGTAAGGTCTGCCCTGAATCCAAATTCTCCATTGTGGGTCAGGGTAATCTGGGTAGCCGGATTTCCTCCCGCAAGGGAATCCACAATGGCCGGAGGAATACCGTCTGTATCAACAATGACTTCCAGATCAATATCTTTCAGGTCGGCTGCAGCCACTTCGTCTCCGCTGATCGACCAGCTATAAGCCCCCATGTCAAGGACAATGTTGACTTCCTTCCCTTTAATGGCTTCCAGAATTTCTTTCGGCACTACAGTCGCTTTTCCCATCTCCACATGTACCGTTTCCCCGCTTCCGTTCTGTTCAATATCGGACACGATTTTTTGGATTTCTTCCTCCGAAAGCTTTTCGCCTGAAGGCTCCTCTGTGGCCCCGTCCTTATGTTTCGCGTCTGCCACGATAAATTCCTTGTCTCCGGTAATCTTCACGGTTTGTCCCTGTTCAAAGCCTTCCCAGAGGATATCCATATACGTTTCGTTTTCAACAGGCAGCGTAAAATCAGAGTCTTTTTCCACAACCACATATTCAAAGACATCTTTCGGATATTTCAAAATCACGACACAGTTCGCGTACTTCGCCTGTATATTCATTTTCTTATATCTTGCAATGTCTGTACCGGCCGTGATACCGACCCAATCCGACAATACAAGATCTTTGAGATGGTTCAAATCGTTCAAGGCCTTTTTCACTTCTGTTAAGGCGGCATTGTATGTAAGGTTTTCTCCATCCAGAGCTATAAGCCTGCTGCCGGAGACGAGTTTTCCGTCTTCTCCCCGGTAGGTATAAGATACCTCTGCCGTTGTCTTTCCTTTGTATACGGCTGTCACGTCTAAGTTTGTCATCTCATGGAAAATCAGTTCGCTGCCGTCAATCCCCGGAAGCGCCCATTTTTCGAACTCGATTCCTTCCGGTACGGCCGGTACTTCCAAATCGGCCAGGGCATCACGAATGGTCGTACCTTTTTCGTATGTTTTGGAAACGATCTTAGATGCTTCGTTTCCATTTTCGTCAAGATACTTGATATCCCATGCTACCAGACAGTTCTCATATCTGGCTTTTATGCCGACATATCCCATATCTTCTACCTGCGTGTTTTCATCCCCGCCGTCCAGTTCATATCCGGAAAGAAGATCCTGATCCGCATCTTCCGGAGGTACAAAGGAGGCCAGCATTTCCCCGTAAGTCGCATCTTGATCGACAAACTGCGGTACGATTGCCATCGTCATACCCTTGTCCTTGCTTACATAAGTGAGTACCGCATTCACACAGATTTTGTCATAAACTGCACGGAAATCATAAGAAGGATTGGACGTATTTCCAAAAAACAGCTCTGTGTCTTCGCCAATCTCCATACCGGTGTTTTCCTCCCGGTATTTCACATTTATCCCTTCTGCCGGCAGCGGCGGACATAGTTTCAGCCCTTTGATGGAATCCCTTCTCCCCACTTTGATTGTCTTATTCTCCACAATCGGGCCGTAGCTGTAAGCGCCGGTCTCCCCACGTACGTATCCCTGAATGGAAAAAGTGGCATCCTTTACGTCTTCTCTGTAGGTTTCGTCAGTTTCTACTCTGTAATACCAGGGACAGGTCTCGCGCCAGTCTGGTTTGAACTTATCCAGAGTAGTCTCTTGAAATTTCACATCATTTACAGTCAGGGAGGTAAGCATCCATTCGCATGGATACGTATTGTTTGTAATAGAGATTGTACCGATATATTCCCTGGTATCCGCATTGTAATTCAGACGCAGAAATTGGTAACCGGAGACGTTGGATACCTGTGGGTAGAAATAAGCATCTGCCGTATCGTAAGGATGTTCCTCATCTACTTTCACAGTTAAGGTAACTGTATCGCCCGGATGGAGCATTTGTCCATTTTTATCAATGGTAATGCTTTCAATCACAGGAGGTTTTGTGTCATCCAGATATCCTTCTGGATCTACGGTATAATACCATGGTCTGGTTGTATTCCAGTCCGATTGGAAATCTGACAAGGATGTGGAATTTCCGTTCTCATCGTATAAGTTCAAATAGGTAAGCTCCCATTTCGTCGGATATGAATTTTGTGTAATATTTATTGTTCCTGTATATTCATGTTCCATGGTATTGTTATTCAAATACAGGTAACAAGTTAAAGATGAAACTCCCGAAGCCTGGGGGGTAAATCTTATGTTCATTGAGCTTGAAGGATTCTTTTCCTCTACCTTTACCTTGATGGTAACTTTTTCCCCGGCTTTTACCGTTTGTCCGTTTTTGTCTATAGTGATGCTTTTAATTACAGGTTTCTCCGAATCATAATCTTCATTGACAACTGTAAATTTTAAGTCTTTATTTGGTTCCTCCTTCGCCGGATAAAAATAAAAAGACCGGCTTTCTGAATATATTCGAATATAACCAACTACCCATTCTGACGGATAAGTAGTTTCTTCAACTTGATAAGTACCTGTCAGAGTCTTCGTTTCAGCATTATATCTCATAGATACGCTCTTAGAATATGAAGGACTATTCACAGTTTCAATACGAAACTGTGCACTTCCCATTTCGATATCTTCGCATTTTACTTGTGCCGTGAGTGTCACTGTGTCCCCTTCGCGCAGCGTTCCATCCGTATTAGAAGAATTTTTCTCCAGTTTATAGTCAGAAAGAGTGAATGTTCCGGTATCTTTGAACTTAAATGTATAGCGATATTTCCCATCCTCCACGACAGGCCAATCTACATAATTGTTTGTCTCGTCTTCCAGCCGAATCATCTCAACATAATAATCGCCTTCATAGCCCACTAAACTGCTGCAATCAAAGGTTCCTGTATAGAGATTTTCAGATTCCTCAGATTTATGGAATGTAACACTCTTTGTGGAGCTACTATTTTTTCTCCGAATCACAACCCTGATATTTTTGATAACGCGGTCTGCATCATAGGCTGACAATTTAAAATGAAGTGTATCTTTTTTTGTCAGTTCCCGTCCATTCTCCTCAAATTCGAAGCTTTCAATAACCGGCATGTTAATGTCATAAGAAAACGGCATAATCGAGGGTTCATCCGTTTCTTTCGTCGCTGGCCTGGTCGAAGACTCGTCTGTTTCCTTCGTCGGCGGCTCGATCTCGAAATCATCCATTTCCTTTGCCGGCGGCTCGATTGCGGAATCATCCGTCTCCTTTGCCGGCGGCTCGATTGCGGAATCATCTGTCTCCGTCATCGGCTGCTCGGTCGCGGAATCGTCCGTTTCCGGCGGCGGAATAATCGTAGAATCATCGGTTTCTTTTGCCGGCGGTTCAACTGTTGGCTCATTGGTTTCTTCCGCCTGCGTTATATCGTTCGGAACCGTAGTTTCCGTCGTTTCCTCCTGTGTCGCGTTTTCTTCTGTCTGCGCTTCTTGCTCCACTACATGGTCAATTTTCTCTACTGCCATACCCTGCATTGGAAATACCGCCGTTGCGATTATGGACGCTGACAGCAAAATTCCTAATAATTTTCTTCCGGATCTTTTCATCCATGAGACCTCCTTTGTAAAGTATGTTATATAAAATTGAACAGGAATCATTCCTCCTGCCTGCAGCGACAGATCCTCATTCATTCCCCCTTTCTGTTTAATAAGAATATTGATCGCATTGGAACGTGAAAATCCGTCATAGCGGAAAGGGTTCTTCCACCTGGCTCGCAGGCCCCATTTCCAGGACAGACATTGTCGGTTCCAATACCGGTGTGTGCAGGATAAAAAGGAACAGAAAACGTACCTTTATTTTCCTGCACACAAAAAAAGGCAATAAATCCCTTTTCAGGAATTTATCACCTGTACTCATAAATCTATCGCCACAGAGAGATTTTACCACATCTATTGAATTTCTACAATACAATTATGTCTATTTTGTTAATTTTTTGTAACTGTTTTATTACTGTTTACACGGTGTCGTGCACTTGCTGCACGGCATCCGGCCAATACCAAAAACCTGCCGCTGGCAGCTTTTCTTCATACGATGGTATTCAGCGACGGGGCTGGCATCCAGCCCCCCGACTCTCCGTTCCGGTTCGTCCCAAACAAGCGTCGCGGACGCTTAAGACCGCTGCCAGACGGCTTTTCGATGGGCTGGATGCATGACAGCTCGCAACCGGTCATCCTTTCAATGGGCTGGATGCATGACAATCCGCGGACGCTTAGTCTATGATTTCCAATGACTATTTACTGCTGTCCGCAGCTGCCCTATTCGCCGTCCTCCTCCATCTCCGGACGAACCCGCCATTCCCGGATCACCCCGCAGGCAATCTTTATGCCGCTGTCTCCGGACGGCTGGGAATGGAAATCATCCGGCTGCAGATGGATGACCACAGTTTTCCCGATCACTTCCTCCGGATGTATGCGTCCTGTATACACAGCCATCCACGCCGCCCCTCGGGTGGATAACAGGGGAGGCAGGTCTCCGGCATGCTCGGGATGGGCCTTCCCTTCCGGATTATAGTGACCCCCTGTATTTTTCAGAAGATCAGCGTCATCGCCTGTGCAGGCGCCGCCCTCGTGAATGTGAAATCCGAAAAAATGCCCTGCCGTTTCGTTGTCCTCATCTGGCAGTCCGTATATCTCCGCCATCAAAACCGTACCGCCGAATACATCATAAAAGGTAATTCTCCCGTGAATCTCCGGATATTCCTCCGTTCCTCTGATATCCGCATACGCCTCTGGCGCCCCGTTCAATTTTTCAATCATATCTTTCACCCTCCTGGTTCCTGCTGTATCCTGCTTGAAAACGCCGAATACATTCTCCCTGTCTATAACTTATGCAGAGGGTAAAATTATGTGCATGAAATCCTGCAATTAAATTTCATATCCGTAATCCCATTGAAACGGAATCTGCATGTCCTCCGGCAAAGGCGCCCTAAACTCCATCCTCTCCTTCGTAATCGGATGCACGAACCGTAGCCGGCAGGAATGCAATGCCTGCCGGCTGATATACTCCATGTCCGGATTATACAGATAATCACCGACCAGCGGAAACCCGAGATATTTCAGATGAATCCGAATCTGATGGGTACGTCCTGTTTCAAGACGGAGTGAGACCAGGCTGTGCCCGTTCTTCTCTTCCACCACCCGGTAATGCGTCAATGCGCGCTCCCCATGTTCAAAATCCACCTTCCGCTCAATGATTGACCCCTCCATTCGGGACAAAGGAGCGTCAATCGTGCCGGAAGGCGGAAACACATTTCCCCGGACGATGGCCAGGTATTCCCTTTCAATCTCATGCCGGTATCCCATCCCGGACAGAATATTTGCGCTGAGCATGTGCTTCGCGACCACAGTCAGCCCCGAAGTGTCCCGGTCCAGACGGTTTGCACAGCGGAAGATAAACGCTTCCTTCTGCTGTTGGTAATACCACACCAGCCCATTGGCAAGGGAATAATGGTAATTTTTCATGGATGGGTGCATCGGCAGTCCGGCAGGCTTGTCAACCACCAGGATATCCTCATCTTCATAGATGATGCGAAAGGGAATGTTGACCGCCGGAATCTTTTCGGAGCTGTCGGTTTCCCGGATTCGCACCGCCAGCTCATCTCCCGTGGACAATGTTTTCTTCAGAATGCAGTTCAGGCCGTTGACCTGGATGCTGTCCGGCATCTTTTTCAGTTCCGTCAGGTTCTGCCTGGAATACCCCCGACGGCGCAGAAACTGCTCGATCCGAAGGCCATGGTCTGCTTCGCTGATGGAATAAAGGAATGTGCGGTTCACTGTCCTGCCGCTCCGTTCTTCCAAAACGGCATCCATTTTTCCGTCATCTGCTCAGTCTCATTGATCTGATCCAGTTTCCGTTTTGCCGCTTCAGAGCCAAGTTCTATTTCCGCTTCGCAGACTCTTTTTTCACCCTCACGCCTCACACGTGCCTGATCCGCTGTCTGCGTTTTCTCCAGATCCGCAGATAACTTCGTCAATTTGGCGATTGTCCCGCCATCAGAAGCCGGCGTGCCCGTCTCCTCAGTCTTCTGCGGCTTTTGGCCCGAACTGCCCTGTTCTTTGGCGCTCTCGTTCTGCTTTGCCATCTCCGAAGCAATCTGTTCATCAATCTCCTCCAGCTGCTTCTCGTACTCTTCCAACTGTTCCTGAAGCCCGGCCATACTGCTCCCATCCTCATCGTCCAGCATCCTGGTGAGCAGTGATTCTTTGTTGCTGCGCAGCATTTCCTTCTGGTTCATCAGATTTGCCAGAAGGCTGGATGCCTTCCCCTGGGGCGAAATCAATGCCGTATCCGTCCGCATCGCCGGCAATGCCTGCTGCCCATGATCCATGCGGTTTCGGTTCACACTCTGATTGATTGCCGCCGCCGGGAAAAAACTGGTTGTCTGACCTGCATAAATCCTCATAGCCACTTCCTCCTTTTCGCTGTTCCGTGAAAAAAACTTCCTCTCCTTAAATTTATCGGTTATCCGGCCTGAACCGATTACTTCAATGAAGCAAACGGGCGCTTTTTTGCTGCCGGCGGTATTTTACAGCCAATTTTTTGATCCAGCCGCCACTGAGGAGCTGCCCCGTCATCTCCCCAGTATTCGTCCAGCGAAAGAATTTTACCGTTTTCTGTCTTCATAAATGATACTGCATGAAAGGACAGGCTCCTGTCACAGGTATATACATGTACGACCGCCACAGATACATCCCCCATGGTTTCTACACGTTCAATCTCCCCGTCCCATTCTCCCGGATACTCACAGTTTGCCCTTATGTATTCCTCCACCGTAAACTGTTCATCCGTACAGTGCCAGTTAATGTATGCATCCCTGCAGAAATACGCTCTCATCCGATCTGCGTCTTGTTTTAGTACCGCGTCCCAGAAACCTTGTATGTCCATGGGTCCTACCTCCTTAGGGTCATAAAAAGCTGCTGGTAAAAGCAGCTTTCATCAATCATCATGTTTCAGAAAAGCAGGAAAGTACCCTGCCGTTTTTCTTTAATCTCCTGACCTCAGTAGCTTCAGTAATTGCTCAAGATTCTCAGCAATATTCTCATCTTCCAACTGGTCAACCCGGTCTCTCGCCTGCTCCAATCTGGCCTCTTTTTCTATTGCCATTAATTTGGCAAGTATCACGTCGCTTCTATCCTGCGGCTTTCCACTTTGATCCGCCGTTTTTCCTGCCTGCGCCTTTCCGGCCTTGGATACAGCCTTTCCTGACTGTGCTTTCTTGCTTTTTGCGGCAGTCTTGCTTGTCTGTACTTTTCCGCTTTTGGCCGCCGGCTTCCCTGCCTGCGCCTTTGCACCCTGTTTTACAGTCTTTGTGTCTTTTTTCTTAAACAAAAGAATCCCTCCGCTCCAAATTTTTACCCATATCGTGAGCATTGCATCTTAAAAAACAAACAATCTACTTCTTTGCATTTTCCTCCAATTCCAACATATATTTATCAAAATCAGACATGAACAATCGGTCCTGAACAACACGATACTTCTCAAACTCAGTCTCTGCTTTTGCCTTGGCAATCTCTGCAGTGATTTTTCCAGCATCCTGCAAGACTTCTCTATCGTCTGCCATCAGGAATAAATCCAGTCGCTTTGACCAGTCTTCCATTGTCATCGGAATATGACGCTCTGCGCGATCCTCTGCCAAATCCAGATAGGCAGATACGATACGCTCTAATGAACGCATTTCTTGTTCTGTACTTTTGCAAAGAACTGTTTTGTTGTTTTTGCAGTGCGGTCATAATCAAGTGCAGTGGCATAGATGTCTGTTATCTTCTGATAAAATCTACGCTCGGACAAACGGATCTCGCGAATCTGTTCAAGCAAATGGTCGAAGTATTCTGACATAAGCACTGAACCACCATTTTTTAAACGCGCAACGTCCATGGCCCAGCCTTTAATTGTGTAATCTGTCACGATACCGTTAGCCCATTTACGAAACTGTACAGCTCGTTCATTATTCACTTTGAAGCCGACTGAGATAATCATTTGAAGATTATAATGTTTCGTATCACGAGTCACCTGACGGGAACCTTCGGTTTGAACAATCCGGAATTTCCGGATTGTTGAATTTTCTTCAAGTTCAGAATCTGAGTAAATCTTTTTGATATGCTCGCTGACTGTCCGAACATCAATATCATACAGCGTAGCCATCATCTTCTGTGTCAGCCATATATTCTCGTCCTCATAGCGCATCTCAATGCTGTCCTGCTGGTCGCCGACAGTCGCAACATAGGTCAAGTATTCTGCTGTGCTGGACCGAATGGTTATTTCATCTTTTTTCTTTTTCAAATAGGAAACCTCACTTGCAATTAAAATGGTCTGCTGCAATTCCATCTAACTGTCCTGCAATATCTTTGAATGGCAAATTCAAATCCAGTGTTTTAACAGCTATCTGATTGCTGTGGTTTACTCACCCAATGTACATCGCATCCCCAAACGAAAAGAACCTGTACCGTTCCTCCACAGCCTCCTCATAAGCCTTCATCACCTGCTCCCGCCCCGCCAGCGCGGAAACCAGCATGATCAGCGTGGATTCCGGCAGATGGAAGTTGGTGATCAGGCCGTCCAGTACTTTAAAGCGATACCCCGGATAGATAAAGATCTCCGTCCAGCCGCTTCCTGCCTGAATGCGGCCGTTCTCATCCGCAGCGGATTCCACCGTCCGGCAGCTCGTCGTCCCAACGCAGATGACCCTCCCGTTTCCGGACTTTGCACGGTTGATCTTCTCCGCTGCTTCCTCCTGGATCTGATAAAATTCGGAATGCATATGATGATCCGTGATCTCCTCCGCCTTCACCGGCCGGAAGGTTCCAAGCCCAACGTGAAGTGTGACCCTTGCGATATCCACCCCTTTTTTCTCAATCTCCTGCAGCAGCTCCGGCGTAAAGTGAAGCCCTGCCGTGGGCGCGGCAGCGGAGCCCTCATGAACGGCATAAACCGTATTGTACCGCTCCCGCTCCTGGAGCTGGTGGGTGATATAAGGGGGCAGGGGCATCTGTCCCAGACGGTCTAAGATTTCCTCAAAAATACCCTCATAGGAAAACTGCACCAGACGGTTGCCCTCTTCCACAACCTCCAGAACCTCCCCCACAAGCAGCCCGTCCCCGAAGCTGATCTTCGCTCCGGGCCTGGCCTTTTTCCCGGGCTTGACAAGGGTCTCCCATATGTTATTTTCTTTTCGCTTCAGCAGTAAAACCTCAACCTTCGCTTCCGTTCCCACCTTGGAGCCGATCAGCCTTGCCGGAATCACCTTGGTATCATTGATCACCAGGCAGTCGCCCTCCTGCAGATAGTCCAAAATCTCCCTGAACACATGATGGGAAACAGCCCCGGACTGCCTGTCAAGCACAAGCAGCCTGGAGCTGGAACGATCCGCCAGAGGGTCCTGAGCGATCAGTTCCTCCGGCAGTTCATAATAAAAATCCTGTTTTTTCATAATTCGTCAGAATCCCCTTTTTCTTCTTCCGCCTGCCTTCCGGCCTCTCCTGCGCCGAATGCCTCTTGCTGCCTTTCGTTTGGCAGGATCTGCGGCACTGCCTCTGCGGGATGCACATTCTGTTCGGCAGGCTCTACCATATGGTACGGTCCGCTTTGAGGTTCCGCCGGATATACAGGCGGCGTCTCCACCGGGCGCGCCTGTGCATAGGGATACACAGGATATACCTTCACTCTCTTTCCGTATACCACCCGGGTATCGCAGAGCATATCATGGAAGCCCCGTTTTTCTCTGTCCACTCCGATGATCAGATACCCGATACAGACAAAAATACTGCTTAAGAATCTTCCCACCGTCTCCCGGTACACCACCGTCAGCAGATCCAGTTCCCCGCTTTCCTCTACGGAGATCACCCGCAGGTTCATGACGCGCTTGCCCGGCGTCGTCCCCGTATACCTGGTACAAAGGATAAAATACAGCACCTGTCCCAGATACAGCACGATGTCCTTCAGCGTATAGTGGAACAGGATATTTCCTCCCAGCGCCGTTCCATACAGTGCCGAGAGCACCCCTGACATGACCAGCCTGACCACCAGCAGCAGCAAAAAAGCAATCCCGCTGTCGATCAAATACGCCGCCAAGCGCACCCAGAAGCCTGCATATGTCACGCCTGCATCCGCTCTGCAGCTATCGTAATTGTTCTGCATAATACATCGGCACCCCGCTTTCCATAGATGATGCGGTTTCCTTTAGTATCTGGGCTTCCGACTTCGGAACGAGCTCCCGGAGTTCCGAGAAAAACGATGCGAAAATATTTTCCTCGCTGACCGGCTGATAATAATCCCATACGCCCAGTTCATCACTCATCTCGTTCTGCATATACTCATAGGAGCCGATCTCGTCAATGAGCCCGTTTTCCAGGGCCTGCGCCGCCGTATAGGTCCTCCCGTCGGCCAGAGCGCGCACTTTCTCGTCCGGCATATTCCGGCCGTCTGCGACGATTCCCACAAATTTTCCGTAGTATTCATCAACCTGGCCCTGGAATACCTCGATCTGTTCATCTGTCAGCTTCGAACTGTCCTTAAAATCTCCGCTGGCAATGCTGACATAGCGGATGCCCAGCTTTTCATACAGGCCCGTCATGTCCAGTCCTGACATGATGACTCCGATGGAGCCCGTTGTGGTATTCGTATTCGCGTAGATCTGATCCGATGCCATGGAGATCATGTAGCCGCCGGAAGCCGCGTAATGGGACATATAGGTCCATACCGGATTGCCGGACATTTCCTTATACTCCCTCAGCTTATCGTACAGCTCCTCCGATTCATATACCGTACCGCCCGGCGAATCCACGTACAGAAGAATCCCCTTATTGTTCGGGTCATACATCAGATTGTCAATATAATTCATGGTATCGGTATGCTGATACCCTTCCGCGATCTCAAAGATGCTGGTCGCAGTCTGCTCCTGGATCGTACCTGCCACTTCCACCACCGCAATATAGTCGTAATTGGGGGTGTCATAACCATAGTCCGAAGTCAGCATTTCAACCATACTCGCCTGCAGCAGATTCTGGGACACCGTATTGGTGAATACGCTGGTCACTCCCACCGCGATAAACAATACCGCCGCGACGATCAGGCCGCCTATCTGTTTTTTCTTCATCTCTGCCTCCTTGTTGTTATGGATGAGCCCGGCAAAGCCTGCTCATCCATCCGCAAAAACCGCACAGGCGCACCCTGCCTCTTTATTTCCTCAGCTCGATCCCCATGCCTTCCAGCGCTTTGAGGATTCGATCCATGGCCTCTGTCACCTCCGCGTCTGAGAGCGTCTTGTCCTTTGCGCGGAATACAGTGGAATATGCCACCGACTTGAAGCCTTCTCGGATCTGCGCTCCTTCGTACAGGTCGAACAATGCATAGCTTTCCAGATACTGTCCTCCCTTAGCGGAGATCACCTCTTCGATCTGTCCCGCCAGGATGTGCTTCGGCACCACCATGCTGATGTCCCGGGTCACTGCCGGATATTTTGCGATTCCATAATATTTCCTGTCAAATGTAGCATACTCCATAATCTCCGGCATGTCAATGACCGCCACATAGGCGCGCTCGCCGATTCCGTAGATATCCGCCACCTCCGGATGGAGTTCTCCGAGATATCCCACAACCTTTCCGTCATACAGGATGTTTGCCTGGCGACCCGGGTGAAGGTACGGTTTTCCTGCATTTGGATCGTAGGTCTCCCTGTCCTTCATACCGATCTTCTCGAAAAATTCCTCGACCACGCCCTTCATGCTGAAGAAATCCCCTTTTCCATACATTCCCAGCGTAAACTGCATCCGTTCCTCGGGCAGGTCGGTCAGCGGAAGGCTCTTCGGAAGGTAAATATTTCCAAGCTCATAGAGGCGCACGTCCTTATTTCTTCTATTATAATTGGTAGCCAGTGAGGTCAGCATCCCGTTCAGGGAAGTGGTACGCATGATGCTGTAATCCTCTCCCAATGGGTTCATGATCTCCACCGTCCGGCGCAGCGGCGAATCCTTCGGCAAAAGCAGTTTGT
>Ga0137307_101387_pt1 | contig 18048 bp, 16 predicted proteins | sample NAcewD2O_March_2_FD_97180 | JGI IMG/M metagenome (GOLD analysis project Ga0137307, IMG submission 97180) | Mouse cecal microbial communities from Vienna, Austria - N-Acetylglucosamine amended D2O_March | ecosystem: Host-associated > Mammals > Digestive system > Large intestine > Cecum | place... | reverse complement strand
TACCGCATTCTCTGCCTCCTCGTACTGCTCAAATAAAATCAGATTCCTTATCAGGCTCAGGCAATTGTTTAGGAAATGCGGTTTAATCTGAAGCTGCAGAAACTGAAGAGTTGCCTTATTCTGCTCCAACGTCTTTTTCAGCATCATATGATCAATCGGTTCAAAAACAACACCTCTGACAAGTCTCCATACGAGAAGCAGAATCATAATCCCCATGCACACAATGCCCAGTATGGGGAATGCTGCATACCAGAAGACTTCCTGCCTGTGGCTTCCCTTTACCAGTACTTTTAGAGAAAGATTCTGCCGTGTGGAGTCATATCCATATACACGATACCGTTCCTGATCCACAAAAACCTGCTCTCCTTCTATCCTGATTTCACCCAGGCACTCCAGAGGGGTGAGGACACGTGCCCTGCCATCGCAAAGCAAAAAGTAAGTGTGGCTTTTTCCCTGGTTTTCAATGCCCTGCAGCAGATGCTCCGGCTTCATCCATGCGCAGATATAGACTGTTTTTACCTTAATCATACGAATCAGGTAATACTGTTCTTCCAGTTTCATGGCTGACCATTCGTTTTTAATATTTCCCTTTTCAAAATACTGTGTTATATAAGCCATATTTTCTTTTATAGAAGAATACATGTCAAATGTCACGTAATCGCCAACCTGACTGACAAAGACCCTGCTTTTGCTGTCATAGAGGAACATACCGTCCAGAAACTGATATTTCTTTATCTCTTTTCCAAACTCACGCTTCTTCCTTATAAGCGCCATATGCCAGTCAATACCTTCCCCTCCTCTGATGATTTTCTCCATATTTTCATCTTCCTTCGTATCACTGAGCAGCATGTTTTCAATATCTTCCATAAAGGCTTCCATAAACCGCATAGAAACCTGCAGGTCATACCAGTGGGACTGGCTTACAATTTTCTCATCCAGGCGGATGCTATACATACTATAGCCCAGAATAACCAGCATGGCAACGCCAATCATTCCACCTATAATAAAAAATAATTTTTTCCTCAGGCTGTTCATTGCAATGCCTCCGCTTCCATCTTCTGAGCCCTTTACAAATCTTCCGCTCCACCTTATTATCCACTTTTATTATACATTTTATTTTCCCCGAAAAAAACAAGAATTGTACCACGAAATATAACTTTTGTAACTTTTCACGGGTCAGGAATGCGCTGAACTGCGCATTCCGTGAGAACATGATCTAACTAACTTTTAGAAAGTTTGGGACGGGGCATTTTTAAAAATGCCCCGTCCCAAACTACACCAGTTTCCCGGCAATTGCCTTGATAAACTCTTCACTGTTTAATACAACCGGATCTGGAATGGTTGTAATAAGCGCCAGATCCTTTGTCATCTTTCCCTCTTCTATCGTATCAATCGTCGCCTTTTCCAGCCTGTCGGCAAATCCCATCAGCTCCTGATTGCCGTCCAGCTCCCCGCGTTTCCTGAGTGCTCCTGTCCACGCAAAGATTGTCGCAACTGAATTTGTGGAAGTCTCCTCCCCCTTCAGGTGCTTATAATAATGACGCTGCACCGTTCCGTGAGCCGCCTCGTACTCATAATATCCCTCCGGTGACACCAGAACGGAAGTCATCATGGCAAGTGAACCAAACGCAGAGGACACCATATCACTCATGACATCTCCGTCATAATTCTTACATGCCCAGATATATCCGCCCTCTGACTTCATTACACGGGCCACTGCATCATCAATTAGGGTGTAGAAATATACAATCCCTGTCTCTTCGAATTTGTCTTTATATTCTGCGTCAAAGATCTCCTGGAAAATGTCCTTAAAAGTATGGTCATACTTTTTGGAAATCGTATCCTTTGTGGCAAACCACAGGTCCTGCTTTGTATCCAGTGCATAGTTAAAACAGCTTCTTGCAAAGCTTTCAATGGAATCGTTAAGATTGTGCATTCCCTGGGCTACACCTGCGCCTGTGTAGTTATGTACCAGTTCCCTTACTTCTTTACCATCCTCAGCTGTATAGACAAGCTCAACCTTGCCTGCGCCCGGAATCTTCATCTCTGTATTCTTATACACATCCCCGTATGCATGTCTGGCGATGGTAATCGGCTTCTTCCAGTTTTTCACACAGGGCTCAATTCCCTTCACAACAATGGGAGCCCGGAATACCGTTCCATCAAGAATTGCACGGATTGTTCCGTTCGGACTCTTCCACATCTCCTTTAAATCATACTCCTCCATGCGCGCCGCATTCGGAGTAATGGTCGCGCATTTTACTGCCACCTTATATTTCTTCGTGGCATTTGCCGAGTCAATGGTCACCTGATCATTCGTCTCATTCCGGTATTCAAGTCCCAGATCATAATACTCTGTATTAAGCTCCACAAAGGGCTCTAAAAGATGCTCCTTAATCATCTTCCAGAGAATCCTTGTCATCTCGTCTCCATCCATCTCTACAATGGGTGCTGCCATCTTAATCTTTGCCATGTTTTTTTCCTCCTACTTTCTGCTTTTTATAATAAATGCGATATGACTTCACAGACCTGCTGAATCATTACAATGCGATTTTCTCCGGACAAATGCAAGGAGGTTATCCGCCTATATGAAGATTTGCCATAACATTCATGATATGCTGGTTGGCAAGCCTCTCCGCCATATCCGCATCCTTTCTCTTAATCGCCTCCAGAATCTCCTTATGCTCCAGAATCGACTTTTGTGCCCGGTTCTTCGAACCGACAGATATCCTGCGCGCCATCTTGACATATTTATGAAAATCTGTAAGCACATGCTCTAGAATCCTGCTGTTGGAGGCCTCATAAAGAACCTTGTGGAATTTTCCGTCAAGAACAGATACCTGTTCAGCACACGCCTCCTTTTTCTTCAGATGAAATTCCGAAAGAAGAATAATCTCCTCCAGCTCTGTCATCTGCTCCTCTGTAATATGCTCTGTCGCCCACCTGGCACATAAGCCCTCCATCATGGAACGGATCCTGTAGATGTCCCTTACGTCTGCCTGAGTAATCCCTGTCACATATGCCCCCTTATTAGGAATAATCTTTACCAGTCCTTCCAGCTCCAGCTGCCTTAATGCTTCCCTTACAGGAGTCCTGCTCACTCCAAGTTCCTCGCCAATGGAGATCTCCCGAAGTTCATCCTTCTCCTTATAGACACCAGATAAAATATCCTCACGGAGTCGTTCAAACACTCTTCCCCTAAGTGAATGATCCGCATATTCTTCCATTTTTCCATATTCCTCTCTTCACATATATTTTGCTGCGATTCACTGCACTCCCCATCATTTTTACGGTCAGCGCAGCAAGTACACAGACTTGCTGAATCATTACACTACTTTTCCATTACAATTCAATTCCAAGCTTCCTGCTGGAGTCTTCAATTACTGCAAGCAGCTCCTCGTCTGTAAGCACAGTCACGCGCCCGCTCTCGTATTCACTGTCTACCCAGCTTTTCACCATTTCGACAAGTTCTGATGTTTTATCTACCTGTCTGTCCTTTGGCAAATGAAAATAAGTATTGATCCAGTGCGCGATCCCGGCGAGTCCGGATGTATTGGACACTGCCACGAGAGGCGGCCGGTTTAGAAATTTTTCAGTATCAAATACATTATAAATCTCCTCATTTTTCAAAAGACCGTCTGCATGAATTCCCGCCCTTGTCACATTGAAGTTCCTACCGGCAAATGGCGTCCTTGATGGAACCCGGTAGCCGATCTCCTTTTCGTAATACTGCACCAGCTCTGTAATAACAGTCGTGTCCATTCCGTCAAGAGTCCCCCGGAGCTGGGCGTACTCAAATACCATCGCCTCAAGCGGCGTATTGCCTGTCCGCTCTCCGATTCCAAACAGAGAGCAGTTTACCCCGCCTGCACCATAGAGCCATGCTGTTGTAGAATTGCTGACTGCCTTGTAAAAGTCATTGTGCCCGTGGAATTCAATGAGCTCACTGGGGACTCCCGCATGAACCCGGATTCCATAGATAATTCCTGGAATGGATCTGGGAATCACTGCACCTGGATAATTCACCCCATAACCCATGGTATCGCAGACACGGATCTTCACTGGAATCTGATATTCCTCCATCAGCTTCATAAGTTCCAGGCAGAACGGGATTACAAACCCATAGATATCCGACCTGGTAATGTCCTCCAGGTGACACCGGGGACTGACCCCTGTCTCCAGACACTCTCTCACGACAGACAGATAGTGTTTCATGCACTCCCGCCTTGTCATCTTCAGTTTATAAAAAATATGGTAATCAGAACAGCTGACCAGGATTCCGGTCTCCTTCATGCCAATGTCCTTCACAAGCTCAAAATCCTTCTTGCTTGCCCGAATCCAGCTCGTCACCTCCGGAAACTGGTAGCCCTTCTCCATGCACTTATACACCGCATCCCGGTCCTTCTTGCTGTACAGGAAAAATTCACACTGCCGGATCTTTCCATTGACACCGCCCAGCTTGTGAAAATAATCGTACAAAGTCACAATCTGCTCTGTACTGTAGGGCGCTCTTGACTGCTGGCCGTCCCGGAATGTAGTATCTGTAATCCAGATCTCTTCCGGCATACTGTGCGGTACAATACGGTCATTAAATGCGATCTTTGGAATCTCATCATAGCTGAACAGATTGCGGAACACATTCGGCTTCTCCACATCCACAAGGGGATACATGTGCTCCTCAAGCTGCAGCAAATTCGTATGTTTATCAAGGTACACCTTCCTGTTCTCCATATTCATCTCTCCCAGTCATGCTAAGTCCAGGCAGCCATTATGCTGCATGTTCATCAGATTTTATTTCTGTATAATTGTATACAATTATACAGAATGTGTCAAGAAAAACTTGTTATTTTTTTACTTGATAAAATTCCTGTAAACTATTTATAAGGTTCATATAACTAAATCTTTACACTGGATTTGCAGGTTGCCATAATAAAAATACGAAAAAATAGGACTTTGAAAGAGAGATGACGAATATGAATAGCCAGGAATTATGTATACTGTTAGATTCGATACTGGCTTTGCTAGAAACAGATAATACCGAAAAAGCAAAAGAGATTATAAAAAATGGGATTAAACGTATTGATAAAGGTATGAAGAACGGTAAATTGGGGACGGGGCATTTTTAAAAATGCCCCGTCCCCAATTTTTAATATAACTTCGCCCCGATTTCTCTTGGCCGGAATCCGTCCTTTTCCAACATATTAAGGATCTTCTCCTTATGCTCTGTCCCAAAGACCTCTATTGTAATCCGAAGCTCCACTGCAGCGTTCCGGTTTGTGCTGACAAACTGGTTATGCTCAAGCTTAATTACATTCCCCTGTGCTTCGGCAATAATCTGTGCCACATGCACCAGTTCACCCGGCTTATCAGGAAGAAGCACGGATACAGAGAAGATACGCCCTCTCTGAATCAGTCCATGCTGCACTACGTAGGACATGGTGATTACGTCCATGTTGCCGCCGCTTAAGAGAGCCACCGCCTTCTTTCCCTTAAGCTCCAGTCTCTTAAGAGCTGCCACGGTAAGAAGTCCGGAATTTTCCACTACCATTTTATGATTCTCCACCATGTCAAGGAATGCACCGATCAGCTCATCATCCTCCACAGTAATCATTTGGTCTATATTTTCCTTCGCAAAGGGGAAGATTGTTTCCCCGACACATTTCACAGCTGTGCCGTCTGCGATAGTGTCTGCACTTTCAAGCTCCACCGGCTCTCCTGTTTCAAGAGCCGCAGTCATGCTTGCTGCTGACGCGGGCTCGACCCCAATTACCTGAATCTTCGGATTCAGCATCTTTGCAAGTGTTGCCACGCCGGTAATCAGCCCGCCACCTCCGACCGGAACAAGAATGTAGTCTACTGTCGGAAGTTCCTGTACAATCTCCATGGCAATGGTTCCCTGTCCGGTCACCACGTCAAAGTCATCAAAGGGGTGGATAAAGGTGCTTCCCCGCTCGCCGGCCAGCTTCATGGCATATTCGCAGGCATCATCATAAATATCCCCATACAGGATTACCTCCGCGCCATAATTCTTTGTACGGTTGACTTTGATAAGCGGCGTGACCGTCGGCATAACAATGGCTGCCCTGCAGCCGAACTTCTGGGCCGCATACGCCACTCCCTGGGCATGGTTTCCGGCCGATGCTGCTACCAGTCCCTTTTCCCGTTCTTCCTCACTTAAGGTACTGATCTTATAATAAGCGCCCCTTACCTTATAAGCGCCTGTATACTGCATATTTTCTGGCTTCAGATATACCTTTCCCCCAGTCTGGCTGCTAAAATACTCGCTATAAACCAGCTTTGTCGGTAATGTCACATTTTTTACAAGCTCACTTGCCTGTTCGAATTTTTCTAATGTCAGCATGTCTCTTTCTCCTTCTGCTCTGTCATAAATAATGCATTTACAAATGTATCTGCATCAAACTTCTGTAAATCATCTATACTTTCCCCAACACCGATATATTTTACCGGAATCCCAAGCTCTGCCTGGATCGCAACGGCAATGCCTCCTCTGGCAGTTCCATCCATCTTCGTGAGTATAATACCTGTAATCTCTGCAACCTCATTAAATTCCTTCGCCTGCTGCAGGGCATTCTGCCCGGTTGTAGCATCCAGCACTACCAGTGTCTCGCGGAATGCCTCCGGATATTCCCTGTCAATGATCCGGTTCATCTTTCTTAATTCTTCCATTAGATTCTTCTTATTATGGAGACGGCCCGCCGTATCGCACAATAAGACATCCGCATGCCTTGCCTTTGCTGCGGACACCGCATCATATACAACCGCTGCCGGATCAGAACCCTCCTGGCCTCCGATCAGTTCCGCCTGAGCCCGGTTTGCCCACTCCTTAAGCTGCTCTCCCGCAGCCGCCCGGAACGTATCTGCCGCTGCAAGGACCACCTTTTTATTCTCATTCCGGAGCTTTCCCGCAAGCTTCCCGATGGTAGTCGTCTTACCTACGCCATTCACTCCAATCACCATAACCACTGAAGTCTTCTCTTCAAATTCATAGGCCAGGCCGCCTACATTCATCTGCTCTTTGATGCTGTCAATCAGCACCTGGCGGCAGTCTGACGGCTCCTTGATATGCCGCTCCTTTACCTTTGCCTTCAAATCATCCAGGATAGCATAGGTTGCCTGCACCCCAAGATCCCCCATGATCAGAAGCTCCTCAAGCTCCTCATAAAATTCATCATCAATATGAGAAAAACCATGAAAGATGCTGTCCATCCCAAATACAATATTGTCTCTTGTTTTCGTCAGGCCTGATACAAGCCTGCTAAAGAACCCTTTCTTTTCCTCTGCCAAAATAAAGTCCACCTCCTGTTTTTCGTTACGATTCACGGCCCGGATCCGCTTATCGAAACTATTTTTCCAGTTCATCCTCCAAAAGGCTGACGGATACAAGGGTTGACACACCCTTTTCCTGCATGGTGATTCCATACAGCCTGTCCGCAGCAGTCATAGTTCCTCTTCTGTGGGTAATCACTATAAACTGTGTGTTTTCTGTCAGCTTATGCAGATACCTGGCAAATCTCACAACATTATTATCATCAAGCGCTGCCTCAATCTCGTCAAGAAGACAGAATGGGGATGGCTTCAGATTCTGAATCGCAAATAAGAGTGCAATCGCTGTCAGAGCTTTTTCCCCTCCGGACAGCTGCATCATATTCTGGAGCTTTTTCCCCGGAGGCTGGGCAATGATTCTTATGCCCGCCTCTAGAATATCTTCCTCTTCCATAAGCTCCAGAGTACCCTTTCCACCGCCGAAAAGTTCCTTAAAGACCGCGTCAAATTCACTGGAAATTCGTGCAAACTGCTCTGTAAACTGCCTGCGCATGGCCGCATCCAGCTCATCAATAATCTGAAGCAGCGTAGCCTCTGCCTTTGTCAGGTCATCATGCTGTTCTTTCAGAAATGCGTAGCGCTCTGAGAGGCTCTTAAAGTCCTCAATCGCATTCACATTGACATTTCCCAGATTCTTAATCTCACCTTTCAGTTCCTGAATCCTTTTTCGCATCTTCGACAGATCAGTCAGGTTCTCATTTCGAAGCTCCAGTGCACGGTTATATGTAAGCTCATATTCCTCCCACATATAATTAATCTGCTTCTCAGAGGCCTCTTCATATCCGTTCTTCTGACTTTCAAGACGGAAGACCTCCTTGTCAAGCTCAGACATATGCTTTGACAAATCCTCACGCTTCTGTAAAAACGATTTGTGCCGCAGATTTAATTCTTCCCGTTCTTGCTTGAATTTTTCAATCTCTCCCTGAATCTCTGTAAATAATTCCCCGGAATTCTCTATCGTTTCCTTTAACTCAGCGATCTGATTCTCCTTCTCTTCAATCTCTCTGGAGGTGCCGTCCTTACTTTCTTCAAGCCCTCCAAGCTCCTCTCTAAACTTGGAAATCTCTTCCCGGATTCGGTTCACATTTTCCGTTACGAATGCATCCTTCTGTTCCAGGCTCGCACAGACAAGATGAATTTCCTCTGAGATCCTCTGTTTTTCGCTCTCTGTCATCCGTTCCCTGTCCAGCTCCTTCTGGGACTCCTGAGTCTTGTCATTAAGCTCTGACTCCAGCCTTTCTGATGTGTCAAGTTCTACATTGATAGATTCCTGATTGTCAATAATTTCTGTAATCTGACGGTCCAGCTCATCCGCCTCCTGCCGGATATCCTCTGCCATATTTTTAGAAGCCTTTACCTTAGATGCTGCCTGGTCAAGATTCATCTTCGCCGTATTTTGTACGACATAGGCTTTCTGAAGCTCTTCCTTAATCCTTGCCGTCTCTTCATAATAACCGGCACGCTTTTTTCTGAGCTTCTCAGATTCTGCCTCCAGCTCGTCCATTTCCCGCTTCAGCTGCCTGACTGTTTTCTCAAATTCCTCAATCTCCCGTCTCCTGCTTAGCAGATTGCTGGAATTCTTAAATGCCCCTCCTGTCATGGAGCCTCCCGGATTAATCAGCTCCCCCTCCAGGGTAACAATACGGATCGACTGCCTGTACTTCCTCGCAATGGCAATCCCATGGTCAATCTGATCCACCACCAGTGTCCTTCCCAAAAGATGGGCTGCAAGCTCTTGATACCGCTCCTCCACCTTCACAAGCCTGTCCGCTGTACTGATGGCTCCCGGTTCCTTCAGCGCCTCCGGCCTCGCAAGCCCTCCGTAAGCCCTAATACCTGTAAGGGGCAGAAATGTGGCACGACCGAACTTATTTTGTTTTAAGAATGCAATCATACGCTTTGCCGTGTCTTCATCCGCTGTCACAATATTCTGAATATTCCCTCCAAGAGCCGTCTCAATGGCAATCTCATATTCCTTATCTACCTTCACAATATCCGCCACAACGCCCAGGATCCCTTTTTCCTTATCCCTTCTGTCCATTACCCTGCGGATACTGTTCCCGTACCCGTCATAGCGCTCTGTAATATTTTTCAGGGACTCCAGTCTGGACTCCTCCCTGTGGTAGGTTGTCTGCCCAATCCGGAAGTGCTCTGTCTGCTTCGCCAGAATTTCCTGCAGCTCCTGTATCTTTTTCTCATAACCGGCATTTTCCTCTGTGAGACGGATAATTTGTCCGGAAATGTCCTTAAGCTCCCGGTAATATCCGTCCACAAGGCTGTTCTGGGTCTTCTCCTCTTCTTCTGCCTCTGTAAGACGCTGTCCCAGCTGGTTTTTCCGCATCTGTATCTGTTCAAGCATAGTATCATATTTCTGGAGCTTTGCTTTCGTAGATGCACGGTTCCCGAGAATCTCCATAATATCACTGTTGCTCTTCTCAATCACCGAGCTGAGAGCAGCAATTCTTGTCTGAACCGCAATCAGCGCCTCCTTCGCAGCCGTTTCCTTCTCCTTCTGGCTGTGAAGCTCTCCGCCAATCTGTACCTGCTCCTTTTCAAGGGCAGCCAGCTGGCTTTCCCGCTCATAGATCTCGGAACGAATGGTTCTCGCACGCTGGTCAAAATGCTCATCATTCATATGGGCACTGTGTATCTGTTCTTTTAAAAGAGCAATCTGATTCTGGAGCTGCTGCTTTAGCATCGTTGTCTCATTGAGCTGTCCCTTTGCCTTCTCAATCGATGCGTCAATGCCATCTACCTGCTCCTCTATTGTCTCATACTCCTTTTTCATATTATCATACTGACTGCTTGCGGTGCCCAGCTCTTCTGACGTAAGGCTTAAACGGTTCTCCACTTCTTTTATCTGCTCCGCGATACGGGCTGTCTCAAGGAGAAACATATTAATATCATAGAGCTTCAGCTCTTCCTTCTTTTTCAGATACTCCCTTGCCTTCTCCGCCTGTCTTTCCAGCGGCTCTACCTGCTTTTCGAGCTCAGAGAGAATATCCTTTACACGCAGAAGATTCTGCTGCTCCTCCTCCAGCTTCTTTACCGACATATTCTTACGCCGTTTAAACTTCACAATCCCGGCAGCCTCATCAAAGAGCTCTCTTCTCTCTTCTGGCTTACCACTTAAGATCCGGTCAATCTGCCCCTGCCCGATGATCGAATATCCTTCTTTTCCAATCCCGGTATCATAAAACAATTCATTGACATCCTTAAGCCGGCAGGTACTTCCATTAATCAGATATTCACTCTCACCGGAGCGGTAAAGCTTTCTTGCAATTGTCACCTCTTCATAGTCAATTGCAAGCTCATGCCCGGAATTATCAAGTGTGATCGCCACAGACGCATAGCTTAAGGGCTTCCTGTTCTCTGTACCGGAAAAGATGACGTCCTGCATACTTCCGCCTCTTAGCTGCTTCACACGCTGCTCTCCGAGCACCCAGCGCACTGCATCCGCAACATTGCTCTTCCCACTTCCGTTCGGCCCGACAATCCCGGTAATACCGTTATGAAAGTCAAACTTAATCTTATGTGCAAAGGACTTAAATCCCTGCACCTCAATACTTTTTAAATACATATAACACCCACTTAATATTGTATACTCACGGCCGATGAAATCTGCCGTGAGTACCGCGCCAGCCGCAGCTGCCTCCGTTACTTTATGTTCTTCTCATGGAGCTTCAGGATGCTCTGATAAGCTGCCTCCTGCTCCGCAGCCTTCTTTGTCCTGCCCTTTCCAGCTCCAAACCTGGCATCACCGATATACACAGCCACATGAAAAAACTTATCATGCTCCGGACCTTCCTCTCCCAGCAGCCTGTAGGAAACCGTATCCGTAAGGTTCGCCTGCACAATCTCCTGCAGGATAGTCTTGCTATCAAAAAAGAGCTTTTTATTTTCAAGGTCATTGAGAACACAGCGTTTAATAAACTCTTTTGCACTAGCAAAACCACCATCTATATAAATCGCCCCAATCAGGGCCTCTAGTGCATCTGAAATAATGGAGTCTCTCTTTCTGCCTCCCATTGCCTCCTCTCCCTTCCCAAGGAGGAGAAATTCACCCAGTGTCAGGTCTCTGGCACAAAACGCAAGGGAAGGCTCGCACACCATGCTTGCCCTTGTCTTCGTAAGCTCACCCTCCGGCATCTTTGGATGCTCCCGGAACAAAAACTCACTGGATACCAGTTCAAGAACAGCATCCCCAAGGAACTCCAGCCGCTCATTACACCTGTGCTTGGTCAGGTGCTTCTCGTTGGCATAGGAGCTGTGTGTCACTGCCTGCCTGAGAAGCCGGGGATCCTTAAACTCATAGCCAATCAGCTTCTCCAGCTTTTTCAAATCCTTTATCATATCCGTTCTTCCTCCCATTGCCAAAGGCAAATTAAATTGGATTTTGTGTGCTGCCGTCCATTCTGAACCAGCAACATATTCATGATGCAAAAAAGCCCTGCCGGGCTTTTTTTCTGACAAAATTAGTTACTTGTCGCATTCCTGATCTGCTCGACAGCATCGCCAACCGTCACGATATTCTCTGCTTCATCGTTATCAATCTCCAGATCAAACGCTTCCTCTATTCCCATAATAATCTGGAATACATCCAGGGAATCCGCCCCCAGATCATCCATAATTTTCGAATCCATATGGATATCCTTCACATCAAGATTTAATACATCCGCGATAATTTCCTGTAATTTTTCAAATTCCATCTCATTTCTCCTTTTTTAATTTTGTGTTTTTATTATTCAGCGGCCAGACCTGTTATTCCGGCTGTTCCGCCTGAATACATGCTTTAATCTTTTCATTGATCTTCTGGTTCTTAAAAGTCACGCACTGCAGTATTGTATTGCAGATCTCCTTCGCTTTCGAGCTCCCGTGGGTCTTCACTACCAGGCCGTTAAGCCCCAGAAGCGGCGCCCCGCCGTACTCACTGGAATCAAAGGACTTCATCGTCTCTTTCAGCGCAGGCTTGATGAGAAACGCACCAATCTTGCTCCTTAAGGAACTCATAAGACCTTCCTTGATCTTTTTAATAAGAACTGCGCCTGTGCCCTCGAAGAGCTTCAGGATAATGTTCCCTGCAAAGGCTTCGCAGACAATCACGTCCACCTTGCCGTAAGGAATGTCCCTGGCTTCCACGCTTCCTGTAAAGTTGATGCTCTTCGTCTCCTTAAGAAGAGGAAACGTCTCCTTTACGAGGGCATTGCCTTTCTCCTCCTCTGCACCGATATTCACGATACCGACTTTCGGATTCTTCACATTCATAATGTGCTCCATATAGATCGTTCCCATCTTGGCAAATTGTACTAGATGGGCAGGCCTCGCGTCAACATTGGCCCCGCAGTCGATCAGGAGTGAGAAGCCCTTCGCGGTCGGAATCAGAGGTGCAAGCGGCGCCCTGTCCACGCCTTTAATCCGTCCTACAATCACCTGCCCGCCCACGAGAACTGCTCCCGTGCTTCCGGCAGATACAAACGCATCAGCCTTTCCTTCCTTTACAAGCTTCATACCCACTACAATGGACGAATCCTTTTTCTTACGGATGGCGTTCACCGGCGGCTCTGCCATCTCGATGACTTCGGAAGCATTTACAATCATAAGCCTTTCTTTTTCATACTCGTACTTCGCAAGCTCTTCCCTGATTGCCTCTTCCTTCCCTACCAGAAAAATCTGTACATTCTTCTCTTTCTTTACAGCGGCAACTGCTCCCCTGACCATTTCCCGGGGTGCATGATCTCCGCCCATAGCGTCAAGCGCTACTTTTGTAATCTCTGCCATAGCTGTTCCTCCTAGTACCTGGTATCATTCTACTAAACATTGGGGCAAAAATCAAGAAAAAGTGTATCTGGATTGTCTATTAAGCCATTAGTGGTTGCTATTCACGGACTAACTGTCCGCTCATAGTAACCCTTAGTATTACTCTGTTGACATCTTCATGTCTATACTATAGACTGTATCCTAAAGGTATTGAACACGATTCTTAACGGTTTCTGCCACGCCCGCAGATTAATTTTCGTGAAGATACATGTTAAAAGCGCAGGCACAAGGAGGAATGATACGGTGAAACGAAAAGTACAGGAATATTTTTTCTATTTTATATTGTATTCTGTGATTGGGTGGTTTTATGAGGTTTTTTTAGAAGTTGTTGTATACAGATGGGGGTTCTCGAACAGGGGCGTACTGTTCGGGCCATATTGCGTTATCTATGGAACAGGTGCGCTGATCTTAATCTTTTCTTTAGGAAAGCTGCAGAAAAAACGGATGTACATAGGGAAGCTCTTTATTACTCCCATACTGGTCTTCTTTGGCATTATCTTTGTCACAACTTTTGTCGAACTTATAGGGAGCTATATTATGGAACTGACCACAGGAAACTGGATGTGGGATTACCGTAGGTTTTCTTTTAATTTCCAGGGACGTATTGCGCTGAACCCAAGCATACGTTTTGGAATTGGGGGGATGTTATTTTTATATGTACTGCAGCCGCTGTTTGAAAAACTGACAGAAAAGCTGCCTTCGAAGACATTTACAGTTATAACGGGGATTATAGCTATGTTATTCTTTACTGATGTAATAATAACTTTTCTCCTGTGATATGGAATCTGAGAATCTGGGACGGGGTATTTTTAAAAATACCCCGTCCCAGATTTCTCCTATCGAAAAAAGAATCCGGCAGAGCCGGATTCTTTTTTTACACTTAGTTGTCCTGAGCAATAATTTCTCTCTTGTTGTAGCTTCCGCATGCCTTGCATACTCTGTGCGGCATCATTAATTCGCCGCATCTGCTGCACTTTACCAGATTCGGAGCGCTCATCTTCCAATTAGCTCTTCTCTTATCTCTTCTTGCTTTAGAAGATTTATTCTTTGGACAGATTGACATAGGTTACACCTCCTTAAAATTCTTAAAAACATCCCGGATAACTGACATTCTAGGGTCAAGACCTGTATCTTCACAGTCACAGGTCCCCTGATTCAGGTTTTGACCACATACATTGCAAATACCCTTACAGTCTTCGCTGCACAGAATCTTCGTCGGCCACCCTATCAATATCTCGCCGCATATCAGTTTATCTGCGTCAAGCGTATATCCGTCAATATAATATGTTTCATCTAATTCGTCTGCCTGTTCGCCGTCCGGAACACCTAAGTCGATATGCTTCACAAAATCCAGAACAATCTCCTTTTCCACTGGTTCTAAGCATCTGTCACACGGAATCTCAAAGGTCACTCTGCCGCTGCCTGTAATCTGAAGTCTCCGTTCTTTCTCATGCGTTACCCTGACCAGAAACGGGGTTTTTCCCTTTAGCGGAAAGCTCCTTCCACCTGTGGAAAACTCCCTGATCTCAAGCTCCACTTCCTTCTCAATGTCCGTATGCTGTTCAGACAAAACACAGGATAGGTCTAATAACATAACTATTACTCCTATTCACACCTAAATTATTATATCACGTTACATAATTTTGTCAACAGAAATCTCCAAAGATTTTCCAAAAGGTTTTTCCAAAAACCGATTCAGCCATACAATATATATGGCTGAATCATTAATACCTATACTAATGCTACTGTTTCGCGTGCGATTGCAAGCTCTTCGTTGGTTGGGATTACCATGACCGTTACTTTGGAATCCGGTGTAGAGATCGTAATCTCCTCTCCGCGTTTTCCATTTGCCTCTTCATTAATCTCAATTCCAAGATAGCCAAGATATTTTGCGACAGCGCTTCTCACTGTGCCGGAATTCTCACCAATGCCTGCTGTAAATGCAATCACATCTACACCGTTCATTGCTGCAGCATAGCTTCCCACATATTTTGCTACACTGTAAGCAAATACCTCAAGAGCCACTCTTGCCTGGTCGTTGCCGCTGTTTGCACCTTCCTCCAGGTCACGGAAATCACTGGACAGGTTATTGGAAAGACCGAATACGCCAGACTTCTTGTTCAGCATGTTCATCAGTCCTGCAATGTCAAGCTCTTCCTTTTTGGAAAGGAACTCTAAAATCGCCGGGTCAATATCACCGGAACGTGTTCCCATAACAAGTCCTTCAAGAGGAGTAAGCCCCATAGAGGTGTCTACGGATTTTCCATTTTCCACTGCACAGATGCTTGCGCCATTGCCCAGATGGCATACGATTGTCTTCACCTGATCATATGACTTGCCTGCAAGCTCTGCTGCTCTCTTTGATACAAAGCTGTGGCTGGTTCCATGGAAGCCATATCTTCTTACCTTGTATTTGTCATAATACTCGTATGGAAGACCGTACATATAGGCTTTTTCAGGCATTGTCTGATGGAACGCCGTATCAAATACAGCTACCATAGGTGTTCCGGGCATCAGTTTTTCACATGCATTGATACCGATCAGGTTTGCCGGATTGTGAAGCGGCGCGAGATCATTACATTCCTCAATTGCTGCCTTTACCTCCTCTGTAATTACAACAGAGCTTGCGAACTTCTCTCCGCCATGTACGACACGGTGTCCCACTGCCCCGATCTCGTCAAGGCTCTTAACAACACCTGTCTGGGCGTCTGTAAGCGCATCAATTACAAACTGGATTGCCTCGGTATGGGTGGGCATGGCCTTATCGGATTTTACCTTCTCGCCGCCTTCCGGCTGATAAGTAAGACTTCCGTCAATTCCGATTCTCTCACAGAGCCCCTTTGCCAGAACCGCCTCGGATTCTGAGTTGATGAGCTGGAATTTCAATGATGAACTTCCACAGTTGATGACTAATACATTCATTTTTCTTTACCTCTCTTTTTTATATAGTATTTTTTATACAATTCTAATCTTCAGACATACACTGTACTGCTGTGATCGCAACAACGCCCTCAATATCCTGTGCGCTGCATCCGCGGGACAGATCATTAACCGGAGCTGCAATCCCCTGTGTCAGCGGTCCGTATGCCTCTGCCTTCGCGAGTCTCTGTACAAGCTTGTAGCCGATGTTCCCTGCATCAAGATCCGGGAATACAAGAACATTTGCTTTTCCTGCCACCGGACTTCCAGGCGCCTTTGACGCTCCGATCTCCGGTACTATCGCTGCATCTAACTGGAACTCACCGTCAAGAAGAAGACCCTCCGGCGCGTTTTCCTTTGCAATTCTGGTAGCCTCAAGAACCTTGTCAACATCTGCATGCTTTGCACTTCCCTTGGTAGAATGAGAAAGCATGGCAACGACAGGCTCTTTTCCCGTAAGAATCTTAAAGGAATCTGCTGATGACAGTGCAATTGCCGCAAGCTTCTCTGGATCCGGATTCTGTTCAAGGCCTGAGTCTGCAAAGATAAAGGTTCCGTCCGCCCCCATATCGCAGTCTGGTACGACCATTACGAAAAACGCGGATACAAGCTTTGTCCCCGGCTTTGTCTTTAAGATCTGAAGACATGGCCTTAAGGTATCAGCTGTAGAATGGCATGCTCCTGAAACCATTCCGTCTGCATCCTTCATCTTAACCATCATTACGCCGTAGTACAGATAATTCTTAAGAAGCAGCTCCCTTGCCTGTTCCTCTGTCATGCCCTTCTTCTGCCTGAGTTCCACGAGCTTTGCAATATATTCCTCCGTCTTCGGATTCGTTGCCGGGTCAACGATAACTGCACCGCTGATATCAAAATCACCCTTATTCTTCGCAATCTCCTCTTCGCTTCCAACCAGAATAAGGTTCGCCGTACCCTCTTTTAAAACTGCCTGTGCGGCTTCGTAGGTTCTGATGTCCTCTGTCTCCGGAAGTACTATTGTCTTCTTATTTGTCTTTGCTTTTGCCTTAATATCATCAATAAATCCCATGACTGAAAAACTCCTTTCCATATATTCTCAATGCCTACATTATAATACAAAGCTTGCCGCTGGACAAGACTTCTTAATCAGAAACATGTCTATTTTTTCGTACATCATTACTATTCATGGACTAACCGTCCGCTCATAGTAACGCATCCAGCATCGCCGCCATTAATTTTACAGCCCAAATACCGCACTGATAATTGCAAAATACACACTGATCGTACTGATGTCTACCAGGGTGGAGATCAAAGGCGTCGCCATGATCGCCGGATCAAGCCCCACCTTCTTTGCAACCAAAGGAAGGGTGCAGCCTACAATCTTTGCAATAATCACAGTACATGCCATAGTAACCCCGATTGTGCACGCAAGCAGTGCGTCCCCCTGTCCCATAAGCACGATGCGGCATCCATTGACAACTGCAAGAATCAGGCTTACAGATACTGCAACCCGGATTTCCTTCCATATAACCTTAAGAAGATCTGAGAATTCAATCTCCCCTACCGCAAGTCCGCGGATCATAAGTGTAGAGCTTTGGGATCCACAGTTGCCGCCGGTTCCGGTAAGCATTGGAATAAAACCGGTAAGCTGCGGCATCACTGCAATCGCTGCCTCATAGCTGTTCATGATCATCTGTGTAACTGTCGCAGACAGCATCAGAAACAAAAGCCAGGGTATCCTGCTCTTCACATGTTCAAATACAGTTGTGCCAAAATACGATTCATCATTCGGATTGACACCGGCCATGATGCTGATGTCCTCTGTCTCCTCTTCCTGCAGAACAAGCATCACATCATCAACCGTAACAATTCCTACCATACAATGCTCATGGTCTACGATAGGAAGTGCAATCAGCCCGTATTTCATAATAGTCCGGGCGACCTCCTCCTGATCATCCGTCGTCTCCCCGTAGAGCATATTCGTATCCA
>Ga0137307_101695_pt1 | contig 18052 bp, 16 predicted proteins | sample NAcewD2O_March_2_FD_97180 | JGI IMG/M metagenome (GOLD analysis project Ga0137307, IMG submission 97180) | Mouse cecal microbial communities from Vienna, Austria - N-Acetylglucosamine amended D2O_March | ecosystem: Host-associated > Mammals > Digestive system > Large intestine > Cecum | place... | reverse complement strand
AACAGGTGGCAAAAGTAACAGGTACCAATAAGGATGAATCTGCCGCAAGAGGGCCCAAGAAGCGGGATGCGGCCAAGATTTATCCAAATGATCCATGTCCCTGCGGCAGCGGGAAAAAATATAAGCAGTGCTGCGGCAGAATGGCGTAAGAATATGAAAGCTGTTTCCGCTGTGCCGTTTAAAAGAGAAGACGAATCTATCAACATTGCAGGGGAATATGCCCCTGATGTTGGTAGAATTCGCAATATATAAGCCAACAGTACCGCGCCATCGGTGAAGAGGGAAAAATCAAAGAGGAGGAAAAAAAGATTCCATGTTTGCTTTCGCTGCAAAATAATTTCTTTTTTCCATAAGCTCCTCCTGCTTTTCTTTTGCGAGATGACGGAACATGTCCTCATATTCCATTTCCGCCATTTTCGTATCCTTTGTCAGGTTTAAAAGCTGTATATGAAGCCACTCTTCCCATAAATCTTGAAACAGGCTGAAGCTGTCGTGAAAGATAAGGGCGTCCTCAAAACCGTAAGGGTCATTGTAATATTGAAGCTTAACAAAACCGAACCGGCCCGCTTCCAGGACCAGAAGGGTTTCATCGTCAAATTCTTCCGCATAAGCATTTACCACATTTCTGCATTTTTCCTGTTCCTCTTTATTGATATATAACTTTTTTTCCATTTAACGTAAAGTCCCCTTTCAATGATTGTGAAACTATTATAAACTCAATATTGAAAAATATATCATATTTTTGTAAAATAGAAATAGTGAAAAAGATAATGTTAATTTCATGTGATACATAAAGGAGACATACAATGAAGAAAAAGATTGCGTTAGGGCTGTTTTTTACAGCAGGAATCGTTGCCGCGCTGGCAGGCTGCGGGAACCAGCCGGCAGAGACCGGGGCGCCTGAGGAGACGGAAATTCCCATTGAGTCCCCGGAGGAGGAAGTAACCTTGGAGAGCGGTACAGTGGAATTAACCATGTGGTCTGAGACCGCCAATTTCGATTTGTTAAATACCATGATAGAAAATTTTAAGGCGGAACATGCAGGGGAAGTGGATTTGAAAGTAAACCTGGTGGAAAATGCGGACGCCAATATCCGGGAAAATGTGTTAAACGATGTTCACAATGCGCCGGATATTTTTGTTATGGTAGACGATCAGCTCACGGATTTAGTGGGAGGGGGAGCCCTGCATCCTGTGGAGAACCAGGAGGAAGTCAAGCAGGCCAATCTGGAAGATGCAGTGGCGGCAGCAAGCGTGGGGGATACACTTTATGCCTATCCCATGACAGCGGATAACGGATATTTTCTTTATTATGATAAAAAATATCTCAGTGATGTGGATGTGCAGACTTTAGACGGCATTCTGACAGTGGCAGCAGCCAATGAAAAGAAATTTACTATGGACTGGAGTTCAGGCTGGTATCTGTATGCCTTTTTTGGAGGCACAGGACTGGATTTCGGTATTAATGAGGATGGAATTACCAATTACTGTAACTGGAATGCCACGGAGGGAGATGTGAAGGGAGTGGATATTGCCCAGGCAATGCTTACCATAGGAGCCCATCCCGGATTTAAAAACTGTCTTGATGCCGAGTTCCTGGAAGGTGTGAAAAATGGCAGCGTTATCGCAGGTGTCAGCGGTGTTTGGAATGCCGTTGAGATACAGCAGGCCTGGGGCAAGGATTACGGTGCTGTGAAACTCCCCACTTACACCTGCGAAGGGAAGCAGATACAGATGTCTTCCTTTAAAGGATACAAAATGCTGGGGGTAAATTATTACTCCAAACAGAAAGGGTGGGCTTTAAAACTTGCAGATTATCTTACCAATGAGGAGAATCAGAAACTTCGCCTGGAAGTGAGAAATCAGGGACCCTCCAACAAGAATGTGGCTTCCTCTGAATTGGTGGGAAGTATACCGGCAATCCAGGCAGTCATTGCCCAGGCAGAGTACGGCAAACTGCAGCGGGTAGGCAACAGCTACTGGGATCCTTTTATGGATTTCGGCGAAATGATGGCTGCAGGCAATTTAAAAGGAATGGAATTGCAGGAAGTTATGGACATGCTGGTAGCCGGTATCACAGCCAGTACAGTTCAATAGACGGGAGGCACAGCAATGGATAAGAGACAGGGACGCATAAGTACAAAAATGATTATTTTGATTCCGGTTTTCATATTGGGGATTGTCTCTATTATTTCCAATGTGGCAGCCGTGGGCAATATCCAGCGGGTAAACTCTAATGCCAGACAGATTGCCGACGGGTATATGTCATGCATATCGGAACTGGCGGACATACAAAACGAGACCCAGAAAATACATAAACAGGGCTTATCTCATATTATTGCCACAGATTTGGACACCATGCTTATGCTGGTGGACGACATCCGTGCCAGACAGATAGTGCTGGAGGGGTACCTGGATCATTTTCAGATGTATATAACGGAAAATACAAAGGACAGTTATGACGACCTTACCGCAAATTATGAAACATTAAAATATGAAATTGCAAATTTGCTGGCTTTTAGTGCGGCGGGAAAAAATTCGGAAGCCTATGGGCTTGCCAACGGCGCAATAGCCAACTGTGCAGACCAGATGCAGGCGGATATTGAACAGATTAAAGATGTGGTAAACAACAGGTCGGCCTTAGCGAGGACCCAGCTTCGGGAAGTGTACCAGAGTTCTCTGTTTATCAGTGCCATTACCATTGCTGTCAGTCTGGTTTCCCTGGCTTTTGCAGTGATAAGCGTATTAAAAATGGTTATAATGCCTTTGACAAAGACACAGAAAGAAATCAGCAATATTATTACAGGCATCGACAACAGAGAGGGAGATTTGACAAGGCGTGTCACCATTTTGGCAAACAGGGAAGTTGCCGAGGTTGGCAGCGGCATCAATGTATTTATGGGAAAACTCCAGGATATCTTTAAAATTATCATCAGTAATTCCCGGAAGATGGAGGAAGTTGTAAACGAGGTGCGGGAGAGCGTCATTACCTCCAACTCCAACGTGTCAGACCTTTCCGCCTTGACGGAGGAACTCTCCGCTACCATGCAGGAAATGTCTGAAAATGCCACCCTGATTAATTCCAATACGGATTCTGTGAAAAACGAGGTGGATGCTATTGCACAGCGCTGTACGGAAATTAACGATTATGCCAGGGATATGAAAGACCACGCAGACTCCATGGAAGAGGCGGCACGGACAAACAAAGAGTCTACCGAGGTGAAGGTCAATGAAATTTTACATGTGCTGAATCAGGCCATTGAGGAGAGCGACAGTGTCAATCAGGTAAATAATCTTACCAATGACATTTTAAATATTGCAAGCCAGACAAATCTTTTGGCTTTAAATGCTTCTATAGAAGCGGCCAGAGCTGGGGAGGCCGGAAGGGGATTTGCAGTGGTGGCAACGGAAATCAGCCAGCTTGCAACTGCCAGCCAGGAGGCTGCAAACCATATCCAGCAGATAAATAATGTGGTGACTGCTGCGGTACATAATCTGGCGGAAAACGCCAACGGCCTTGTGCAGTATATGAGTGATTCTATTTTGCCGGAGTTTGACTCTTTTGTGGAATCCGGCAGCGAGTATAAGAAAAAAGCTTCCAATATCGAGTTGGTCATGAATGAACTGGACGAGCGGACGGAAGTATTGAAGGTAACTATGAGGGAAATTGCGGAATCCATAAGCACCATTGCCCATGCCATTGAGGACGGTGTTTCCGGCGTGAGCAATGCGGCGGACAGTACCCAGGGACTGGTGGCGGATATGGAAAATATCTCCAGGCGTATGGATGAAAATTATGAAATAGCAGGAGATTTAAAGAAGGAAACCGCAATTTTCACAAAGTTGTAAGTTAGATTTGTGAGTAAGAGGAGAGTATTGTGGAAAAGAAGTATGTTTGTGATATGACAAAAGGAAATGAGATGGGGCTTTTGCTGCGCTTTGCAGTGCCCATGCTCATCGGAAATATTTTCCAGCAGTTTTACAATATGGTAGATTCTGTTATTGTGGGAAAATTTGTGGGGGCCAATGCATTGGGGGCGGTGGGCTCCGTGGGAAGTTTAAATTTTTTGTTTTTTTCTCTCTGCATCGGCCTTGGCAGCGGGATCGGAATTTTAATTTCCCAGTATTTTGGGGCCGGGCAGGATGAATATGTGAAAAAAATTAATGCCAATGCGGTGTACATTACCATAGGAACAGGCTTTTTTATGAGCCTGTTTGCCGTATTTTTGGCTGAGCCGATTTTACATGCAATGCACACGCCGCCGGAGGCATTTGCTGATGCAAAGACTTATATGCAGATTGTCTGCGGGGGCACGGTGATTGTGGCAGGTTATAATACTGTATCATGTATCTTAAGGGCGTTGGGGGATTCCAAAACGCCCTTAATTTTTCTGGTAACAGCATGTGCAATCAATGTGGTGCTGGATCTTTTATTTGTGGTGAATTTTCATATGGGAGTTGCGGGGGCTGCCTTGGCAACGGTGATTGCACAGCTTTTTTCCATGATTGGCTCCATACTTTTCGGCATGTGGAAAAATCCCTATTTGAAACTAAAAAAACGCCATTTTGTATTTGACAGGGAAATTGTGAAAAAGAGTTTCCAGATTGGGATTCCCATGGCATCCCAAAATGCCCTGATTGCCTTTTCCTGCGTGGCACTGCAGAGTGTGGTAAACCGTTTTGGACCGGTGGTGATGGCGGCTTACACGGCCACCGGAAGGGTGGAGCAGCTGGTGCAGCAGCCTTTCGGCTCTCTGGGGACGGCTGTTTCTACTTTTGCAGGACAAAATGCAGGTGCGGGGGATTATGAGCGGGTGTCCAAAGGGTGCAAAATGAGCGTGTACCTGGTGATTGGTTTTTCTGCTGTAATGATTGTGGTAATGTTCCTCTTTGGAAACCCCATTGTGAGCCTTTTTGTCAATGACCCGGAAGTGATTGAAATTGGTGCCAAGGGCCTTCGGATTACAAGCTGCATGTATGTGGGCCTTGGGCTTATCTATGTGATGCGGGGAATGCTAAACGGGGTGGGAGACGCCATGTTTGCCATGTTAAACGGCGCCACAGAGGTTGTGGGGAGAATTGGTTTTGCATGGATTTTAATGATGATTCCCGCCGTGGGAATGTGGGGCGTTTGGTATACCAACGGCCTGACCTGGGTACTCACCGGGGCTTTTTGTCTGATTCGCTTTCTCCAGGGAAAATGGAGGACAAAATCCATGGTGGATAGTGCAAAGATGGAAAAATCTTAAAAAAGCATGAATTTAATCAAAATCATTGTAAAAGAGGAGCAATAGGTTTAAAATGTATTCGCTCGGATGAAAACACAGGATTTTTTCACAGGGAGGAAACATGATTAAGTATAGCGTAAAGAAACCCTTTACAGTGTTAGTTGCAGTGATTATTGTGCTGATAATCGGCTTTGTGTCCCTCTCCGGTATGAAAACAGATCTTCTGCCGGAAATGAATATGCCCTATATGATGGTAATCACCACATATCCGGGAGCAAGCCCGGAGAAGGTGGAGGAGAGTGTGACAAAGCCTATGGAGAGCGCCCTTGGCACCATAAGCGGGGTGGAAAATGTCACCAGTACCAGTGCGGAAAATTATTCCATGGTGACTTTGGAGTTTGCGGAGGATACCAGCATGGACTCTGCCATGGTAAAAGTTTCCTCGGCGGTAAACCAGCTTGAGTCTTCCCTGCCGGATACCTGCGGCACGCCCAATATTATGGAAATCAGTATGGATATGATGGCGACCATGTATGTCAGCGTCAGCTATGAGGGAAAAGATATCTATGAACTGTCGGACTTTGTGGAGGATAAAATTTCCCCTTATTTTGAACGGCAGAGCGGCGTGGCAAGAGTGACGGATATGGGTATCGTGGAACATATGATAGAAGTCCGTTTAAATCAGGATAAGATAGATAAAATCAACGAGAAAGTCCTTGCAAAAGCAAACGATAAGTTAGATGACGCCCAGGCGGAACTGGATGATGCCCAGAGGGAGTTAACAGATGCCAGAAGCGAGATAGATAAACAGGAGAGCGAACTTTCCACAAAGCAGGACGAGACCTCTTCCCAACTGGCGGACGCCACTTTAAAGTTAAATGAGGCCGTGGCGGCGAGAGCGTCCTACGAGGCTCAGCTTACGAATTTAAAGACCAGCAAGGCCGCTTTGGAGGCGGAGAAAAAAGCTTACGAGGAAAACAAGATTTTAGAGAGCTATGAGAGTCTAAACAGCATGTTTATGGGGATGAAGGCGGCGGTGGAAGCGATAGAAGCCCAGATGGGGGAGATGTCCCCTCTCCAGTCCGCAAACATGCCTTCTGACATAAAAGACGCCATAGACAATCCGGATAAATTAAAATATTTTAAAAATGCTGTGGAGACACTTGCTGCCATGCCAGATTCCCAGATTGACCCGGAGATGGCAGGCCAGGCCCAATCCATAGATAAAAAGACTTTAAAACAGGTATACGATATCGTAAATACCCGTCTGCCCCAGATTGATACGGAGCTCGCCAATTTGGAAATCGAGATAAAGGCTGCGGAAGAAGTATTAAAACAGGTGAAAAAGCAGATGTCCACCATTGATGATGCGTATGTTCAGGCAGAGCAGGGAAAAATCTCTGCGGCTGCAGGATTTGGCTCCGGCAGCGCCCAGATTGCAGCGGCGAAATCTGCTATGGACGAGGCAAAGGAACAGCTTGAGGAGGCAAACGAGACCTACCAGGATTCTGCAAAAGAGGCCAGGGAAAATGCAAATATCAACCAGATGCTTACCTTAGAGACATTGTCCGGCATGATTTATGCTCAGAACTTTTCCATGCCCGCAGGATATGTGGATGATAAGGAAGACAACCAGTGGCTGTTAAAAGTGGGGGAAAACTATGATTCCCCAGAACAGCTTGAGGATATGGTGCTTTGCAATATAGAGGATATCGGGGATGTACGCCTTGAGGATGTGGCGGATATTGTGGTTTTAGACAATGCGGAGGAAACCTATGCCAGAGTAAACGGCAACCCCGGCGTTGTGCTGTCTATTTTTAAGGGGAGCACAGCGGGGACTTCCGATGTGTCAAAAGACTGTAACCAGGCCATGGAAGAGCTTGAGGCGGAGTATGAGGGGCTTGATATCACGGCTCTTGTGGACCAGGGGGATTATATCGCCATGATTATCGAAAGCCTGGTAAGCAGCATGGTCCAGGGGGCATTGCTTGCCATTGTTATCCTTGCCATCTTCTTAATGGATATCCGTCCTACCCTTGTTGTGGCTTTCAGCATACCCTTTAGTGTGCTTTTGTCCATTGTCATTATGTATTTTACGGATATTTCCATTAACATTATGTCTCTCTCCGGCCTGGCCCTGGCGGTGGGAATGCTGGTGGATAACTCCATTGTAGTTATTGAAAATATTTACAGGTTAAGATACCGGGGGCTTGCGGCTCCCAGGGCTGCCGTTCAGGGGGCAAAGCAGGTGGCGGGAGCAATTCTTGCATCCACGTTAACTACCATCTGTGTATTTTTCCCCATGGTATTTACCACGGGACTGGTAAGACAATTAATGCTGCCCTTTGCCCTGACGATTTCCTTTGCCCTTATGGCATCTCTTGTGGTGGCCATTACTGTTGTTCCCACAATGGGTTCCGTCATGCTTAAAAATGTAAAGCCCAAGGAGCATAAGGTTTTTGACAGGATTCAGGAAGTATACGGAAATGTTCTGGCTTTCTGCCTGCGGTTTAAAATTGTTCCGCTGGCAGTGTCGGTGGGGCTTTTGGCATTCTGTATCAACGCAGTGATTAACATGGGAATTGTTATGTTCCCGGATATGGGCAGCGACCAGATTTCTGTTACCATGGAAGTGCCCCAGGAGGACGATAAAAAGACGGCATACAAAAAGGCGGATGATGTGATGAACGCCGTTTTAGAAGTGGAAGGCGTGGAATATGTGGGGGCTATGGACGCCGGGGCCTCCTCTAGTTTAGTGGGAGGAATGTCCTCCGGTTCTGAAAATTACACCAATTATTCTTACTTTATCCTGCCAAAAGAGGAGTATACGGATATCAGCCAGATAAATGCAATCTGCAATTCGATTGAGGAAAAGACAAAGGATATGGACTGTGAAGTGACGGTTTCCAATTCCATGATGGGGGATATGGAGGCTATGATGGGAAGCGGCTTGCAGATTGACGTTTTTGGCCCGGATTTGGAAAAGTTAAAGAGCATTACGGAAGAAATCATGGGAATGCTTGAAAAGGTGGAAGGATTTTCCGATATTACCAACGGTCAGGAGGATGCGGACGAAGAAATACATTTAAATATTGACAAAGATGAATCCATGCGCTTAGGGCTGACAGGCGCCCAGATTTACGGGGAGATTTCCGACAGGCTCACCACGGATAAAACAGCCGTGACCCTGAAAGTGGACGAGACAGACATGGATGTAAAAATTGTCAATGAGACGGATTTGCTCACAAAAGAAAATTTGATGGATATGGAATTTGAAACCCAGACTGTGGATGATGAGGGAAAACAGGTGACAGAAACCCACAAATTAAGTGAGTTTGCCACATTAAAATACAGTCCCGGCGTCAACAGCATCGGCCGTTCCAACCAGGTGCGTACTATGAGCGTGACAGCGGCTACCATGAAGGGATACAATACCACACTTTTGGCAAGGAAAGTAGAGAATTTATTAAAAGACTACGACCTGCCCGAAAATTATACTGTGGAATTTGGAGGGGAAGCCAGCAATACAGAGGACATGATTGTCCAGATGGGAAAATTGATGCTTTTGGGATTTTTATTGATTTATCTGATTATGGTGGCCCAGTTCCAAAGCCTTTTGTCCCCCTTTATTGTTATATTTACCGTACCCCTGGCATTTACCGGCGGACTTCTTGGAATGCTTTTTGCCGGGGAGCAGATGTCCCTGATCAGCCTGATTGGATTTTTGGTACTGATGGGTACGGTGGTAAATAACGGTATTGTGTTTGTGGATTACGCAAACCAGCTCCGCTTAGGAGGGATGGAAAAACGGGATGCCCTTATTGCTACGGGAAAAACACGTATGCGGCCCATCCTTATGACGGCATTTACCACAATTCTTGCCATGCTTGCCATGCTTTTCAGCAAGACCAGCGGAAGTGAGATGGGAAGGGGCATGGCCATTGTAGTGGCGGCAGGTCTATTGTATGCCACCTTAATGACCCTCTTTGTGGTTCCGGTGCTCTACGATATTCTTTACAGGAAAGAAGTAAAAGAGATTGACGTGGGGGATGATACTATCGATGATGTGCCAGACGATGCGGCAGAGTTTATGGAACAGCTTCAGCAGAAGGGATAAAAATTTTAAATTTCCTATTGACAACAAATACATTTTTATGTAAAATGTATTTGTTGTCAAAACAAGCGGGTGTAGTTCAATGGTAGAACACTAGCCTTCCAAGCTAGATACGTGGGTTCGATTCCCATCACCCGCTCTATATTTTAAGGAAATCCAAAGTGGATTTCCTTATTTTTATGCCCAGGGAAGATAAACTTCCCTACTGGATTTCTACAGCTTTAAAAGCCTCCTGCAAGTCCTCTATAATATCATCCACATGTTCCGTACCAATGGAAAGGCGAATGGTATTGGGTTGAATTCCCTGCTCCCTTAACTCTTCTTCGTTTAACTGGGAGTGGGTGGTAGAGGCAGGATGTATCACCAGAGATTTCACATCAGCCACATTTGCCAGGAGTGAGAAAATTTCCAGATTATCAATAAAATCTTTTGCCTTTTCTGCATCTCCCTTTATCTCAAAAGTAAAGATGGAGCCGCCTCCATTGGGGAAATATTTTTTATATAGTTCCTGCTGTAAAACATCTTTAGAGACAGAGGGATGGTGCACGGCCTCCACCTGGGGATGGTTCTTTAAATACTCCACTACTTTCAGGGCGTTTTCCACATGGCGCTCCACCCGGAGGGATAAGGTTTCCAGGCCCTGCAAAAAGAAAAATGCATGGAAGGGAGATAGGGTTGCACCGGTATCCCGAAGGAGAATGGCGCGGATTTTTGTGACAAATGCCGCTGGCCCTGCCGCCTTTGTGAAGCTGACGCCGTGATAGCTTGGGTTTGGCTCTGTGAGGGAAGGGAATTTCCCGGATGCTTCCCAGTCAAATTTTCCGCTGTCTACAATCACACCGCCAATGGTTGTCCCATGTCCGCCGATAAATTTTGTGGCGGAATGTACCACAATGTCAGCTCCGTATTCTATGGGCCTTACCAGGTAGGGGGTGGCGAAAGTATTGTCAATCACCAGGGGAATTTTGTGGGCGTGGGCAACTCTCGCAATGGCTTCTATATCAGTCACGTCGGAGTTGGGATTTCCTAAGGTTTCTATAAAAAGCGCTTTGGTGTTTTCCCGGATAGCCGCCTCAAAAGCCTTCGGCAGGGGTTCCACAAAATCTGCGGTGATGCCGTACTCTGGAAGGGTGTGGGCTAAAAGGTTATATGTGCCCCCGTAAATGTTTTTTGCCGAAACAATATGGTCTCCGTTTTTTGCAAGGTTCTGGAACGTGTAAGTGATTGCCGCTGCGCCGCTGGCCACGGCAAGAGCCGCCGTACCGCCTTCTAATGCCGCAATCCTCTGTTCAAACACGTCCTGGGTAGGATTTGTCAGCCGTCCATATATATTTCCCGCATCCGTAAGGTCAAACCTGGCGGCTGCATGGTCAGAATTGTGAAATACATAGGAGGATGTCTGATAAATCGGCACGGCCCTGGCGTCTGTTACCGGGTCCGGTTTCTCCTGTCCCACATGGAGCTGTTTTGTTTCAAATTTTAAGTTTCTCTCGTTTCGTAATAATTTCTTTTCCATAATTTTCTCCTTATTACCTATCTTTTCTATATGAATTAAGTATAATATAAAACTCCAAGGTTGATTTGTCAAGAAGTTTTTACATAGGGAGCTTCATTTTTTCTTTTCTTACTCCAAACCTTGAATTTCCCATTCCATGGGAATATAATGGAATTATGTAAGGTTCTTTGCCGTTGTTTGGCAATGTAAAAGGGGATAGAGATGAAAAAATCATACGAAATCGATATGTGCAACGGGCCGTTGTTTGGGAAAATTCTCACATTTTCCTTGCCCTTGATGTTGTCAGGAATTTTACAGCTTTTGTTTAATGCCGCGGACACGGTGGTGGTGGGAAGGTTTGCCGGGAGCACGGCTCTTGCGGCGGTGGGATCCACCTCCTCCCTGATAAATCTTTTGACCAATTTATTTATTGGTTTTTCCGTGGGGGCAAATGTGCTGATTGCCAGGTTTTACGGGGCAAAAAAAGAGAAGGATGCAAGTGAGACGGTACACAGTGCCATTTTGTTAAGCATTATATGCGGTGTTTTGCTTCTGGTGCTGGGAGTTGTGGTTACCAGGCAGATTTTAGTGTGGATGGGGACACCGGAGGAAGTGTTAGGACAGGCTGCCCTTTATATGAAAATATATTTTATGGGGATGCCGGTAATGCTTCTCTACAATTTTGGCAGTTCTATTTTGAGAGCCATCGGGGATACTAGGCGCCCCTTATATTATCTTATGGCATCAGGGGTGTTAAATGTAATATTAAACCTGATTTTTGTCATTGGGTTTCAGCTAGGGGTGGCAGGAGTGGCAATGGCTACGGTGATATCCCAGGTACTCTCTGCCTTTTTGATTCTCCGGTGCCTTTCCCGGCTGGAGGGTAGCTGCAGGCTTGATTTAAAAAAACTCTGCCTGAAAAAAGACAAGACAATTCAGATTATAAGAATCGGATTTCCTGCAGGACTGCAGGGGGTTGTTTTTTCCCTGTCAAATGTTCTGATACAGTCTTCCGTGAATTCTTTTGGTTCCGTGGCTATGGCAGGAAATACCGCTGCCATGAATCTGGAAGGTTTTATCTATATTGCCATGAATTCTTTCCATCAGACGGCTATGAGTTTTACCAGCCAGAATTTAGGGGCAGGGAAAATAAAGAGAATTAACCAGGTACTGCTTTTGTGCCTTGCCATGGTGACATTTGTGGGACTCTCCATGGGGTGGGCGGCTTACCTGGCAGGAAAACCCCTTCTTCATATATATTCTTCCGACGGGGAAGTGATTCGCTATGGAATTATGCGCCTGTCGGTGATTTGCACTACATATTGCCTGTGTGGAATTATGGATGTGTTTGTAGGGGTCCTTCGGGGAATGGGATATTCTTTTATGCCTATGGTGGTGTCCCTCTTGGGAGCCTGCGGCCTTAGGATTTTATGGATTTTTACGATTTTCCAGTGGCACAGGTCACTGCTTAATCTTTATATTTCTTATCCTGTCAGCTGGTTTATAACAGGAGGGGTGCATGCTCTTTGTTACTTGGGGGTAAAAAAGAAACACATGAAAATCGGTTACAGTTCAGTGGAAAAATAGGAGGATTTTATGCTGGAACAAATTATGGGGGCTGTGAGGGAGTGCAGCAAAATTATTCTGGAGGCGGAGAATATACAAAATGCTACCAGCAGTAAGCTGGGACATGCAAATTTTGTGACAAAATATGATAAGTGCGTGCAGCAGGAGCTGTTTGAGCGCCTTGGAAAAATTTTGCCAAAAGCAGCTTTTATGGGGGAGGAGGAAGTGGGAAAACATTTTACAAAAGAAGGGTATCTCTTTGTGGTAGACCCAATTGACGGTACCACGAACTTTATCAAGGGGTATCATGCCAGTACCATTTCCGTAGGGCTTTTAAAGGATGGAGAGCCGGTTTTGGGAGTTGTGTATAACCCTTACCGGGATGAAATGTATACGGCGCAAAAGGGCGAAGGTGCTTTCTTAAACGGGAAGCCTATCCATGTGTCTGAGGATACTTTAAGTGAGAGCCTTGTTCTATTTGGAACGGCGCCCTATTATGAAGAGTTGTGGGAGAGATCTTTTAATCTTGCCCAGGTATTGTTTACCCAGTCTTTGGATGTGAGAAGGAGCGGATCCGCCACCATTGATTTGTGCGATGTGGCAAGCGGCAGGGCAGGGGTATATTTTGAACTGCGGCTTTCGCCCTGGGATTATGCGGCGGCGTCTCTCATTGTGGAGGAGGCAGGAGGCCATGTGAGAGGTGCAGAGGGGGAGCCTTTGCAGTTTGCTAATCCCCAGGGGGTAATTGCCTGCGGGGGAAAAATTTCTATGGATGCACTGCTTCAGATTATGGACATGGTGGAATAAAATTAAGATTGAGGTTTGAAATCAGGACAAAAAGGGCATGATAAGGGAAATTCTAAATCACAGGAGAATTTTCCCATGGAAGAAAACATGTACCTTTGTATTGATTTAAAATCCTTTTATGCCTCTGTGGAGTGCGTGGACAGAGGACTTGACCCTATGACAACGAACCTAGCTGTGGCTGACCCTGACCGGGGAGAGGGTACGATCTGCCTTGCCATTTCGCCAGCTATGAAATCCCTGGGGATAAAAAACAGGTGCAGGGTTTATGAAATCCCGAAGAATGTGGAGTATTTGAAAGCACCGCCCCGTATGAGACGGTATATCCAGTATTCCGCTGATATCTATGGTATTTATTTAAAGTATTTTGCAAAAGAGGATATCCATGTATTTTCCATAGACGAGGCATTTTTTTATGTGAACCCCTACCTTTCTCTCTACGGTCTTACGGCAAAGGAGCTGGCGCAAGAAATTATGGCGGATGTTTTAACAACTACGGGGATTACAGCAGCGGCAGGGATTGGCACGAATCTATATCTGGCAAAAGTGGCTTTGGATATTTTGGCAAAACATGCAGAGGACAATATCGCTTTCCTTGACGAGGGTTTGTATCGGAAGAAACTGTGGCGTCACAAACCTCTTACTGATTTTTTCCGGGTGGGAACAGGAATCATGAAAAGGCTTTCCCATGCGGGGCTTATAACTATGGAGGATGTGGCCTTTGCAGAGGAAGAGCAGCTTTACCGCATGTTTGGCGTGGATGCGGAACTTTTAATCGACCATGCCTGGGGCAGGGAAAGTGTCACAATAGAAGACATTAAGTCCTATGTGCCAAAGCACAATTCTCTCTCCAGCAGCCAGGTGCTTTTAAGGGATTATTCCTTTGAGGAAGGCGGGCTTATTTTAAAAGAAATGACGGACAATCTGTGCCTTTCCATGTTGGAAAAAGGAGTTGCCGCCCGGTCGGTGTCCCTTTCCGTGGGGTATTCCTATGAGACAGAAATAAAGCCTGCCTCAGGGACAGTTTCTATGCATCATCCGGAAAATTCCTATATGGTACTGATACCATATCTATTGAACTTATATGAGCGAATCACCCGGAGAGACAAACCCATTCGGAAATTTACCTTAACCTGCAGTACTGTGCCGGAGGAAGGTTACAGACAGTACAATCTCTTTTCCCATGACGGCCGGATTGACCGGGATAAAAAGCTTCAGAGGGCAGCTCTTGAAATCAAACATCGCTATGGGAAAAATGCTCTTTTCCGGGGAATGGATTTGCTGGAAGCGGGAACTGCCAGGGAACGAAACAACCAGATTGGGGGGCATAAGAGTGGGGGATAAAATGCGTCCCAAAATGGAGAGGAGACAGAGGGCAAAACAGTTTATGCCCTTTGACGCACTGAAAGGATTTAAGGAGGCCCTGGCAAAAAAAGAGCAGGAGTTTTTACGGGAAATCTTAAAAGAGGAGACAAGTATAAATGAAATTTCAGACAAAAGAGATTATATTGAAAAACGGGAAAAAGGCAGCACTTAGAAATGCTGTACCAGAGGATGCTTTGGAGATGGCAGAGCTTCAGAAGAAAATTTCGGGGGAAACGGATTTTTTAATGCGTTACCCGGAGGAATGCGTAGATATGGACGAGGAAGGGGAACGGAATTTTTTAAAAGAAAGGCAGGATTCCAACGACAGTCTGATACTGGTCTGTGAAATTGACGGAAAGATTTCGGGAAGCATTGCTTTAAAGCGGGAAGCCCACATAAAGACAAAGCATCGGGGCAGCATCGGAATCGGTGTTTTAAAAAAGTATTGGAATATGGGAATCGGCACGCTATTCGTTGAAGAAATTATAAAGATAAGTGAAGACCTGGGGATAAAACAGTTGGAGCTTGGGGTGTTTGAAGGCAATGAGAGAGGGATGGCCCTCTACAGGAAAATGGGGTTTGTCCAGGCGGGATATTTGCCGGACGCTGTCTGTTTAAAAGACGGCAGGATGTTGAAAGAATATACCATGATAAAAAAGCTTTAGAAAAGGAGTATGGCACAAAAGATATGGCAGCAAAAAACGGTTATCCTGTAAAATTAGCCAGGGAGTTTTACAACAGGGATGTGCTTCTTGTAGCGGAGGAAATTTTGGGAAAAACCCTGGTGCATGTCACAAAAGAGGGAACTGCTAAGGGGAAAATTGTGGAGGTGGAAGCTTACAACGGGCTTTGTGATAAGGCCGCCCATTCCTACAAGAATCTCCGTTCAAAACGGACAGAGATTCAGTTCGGCCAGGGGGGATATGCCTATGTGTACCTTATTTACGGCATGTACCATTGCATGAATATTGTGACAAACCGGGAAAACCTGCCGGAAGTCCTGCTCTTAAGGGCGTTAGAGCCCTTTGAGGGCATAGATTTAATGAAGGCCAGGAGAAAGACGGATAAAATAAAAAATCTGTGCAGCGGGCCGGGAAAGTTGTGCCAGGCCATGGGGATTACCAAGGATAATTACGGGGAGGATTTGTGCGGGGACAGTTTTTATCTGGAAGACACCCCGGCACTTAAGCCGGAAGAGATAGACAGGACGAAGCGCATCAATATCGATTATGCCCAAGAGGCGAAGGATTTTTTGTGGCGTTTTTCCATAAAGGGGAATTCTTTTGTTTCACGGTAAGCGCCGGGATCTGCCATCTCAATATTTTTCACTCCAAAGCGGCGGAGTAAACCTTCTAATTCATTTGGCATAAAAGTATATGTTATACACCACGGAGCGCCTCCTTTTTCATATTCGGCTATTTCGTTTTCTCCTCCCATAAATCCGTCTGTCATTAGTTTTTCTATACTGCTTTTTTTAAATTAAATGTATCTATTGCATTTTGCCTGTTTGATATACACCATTGTACAAAAGGGTCGTCAGAATGTTCATTCAGTATAAACTGATTTTTCTGAATGGGATTAGCAAGATACGGCAAACTGCCCAAACGGCTTGTTACACTTATTATAATATGTTTTTTTGCAATGCGCACAAGCTCACCGATAACGTGTTCCTGATTCGGATAGGTATATGAAATCGGCGCATCAAAAGAAACTACCATATCAAAGGATTTATTTCTATAATCACCCAAATCTTCCAGTGCACCTTTTACAAAAGTTATTCTGTCAATAACGCCCGCTTGCTCTGCCAGTTCTATTGCTTTGTCTATCATAGGTTGAGAAATGTCAAAATGTGTAACCTGGCAGCCATGTTCTGCAAGAAGAATAGAAAATCGTCCACTACCTGCACCAGCGTGGGACATGATAATGTTTGACGGATTCATGCAGATTCACGTCATTTACCGATGTTTTAGCCTGACACAGAATGAGATGCAGCTGCCCGATAATTTCACCAATAAATCTGGCCTTTGCGGTATAATCTCCTTTATAAAAATCATGGGCAGTTATTTGTGTGCCGGAGATTCGCCTGGTTACATAGAAAAACAGTTCGCCGTCCTGTACGCATGTCCACCCATCCGTTGTTTCGATTGGGGAAGATATACATACACCAGTGCCTTTTATAGCATTACAAAGCGCGATTGCGTTTTTGACTTCATCATAATTTTTAGAGAACTTCAGAACATCTAAAGCTTTTTTATTGATTTTATAGACGAAAATCGTCTTATAACTTCTTACAAGCCTTTATAGAAAACGGCAAAAACCATTGATTTTTCAAGGTTCTTGCCGTTTCTGCTTATATCACGCCGTATCTCTTTACAAGCCCACTTTTGGAGCAAGGGCGGCAAAATAGCGTCAAAAATTTAGACGCATGAACAGGAGGACGACATGAAAAACGAGCTTTTAGACAAGGGTATTATACTCCCGTCCGGCGAAATCGGCAAGGATAAGATAAACCTTGTAGCCGGGGCAATCACGCAGCCATTCGCAGAAATGGTATGGGTAACGACGGGCGGCGATATGGAAACCATAAACCGCTTGACAGATATTCTTGTTACCATGAACACTCCCGCCGACCGGGGGAAGCTGTTCAAAATCATCAAAATGCTCTACGGGCTTATGGGCTTGCCCTTTTCCGGGGAAGCCGAGCCTATGGACGCAGACCCCGCCGTTTTGGAATACTTCATTTTTTCCTTTACGGCAGACTTTGGGGAAGTCATGCAGGACATAATCGCAGACGAAAAAGAATAACGACCCGCACAGGCGGCGTTTCTTACTCTCTACATGGGAGAACAGGAACGCCGCTTTTTAGTACCATATAAGTGTAAGAGATAAAGCATTTCATCAGTGCTTTACCTTCTGCACTTATTTTTTTATGATAAGGGAGTAATTGGTCTGGCGAGGCGCTTTTTGGATTAACCACATCCGTCATAAAAACCGTCAACCACCCCTTATTATAAGCAGTCGTTTAAGCAGGTTGAAACCCGTAAGGTGCTTTCGTGTAACGAACTAAAATGAGTGGTAATAAGTGTGGATGGGACAATTACAGATTTATTTTGGAGGTTACAGATGATAAGTGTAGGAATTGATGTGTCAAAAGAAAAAAGTACCGTATGTATCTTGAAGCCTTATGGTGAGGTTGTGAGCAGGCCTTTTGAAGTCTGTCATGTGGAGAAAGAACTGTCCGAACTGACTTCCATGCTGCTGCGTCTGAATGATGACATCCGTGTGGTCATGGAAGCTACTGGGATCTACCATCTGCCTGTATTAAGCTATCTGAAAGAAAAAGGGCTGTTTGTGGCAGTGATTAATCCATTTGAGATGAAGGAATACCGCTGTCAGGGGTTAAGACGTGTGAAAACGGATAAGCAGGATGCCATTACAATCTCTAACTATGGGATTGACCATTGGTACAGGCTGAAGAACT
>Ga0137307_101692_pt1 | contig 18074 bp, 17 predicted proteins | sample NAcewD2O_March_2_FD_97180 | JGI IMG/M metagenome (GOLD analysis project Ga0137307, IMG submission 97180) | Mouse cecal microbial communities from Vienna, Austria - N-Acetylglucosamine amended D2O_March | ecosystem: Host-associated > Mammals > Digestive system > Large intestine > Cecum | place... | reverse complement strand
GTATTATCTCGGAACGGAGCTTCTGAACGTTTGAGAAGTCTCTGCTTCTTTGCTCCCAAAACACCGGGCATTTGTGTTTGAAACCCCTGGAGTCTTGGAAGTAAACTCCTGGAGTTTGAGAAGCAAATGCCAGGCGTTTTGGAAGCAAAAGCCCGGAGTTTTGGAAGTAATGTAAATGTTGAATTTGTTATTATTAAGTGTTTTTATTATGAAAAGAAAGAATGTGTTGTTTGGTATTGCTTTAGGTATCGCATTGGCAGCTTGTTCCGGTTCGCAAGAGCAAGAGGTGGACTGGAAGAAAAAGGTATTGGATGTAGCCTCTTATCAACTGAAGATGACGGCGGAAGAGTTGGCGGATTCGGCGCTTCTTCCCCGTTCCGTATGGGCGGGCTATAAGTTGGATTTTCTGGTAAGGCAGATGGAACAGCCTCTTGAGAACTTTCAAGATTCGCTGTGTGCCAATCCTGCGGCTGATAAGTTGGGGCGGAGACTTCTTTGCGGTATTTATGATTGGACAAGCGGTTTCTTTCCCGGTAGTCTATGGTATGCGTACGAACTGACCGGTGACAAGGATCTGAGGGCACAGGCTACCCGATATACCAATCTGTTGAATCCGGTCAGATATTATAAGGATAATCATGATATCGGTTTCATGATGAATTGCAGTTATGGAAATGCCTTGCGTCTTGCGCCCAGTGATACGATTCAGGCGGTGCTGATAGAGACGGCGGACAACTTGTGCGGACGCTTTGACGAGCAGATTGGCTGCATCCGTTCTTGGGATTTCGGACCTTGGAACTTCCCGGTCGTCATAGACAATATGATAAATCTGGATTTGCTTTTCAATGCCTACCGGCTGACAAAAGACAAGAGATATTATGAAGTGGCAGTGAAACACGCCCAAACCACAATGAAAAAACACTTCCGTCCGGACTATACCAGCTATCATGTGGTGAGCTACAATAGCGACGGTACGGTAGAAACCAAGTGTACACACTGGTTTACACAAATGCCGAAAGCCATAGCATTTATAAAGAAAAAAGCAGCTATCCGAATCGGATAACTGCTTGATTGCTTGGTGATCCGCCTGGGGCTTTCACCGTAGCGGACTATATCTTTGATTTTTAAGCTCTTGTAAACCTTGAAAAATCGTACCGTAACGAATTAGTAACGATTTATAGGAACGCTTGTTGTCAGTGTCAGGCATTCGTTTGTCAGCCGTTTTCTGATGCCACAAAGATAGAGTATTCCTTTTTATTTTCCAAACATTTGATTATTAAATCATTAAAAAAGATCCCCAGTGCAAGGGGCGAACCTATATATATAGATAGGTTTGCCCCTTGCACCGGGCGGATGTTGCCCTCTTTATTCAATTAAATCACTGTATTGAATAAAATAGATGTTTTTTATTCAATAAGCATGTTGATATTGAATATATGGGCTATTGGGAGATGATAAAACGCTCATCGGTCTGGCGCAATCACCATTTTATTTATCGAGATACATAAAAATCATGGTGTACTACACGTGTACTATACCTTCCAACTCTTTTTATTGTTCTTCTTTTGCGGCAAACACTGAAAATTAAGTTTGTTATGGAAGTTATTACAATTGAAAGTGAAGCGTATAAATCGCTTGTGAGTAAGATTGAAAAGATCGCCGGGTATGTAGCCGAAGCGCAATTGCCTTCAGAAGAAAAAAAGGAGGCTTGGCTGGACAGCAACCAACTGGCGGAAGCGTTGGGTATCAGTACACGTACATTGCAACGCCTGAGAGATGAAAACCTGATCAGCTATTCCATGCTGCGTGGTCGGTGCATGTACAAGTTGTCAGAGGTCGAACGTTGTCTGGAAGAGCGTACCATTCGGTGCAAACCCCAGACATTGGAGGATTTTCGTAAGAACTACTTAATGAGAACCGGCAATGATAAGAAAGGATGATATATTGAGAATGACGGAAAAGGGTGTTTCCGTATTCCGCTATTACCTGCCGGTGGACTTCATGGTGGGAAAGAACTTCCTGAATCCTTTTTATAAGGATACGAAGGCTTCGTGCAACATTTATTATGAACGTAAGGCCGGCGTGTTTAAAATGAAGGATTTCGGGAACGAGGATTATTCGGGGGACTGCTTTGAGCTGGTGGGCAGGCTGAACGGTCTTAGCTGCAAGGAGCCTAAAGAGTTTGTCGAGATCATGGAGATAATAAACCGTGACCTGCATTTGGGGTTGTCCTCACATGAGGAATATCATGTGAGCCATAGCAAAGTGCCCCAAAAGAACGAAGTGGTATCGGAAGAGCCGAAAATGAAAAGTGTCCGGCCTTATACTGTCGTGCAAAAGCCCTTTACGGCTGCGGAACTTGCTTTCTGGGGTAAATCGGGTATCGGGGAAAATGTTCTGAAGGCATACCGGACGGTATCGCTGAAGAAGTTCAGCAGTGAGAATCAGGAAAGGAAGCCTTTTTCCTGCATGACAAGCGCCGATGAACCGATGTTCGGGTATATGGGCAAACAGCATATCAAGGTGTACCGTCCGTGTTCACAAATGCGGTTCCTGTATGCCGGTGATTTTGGCGATAACTATTGTTTCGGGCTGGAACAGCTGCCGGCAAAAGGGGATCTGCTCTTCATCACAGGTGGGGAAAAAGACGTGATGAGCTTGGCGGCTCACGGCTTCCATGCGATCTGTTTCAACTCGGAAACGGCCTTTATCCCTGTGACTGTCATACACCGGCTCTCGTTCCGGTTCAAACATATCATCCTCCTCTATGATGTGGATAGCACCGGGCTGAAAAGCTCGGCGAAGCGTGAAGAGGAATTGAAAGAATACGGGGTTAAACGGTTGCTGCTCCCGCTTGCCGGTACAAAGACGGAGAAGGATGTATCGGACTATTTTATGCTGGGGAACAGCCGTGAGGACTTGATCAAACTTTTTCTGGACTATCTGGAAACCTTATACAGTGAAACCATGTCGGCATTAAAATCCTGCGAGGTGGATTTCAACAACCCTCCTCCCATCGCACAAATGATCGTGTCGGTAAATGACGTGCCTCTCGGAACTCAAGGCAACCTGCTTTGTGTCACCGGTGGAGAAGGTACGGGGAAAAGTAACTATGTGGCGGCGTTGATTGCCGGTGCTATCCGTCACTCCGGAACGGATGTGGATGCGCTGGGCGTTACGCTCCACGAAAACGGCAAGAACAAGGCGGTACTGTTCTATGACACGGAACAAAGTGAGGTACAGCTATATAAAAATATCAGCAACCTGTTGCGGCGTTGCGGACGTGAGGCGATGCCGGAATGGTTCAAGGCATATTGCCTTACGGGGATGAGCCGGAAAGAACGCCTGCTTTCCATTATCCAGAGCTTGGACAAATACCATTATCAATATGGCGGTGTCCATCTGGTGGTGATAGACGGGATTGCGGATTTGATAAAATGCGCCAACGATGAAGCGGAGAGCATAGCCATCGTGGAAGAATTGTATCGACTGGCCGGTATCTATAAGACGTGTATCGTTACGGTATTGCATTTCATTCCCAATGGATTAAAACTGAGGGGACATTTGGGAAGCGAGTTGCAGCGGAAGGCTGCGGCGATCCTTTCCATAGAGAAGGACAGCGATCCGGCCGTGTCGGTGGTGAAGGCTCTGAAAGTAAGGGATGGAAGTCCGCTGGACGTACCTATCATGCAGTTTTCGTGGGACAAGGAAAAGGCCATGCACGTTTATCTGGGCGAAAAGCCGAAAGAGGAAAAGGACAAGCGCAAAGAGGATGAGCTCGTAGCGGTAGCCAAAGAGGTGTTCAGCCGGAAGCGTTTTGTTACCTACGTGGAACTTGTGGAAGAAATCCAGTCGATACTGGAGGTGAAGGAGCGTACAGCGAAAAGCTACATCAAGTTCATGCGTGAGAAAGAAATCATTCTGAAATCATCCGATAACCAGAGCTATTATGTTACCGGGAATTTTTAAGGAGGAAAGCATATGTTAGTAGATAAAACGGAATTTGAAGCATGGATGGAACGTATCATGGGTGAGCTGTACCGCATCTCCCGGAAGCTGGATAAGGCGGAGACGAGGGAAAAACACCTGAACTACCTGAACGGAGAGCGTCTGTACGACAATCAGGAAGTATGCCTGTTGCTGCGTATCAGCAAACGCACGTTGCAACGATACCGAAATAACGGGGTATTGAAGTTCTATTCGATATATCACAAGACATATTACAAGGAGTCGGACTTACACGAGCTCATTCGTAATAACTTCGATGAGAATGAGATAAAGCGGCAGGCACGTGAGGACAAGCTGTCCGAGAGCTATCCGCTGCCGGAGGAATAAGTCTATGTTTTTGCTTTGTACCGATGAAACTACTGCCGTGAGGCAGGAAATCCCCAACTGCGTATTGATGTTTGTCATAGCAATGGCTTCATACAGTTGTGAAACAGGATGAAGTTTCTTTTCGAATGGTGATATCCCAAAGGACGGCGGTCCGACATGGTATTATTTTTTGTGTATTTGTCTAAAAGTAGGCTGATTAGTTTTTTATAATGAAAGAAAAACTGTATCTTTGCGATGTAATATTAATCATATAAATGCTATGGCTCGACCTATTAAAGAGACTCCGGTTGTAACCGGTAAGGATGCAAAACGCTTTGCGGAAAAAATGGCAAATCTCAAACCTGAAAGCAAGGAAGAGAAAGAAGCTGCAAAGAAAGTTTATGAGAAGTTCAAAGCCATTGCTTCATTCGCATTGTAACAATGGCTATTGAAAATTATGATTTTGTACCGTTAAAGGTAGATACTAACATAAAACCGTTTAAGTGCAAAGACAATGACTTAAACGGTTTTTTATTTGATGACTCTCAAAAATATTTGGCAGACTTGATGGCTGTCACCTATCTGCTTGAAGATTTGTCATGCGGGAAAACTGTTGCTTATTTTAGCTTGTTGAATGATAAGATAACCTTTGATCCTGACCAACGTTCCATATGGAACAGGTTGAGCAGACGCGTTGCCAATGCCAAACGCAGAAGACATTATCCTGCTGTTAAAATCGGAAGATTGGCTGTATCAGAAGAATATGCAGGACAGGGATTGGGAAGGGATATTATCCGCTTAATCAAGTTTATGTTCACTCACGGAAATCGTACCGGATGTCGTTTTATTACGGTGGATGCCTACCATGATGCGGTTGGATTCTATTTGAAGTGTGGATTTGATTTTATTTCGGAGAAAGATCAGAATGAAATTACACGCTCCATGTATTATGATTTAAAGCGTTTTTTGGATGAATAGCTTATTCGTAGGATAAAACTATGAGAAAGTTTATAATCAAAAATTGTTTTGTAATATAAAAATAATAATCGCATAGCGGTATTTAATAACTTGTTATATATTTGTTGAATCATATTTCCTAAATTCTAATAAAATAGCTATGTATAAAGAATTGGTTAATGGTACATTTGTACCGCAAGATATATCTTATCCAACACTAATGAAGAAGCATGTAAAAAAACATTCTTCATATTTCCAACCAATATTTGAGGCGATTAGCAATTCTTTAGAGGCAACATCAGGTAAAGATGATGTTATTACCATTAGAATTAACAAGGCAAAAACATTGAATCAAGAACAATACAGTTTTTTGTCTATTGATATTATTGATACAGGAATTGGATTTAATGATGATAACTTTGGGCGTCTAAGAAGATTATATGATACCCGTTGGCGGAATTAGATTGAGATTTCATCATGTCTTATGCCTCATAACAAGTAATGTAATGAGGAATAACAAGTAATGTAATGCCTCATAACAAATAATGTAATGGCGCATAACAAGTAATGTAATGAGGAATAACAAGTAATGTAATGAAGCCTTTCATAACTTCTTTATGTGGTATGATGCATTCCTCCGAACTAAAATAACAATAAAAGATAAATAGGTTTTTCGTCACTTTTGGGGCAGTAAAATATACTAAACACCTTTATCTATAGACTATACCAGCTTATTTAAGGGAATAAAATTAAAGCTATCAAAAGACACATGTTCAACAGGACAAGCATTATCTTGTTAGGCAATAAATTTACTAGCTTTAACACATGAACTGCCCCAAAAGTGACGAAGAACCGATAAATACCCTATTTCATCCCTCACATCTTTCACTCATCCGTTAATCGTATAATACGCAAATATTTATGGTGAAACATCTTGTAGTAGTAGAAGAACTTGATTAAAGCTAAGGTTTAGCATGACAAAGCTAAGGTCTGGCATGACAAAGCTAAGGTTTAGCGACACAAACGTGAACTTTAGCCACTCCAAAATTTCCGGATACATATTTTAATTCCGCCAACGGATTTTTGAAATATATGAAGAGATTGATGGGGTTGCCTTTATTGTTTTGTTTCCTTTCCTTTCTTTGTTAATGGGGATATGCATGTTTTGTTCTTCTATTCAGGGCTGAATGGCTCGGAAACGGAAAACAGTATGTATGGGTATATCAGCGGTGATAAGTTCATTATTGATGATGAAAATGAAGAAATAAAGGGAACTATTGCCGATAAGATTACAGGCACTTGGAAGATGCCGCATCGTGAGGAACCCTTTACTTTTACTTTAAGAATAACGGGTTGTGTAGTTTCCGATTTGAACCAGGCGAATATGACATCTCCTCCTCAAAATGCAATGGGGGATATTTCTAAAAAAGTGCTTGATAGTGAAAAGGAAGAGGACCATGAAATTGTAGATGATTCAGAACCGGCATCCGGCTCTATGGAAACGGAAGAGGAGGATGAGATTGTAAAATACGTTCCGGTTGATGTGGTGGAAGAGGAGGATACTGATGCCGATAAAGTTTATGACAATGTGGATGTTATGCCTGAATATTCGGGAGGAACGGTAGAAATGCTACGTTTTATCTCTCGGAATATGGAATATCCCAAGGAGTGCTCAGAAAATGGGATACAAGGGAAAGTACTTGTGAAATTCATTATAGGTAAAGATGGTGTTGTCTATAATGCACGTATCGAGAAGGGTATAAATGCCGGCTTGGATAAAGAAGCGCTACGTGTGGGTCGGTTTAATGCCTCGTTGGACGCCTGGTACAGTGAAAGGAAAACCGGTCAATGTGAGTTATGTAGTGTCTGTAAACTTTAGATTGCAGTAAGTTGATGTTCATGCGAGCTCTGAATTCAGAATAAAGTGCTCCATCCATAAGAAAGAGATACCGGAGATGAAACATGATTTGGGTATCTCTTTTTTGTTTATGTTATAGAGTGGTATTTGGTTTCTTCCTCGGACCAACCGATGGCTTGGGAAATGATACCAATGGAGATGTCTAAACTATTCGGATTACGGGGGATATCGGGGCTTGACACTTCTGTCCTGTCTTCTGTTTTTCTTTCCTCATGTACGGTATAAATCTTGTCTCGAAGTATGACGATGTCTTCTGATTTTACTTGTATATCATGCATTGACAAAGGAAACTAAAAAACTTTGTATTATCCTATTTGCGGAAATATAAACTTGTAGAATAGAGCTTATATCAAAATAAATTAGTTATTTTGCGGAAAAAGAAGAAACTGACAGCCCGGCAGACTGTGCAAAGGGCTGAATATAAGCGATAAGTAAACTGATGGAACAAGAAGATTTTGATATACGAAACCAGCAGCTGGCATCCGGCAAGGAGCGTGACTTTGAGAACGCCCTTCGTCCGCTGAATTTTGAGGACTTCAGCGGACAGGATAAGGTGGTGGACAATTTGCGCATCTTCGTCAAAGCGGCACGGTTGCGTGGCGAAGCATTGGATCATGTGTTGCTTCACGGGCCTCCGGGCTTGGGAAAGACTACACTTTCCAACATTATAGCCAACGAACTGGGGGTAGGCTTCAAGATTACTTCCGGTCCGGTGCTCGACAAACCGGGCGACCTGGCGGGCATACTGACCAGCCTGGAGCCGAACGATGTGCTTTTCATTGATGAAATACACCGGTTAAGCCCTGTAGTGGAGGAGTATCTCTATTCCGCCATGGAGGACTACCGCATTGACATCATGATCGATAAAGGGCCTTCGGCACGGAGCATACAGATAGACCTGAATCCTTTTACACTGGTGGGAGCAACCACGCGTAGCGGCTTGCTGACGGCCCCGTTGCGTGCACGCTTCGGCATCAACCTGCACTTGGAGTATTATGACGACGATATACTGAGCGGTATCATCCGCCGTTCGGCAGGCATTCTCGACGTGCCTTGCTCTACGAGGGCAGCAACGGAAATCGCTTCGCGCAGCCGTGGTACGCCGCGTATCGCCAATGCGTTGTTGCGCCGTGTACGCGATTTTGCCCAGGTGAAAGGTTCCGGAAGCATTGATACGGAGATCGCGCAGTTTGCCCTCGAAGCATTGAACATCGACAAGTATGGCCTTGACGAGATAGACAATAAGATACTTTGTACCATCATCGACAAGTTCAAGGGCGGTCCGGTGGGATTGACCACCATTGCTACGGCTTTGGGCGAGGACGCCGGTACGATAGAGGAGGTGTACGAACCGTTCCTGATAAAGGAAGGATTTCTGAAACGCACTCCCCGCGGACGCGAAGTGACGGAATTGGCCTATAAGCATCTGGGCAGGAACTTGTACGGCAATAGTGGACAGGGAGGACTGTTCAGTGGCAAAGAGTGGTAAGAAGGAGAGTCGGCATGGTTTTAGTGGTCGGCATGGTTTTAGTGGAAGGATTAGGAATAAGTAAACAGTTGAGATTTTATGAAGAAACTTTTGGTTTTAGGGTTATGTGTGAGTATGTTCCTTGCTTGTAACCATACTTCGCATACAACGACTCGCTCGCAGACAGGTGTATGGGTGAGCAATGATGCGGAACTGCTGCTTACGGACAGCGTGATGCTCTATTTTGAGAGACAACCGGACAGTACGGTACTGGGCGTGGTAAAGGTAAAGGGCTTGGCAGAAGATTACGCTTTTTTCAAGCGTGACACAGTGCTTCGCAGTCCGATACCTGCTGAATTTCAGGTAGGGGAAGCTACAGGAAACACGATCATAGTCAATGGAAAGAGCCTGACCAAGGCGGAGGAAGTAACGACTTGCCCCCCATACGATATGCCGTCCCTTACCGATGTGTCATCTGTAGCCGACTGCCTCACGGAGTGGCGGTGTGGAGTGACAGCCGGTTTCGATGTGGAGACAAACAGCATTTTAGTGGAAGCAAATACTTCCGAAAACATGTTTATCTATTACATTGTGAACGGGATGTACTATGTGCGTGCGGCAAGGATTGCCAATACTCCTAAAGGTACGCTCTTCTTCCAGAACATCCGGGTGATGAAGAACCCCAATACGGGTGAGAATACCATTCATTTTGTGCCGGACAACAAGGATGTCGTATTGGGAGACTTGGAGGTGGATATGGGCGCATTCAAGGCCGATGGTTGCAATTTCAGCCCGGACGGCAGCATCTATTGGTCGTATGTTTCCCATACTGCCGACCAGATTGTGCTGAACGGCTGCGACGAGACCTACTATGTGAATCGTCAGACTATAGACAAGAACCAACTTTATGAATGGATAAGGCCTAATCATTGATAATATGGCGGGACTGAAATCTTTGGCAAAGGATACTGCCATTTACGGGCTGAGCAGTATTGTAGGACGTTTTCTGAATTATCTGTTGGTGCCCGTGTATACCACTGCCCTGTCGGCACAGTCGGGCGGGTATGGTGTTGTGACAAACATTTATGCGTGGGTAGCCCTGTTGCTTGTGCTGCTGACGTGCGGCATGGAGACCGGCTTTTTCCGCTTTGCCAATAAAGGAGAGGATGATCCGATGCGGGTCTATTCTACGACGTTGCTCAGTGTCGGTATCGGTGCATTGACATTTCTTACATTAGGATTGCTGTTCCTCCAGCCCATTGCCGATTGGCTGGAATATGGAGAGCATCCTTGGTACATAGGCATGATGATGATAGTGGTGGCGATGGATGCCATCCAGAGTATTCCTTTCGCCTATCTGCGCTACAAGAAACGCCCCATCAAGTTTGCGGCACTCAAACTGCTGTTCATCTTCCTGAACATCACTCTGAACCTGATTTATTATGTCTGGCTGAAGGGTGACGACGTGGCGTATGCTTTCCTCTTCAATCTGATATGTACTTCTACCATTATGCTTTGCCTGATTCCGGAGTTACGCGGTTTTGCCTATGTGCTGGACCGTAAGCTGCTGCGCCGGATGCTTGCCTATTGCCTGCCGCTGCTTGTGCTGGGCGTGGCCGGCATTCTCAATCAGGTTGCCGATAAGATTATCTTTCCCTTTGTCTATCCCGACGAGGCTGGGGCTACCGTGCAACTCGGTATCTACGGGGCAGCAAGCAAGATTGCTATGGTGATGGCAATGCTTACGCAGGCGTTTCGCTATGCTTACGAACCGTTTGTCTTCGGCAAGAGCCGCGACAAAGACAATAAGCAGGTATATGCACAGGCCATGAAGTTCTTCATCATCTTCACGTTGCTAGCATTCCTGGCAGTGATGTTCTATTTGGATGTCTTGCGCTATCTTATCGGACGGGACTACTGGCCGGGACTACGGGTAGTGCCTATCGTCATGGCTGCTGAAATCTTTATGGGCATCTATTTCAATCTCTCCTTCTGGTATAAGCTGATTGACGAGACGCGTTGGGGAGCTTATTTCTCGCTGATAGGGTGCACTGTATTGGTACTGATGAATGTGCTTCTGATACCTAAGTTCAGCTATATGGCGTGCGCTTGGGCTGGCTTCTGCGGATATGGTGTGGCGATGCTGTTGTCTTATTTCGTGGGACAGAAGAAGTATCCCATCCAGTACGACCTGAAGGCGATAGGCGGTTATGTGCTGCTTGCCGCCGTGCTTTATGCAGCTGCCGAGTTTGTACCAATAGAGAACATTTACCTGCGTTTGGCATATCGCACGGTGTTGCTCCTGCTTTTCGTGGCTTATATCGTGAAGCGGGACATGCCGCTCAGCCAGATACCCGTCATCAACAAACTGGTAAAGAGATAATCAATCCGATCTGAACCGCTAAATTTTAAATAATAGATATCATGGATTCCAAGAACAGAAATACATTTGCTATCAAAAAGTTCCTGAAGGAGTATCTTGACCTGCGCAAGGACAAGGATAACGAACTTGAAACAGTAGAGTCCATTCGTAAAGGAGTAGAGTTTAAAGGAGCCAACCTTTGGATTCTGATATTTGCCATATTCATGGCTTCATTGGGGCTGAATGTCAATTCGACTGCCGTAATTATCGGTGCTATGCTTATCTCTCCGTTGATGGGACCTATCATGGGCGTGGGGCTTTCTGTCGGCTTGAACGACTTTGAACTGATGAAACGCTCATTGAAGAGCTTCCTGATCACGACGCTGTTCAGTGTGACCACGGCCACTGTGTTCTTTCTGGTAAGTCCCGTCGCCGAAGGGCAGTCGGAGCTGCTGGCACGTACTTCGCCTACGATTTATGATGTATTCATCGCACTGATGGGTGGTTTGGCCGGTGTGGTTGCTCTCTCTACCAAGGAGAAAGGGAACGTGATTCCCGGTGTTGCTATCGCTACGGCATTGATGCCGCCGCTCTGTACGGCAGGTTACGGATTGGCAACGGGAAATCTGGTCTATTTTCTCGGGGCTTTCTATCTCTATTTTATCAATTCGGTATTCATCAGTCTTGCCACGTTTGTCGGAGTGCGCGTGATGCATTTTCAGCGCAAGGAGTTTGTAGACAAAAAGCGGGAGAAGAAAGTACGCCAATACATCGTACTCATTGCGGTGCTTACGATGTGTCCGGCTGTCTATCTGACCATAGGCATCATCCAAGGTACCTTCTATGAAGGTGCCGCCAACCGGTTTGTTGCCGAACAGCTCTCTTTTGAGAATACGCAAGTGCTGGATAAGAAGATCTATTATCGCGGTACCAAAGATAACGAGATACGCATTGTCTTGATAGGACAGGAGGTACCCGAAGCTTCCATTGCCATTGCCCGGGCGAAGATGAAAGACTATAAGCTGGGTGAAACGAAACTGACCATCCTCCAGGGTATGAACAATGAGTCGTTGGACATCTCTTCCATTCGCGCTATGGTGATGGAAGACTTCTACAAGAACAGTGAGGAACGCCTGATGGAGCAGACGCAGAAAATCGCTTCCTTGGAGCAGAGCCTCGCGAAATATAAGTCTTTTGACGAATTGGGAAGGACTATCGTTCCCGAACTGAAGGTGCTCTATCCGTCGGTGAAGACGATCTCCCTATCCCATGCGATAGAACTGTCGGTCGATTCGGTACGGCAGGATACCATTACGCTTGCTGTACTGAAATTCGGCAAGCATCCCGGTGTGCAGGAGAAAGAGAAAATCACCGAGTGGCTAAAAGCACGGACAGGGGCGAAACGGTTGAGATTGATAGCAGAATAATGACGAAAATCTGAAAGAGTATGAAGCTAAAGTATATCCTGATTGCAGTTTGTTGCTTCTGCACATGGACAGGGCGGGCAGACGAAGGTATGTGGATGCTGGGTAACCTGAACAAACAGACCCGCAAGACAATGAAAGAACTTGGTTTGCAGATGCCTGCCGATAAACTATATAGTCCGAAACGCCCTTCTCTCAAAGATGCGGTGGTCAGTTTCGGAGGTTTCTGTTCCGGTGTGGTCGTGTCCGAGGATGGGTTGGTGTTTACTAACCATCATTGTGGTTTCAGTAGTGTGCAGCAACATTCGTCAGTGGAACACGATTATCTGAAGAACGGTTTTGTGGCGCGTAGCCGTGAGGAAGAGCTTCCGAATCCGGAACTTTATGTCCGTTTCCTGTTGCGCACGGAAGATGTGACGAAGCGCGTACTGGGAGCTGTCAAACCTTCGATGAACGAGATGGAACGTTCCAGCGCGGTGGATTCTGTGATGATGGTGATAGGCGGAGAGGTCTCCCGCAAGGATTCTACGCTGATAGGTGTTGTCGATGCTTATTATGGCGGAAATGAGTTTTGGCTTTCCGTTTATCGCGATTTCAACGACGTACGGCTGGTTTTTGCACCGCCCTCTTCGGTCGGTAAGTTTGGCTGGGATACGGACAATTGGATGTGGCCTCGGCATACAGGAGATTTCTGTGTATTCCGTATCTATGCAGACCGTAATAACCGGCCTGCCGAATATTCTCCTTCCAATGTTCCTTACCATCCGGAATACGTGGCTCCGATCTCTCTGGACGGTTATAAGGAAGGCTCTTTCTGTATGACACTGGGCTATCCCGGAAGTACGGAGCGTTACCTTTCCTCATACGGCATCGAAGAGATGATGAATAACTCCAATCAGGCACAGATAGATATCCGTGGTGTAAAGCAGGCCATCTGGAAGCGTGAGATGGATTCCAATGACAGTGTGCGCATCAAGTATGCCTCCAAATACGATGAAAGTTCCAATTATTGGAAGAACAGTATCGGGATGAACCGTGCCATCCGTAAACTGGGCATTTTGGAGAAGAAGCGCGAAATGGAGCAGGAAGTCCGTCGCTGGATACAGCAGAATCCGGCAGAGCGTGAGACGTTGCTTCAGTTGTTCACAGACTTGGAACTGAATTATAAGAATCGCCGGGCTGTGAATCGCGCTCAGGCTTATTTTGTCGAGTCGTTCCTATATGCCCCGGAACTGATACAGATAGCCTTGAAAATCTTGAACTTTGACTTTGAGGGTGAAGAGAAGAATGTGATAGCCGGTCTGAAGAACATTGTGGAGCAGTATTCCAACTTGGATTTGGAGATTGATAAAGAGGTATTCGTTGCAGTATTGAAGGAATACCGTTCGAAGGTGGATGACGACACTTTCCTTCCGGACATTTATCGTACCATAGCGCAACAATATAATGGAAGTGAGAAGGCATACGTAGACAGCCTGTATGCTCATTCCGAACTGGTTACTACCCGTGGTTTGAAACGTTTCCTCGAACAGGATACCACTTTTCATATTTTAGAAGACCCTGCCATCTCGTTGGGGATAGATATGTTGACGATGCTGTTCGACATGAATATGCAGATGCAGCTGCCAACTTCGGAGATAACCAAAGGGGAACGTTTGCTGAACAGCGCTATCCGGAGGATGTATGCCTCACGCAACTTCTATCCCGATGCCAATTCTACGATGCGTCTGAGCTTTGGTACAGTATGCGGATATACGCCTTTCGATGGAGCGGAATATGATTATTACACTACAACCAAAGGCATTTTGGAGAAAGTAAGGGCACATGCCGGTGATGTGGATTTTGAAGTACAGCCGGAGATTCTTTCTTTGCTTTCGTCCGGTGATTTCGGCAAATATGCCGATGAAAAGGGCGAAATGAAGGTCTGCTTCATTTCTAACAATGACATTACCGGAGGTAATTCGGGCAGTGCCATGTTCAATGATAAAGGCGAACTCTTAGGACTGGCGTTCGATGGTAATTGGGAGGCCATGAGTAGCGATATCCTTTATGATCCGAACATGCAACGTACCATCGGAGTGGATGTGCGTTACATTTTGTTTATGATGGAGAAGTACGGAAAGGCGGAGCATCTGGTCAGAGAACTGAAGTTCGGCGAATAGTAGACACTTCTGGCAATACAGACAAATGATTTTAGAAAGAAGTATAAGTAAGAGGGGTATCCGATTCACTACGGATTACAGTCGGAAACTACTATTTCAATTACTTCCACTCCGGTTACTGCTGTAGAGGGGAAGAAATCTTATTATTATATGATTACTACGAAAGCGGTTAATCCGGATGGCCCTATTGTCATTACGGCTACGGGAGTACCCGAATGGGTCACGTTCAGTGATGCCGGTAATGGTATGGCAGAGATAGAAGGTGTGGCTCCGGCTTCCGCTTCCACTTCGGACATTGTCATCCGTGCGACAAACAACGGTGCGTAAGATATCCAGTCATTCAAGCTGAATGTTTCATACACGCCCAAACCGACTGTCGTCAGCATCGTTCCTGTGAGTGTACCGGTGCTGCTTCCCAGTGGATATGCATTCAATTACACGATCAGGACAACTGTAGAAGAGGCTGATGGAGACACGCAAATCAAAGCGGAAAAATTACCTTCTTGGTTGACCCTGAAGGATAATGGCGACGGAACGGCTCTCCTGTCAGGGACGACTCCCAAAGTGTCTGCCGTACAAACCGACGAAATTGAGATTACTGCAACCAACAACAACATCGTGGCTAAACAGAATTTCTCATTAAAGATAAAGGAAACGGTCAAAGTGGCTTGTGTTGGCAATAGCATCACATTTGGTTCCATGTTGTCCAATCGGGTGAAAGACTGTTATCCGGCGCAACCTGAGTAATATGTTGGGCGAAGGATTCGATGTAGGCAATTTCGGTAAGAGTGGTGCCACTATGTTGAGAAATGGTGACAGACCTTATGTGAAACAGGCTGAGTACACAAAGGCTATCGACTTTGAACCGGATATTGTAGTTGTCAAACTGGGTACTAACGATACGAAACCTATGAACTGGGATGGGCATAAGGGGGAGTTTAAGGATGACACCAATTATCTGATTGAGCAGTTCGAAAAGCTGTCTTCTACGCAGGCTGTCTTTATGTGTACTCCTTGTAAAGTCTTCAGTGGTGCAACTATGGAATTACTGACGAGGTTGTTTCGGGAGGTGTCATTCCTGTTTTAAAAGAGGTGGTTAAGGAGAGAAATATGGAACTGATTGACATCTATACCGTAGTATCGGGGCATAGTGAATGTTTCCAGAAAGATGGCGTACATCCTGATGCGGACGGGGCGAAACTGATTGCGGAAGAGATTTGCCGAGTACTTTTAGGTAAATAAAGTAAAATGCTGTTATATCGCGTTTTGCAGGTAGCTTCTATTGTTCTGATATAGGGTTTGCCAAAACAATGCGATAAGATCATAAAAACCGTCCCACGAAACGAATAAATTTGTCTCGTGGGACGGTTTTTTTATCTCGTGAGACGAATAAATTCATCTCATGAGACTATTTTTTTCATCCCACGAGATGATTTTGCTTCTTCTGCGGGATGTTATCTGTGCTGTTATTTCTTCTTGGAAATCCGTTTGGCCCATCCTTCTTCGGTGAAGTCGGGTTCATTGTCGCGGAACTCCTTGTTGTTTCCTTGGAAGAACTGTTTCCAGTCGTCTTTTCTGCCGCGTGCATGGGTATATCCCCGTTCTGCACGGCTCGGTTTGTTCTTTTTCTTTTCGGCAGGAGTGCTTTTGGAGTTGTTCTTTTCCTTTTTGCCGTGGCTACCATTGTCGTTTCTGCTATCGTTTCTGCGTTTTCCTTGGGTAGTAGCCTCCTTACTTTCTTCGCCGGCAATCTCGACGTTGACTTTGCGTCCGTTCCAAGTGGCACGTTTCAGTGATTTCACGACGTTTTTCGCTTCCTTCTCGTCCACTTCGAAGAATGAGAAGTTCTTCATCAGGTCGATACGGCCCAAGTCCACTCTTCCACGGGTATTGTTGTTCAGCAGGGTGATCAGTTCGTGCGGGAAGAAGTTGTCTATCTTGCCCAGGTTGATGAAAAGACGAGTATAACCCGGTTCCGCTTTTCGGGCGTTGGCATTGCTGCCTTTCCGGTTGCTGCCGTTTTGGCGTTCGGCGCGGCTGTCGGCAGGTATCTCGATGTCTTCGCGGTCGCGGTAATAATCCAGAAACCGGTTGAACTCGTGCGAAACCATACGCTTGATCAGGTCCTCTTTCGACAACCAGTCCAGTTTGCGGTAAATGTCGGGCATGAAGTCGGCAATTTCCTCTTCGTTCACTTTCACTTTCTCCAGGTCGTCGATCACCTTCAGCAGTTGCTTTTCGCAGATTTGCTTGCCGGTGGGCATTGTTCCCTGTTCGAACTTCTTGCCGATGGTACGTTCTATTTCGCGCATCTTCCCCTTCTCGCGCAGGTTGATGATGGCGATGGAGGTACCCGTCTTTCCGGCTCGTCCCGTACGTCCGCTACGGTGGGTGTAGCTTTCGGTGTCGTCAGGCAGGCCATAGTTGATGACGTGTGTCAGGTCGTCCACGTCCAAACCGCGTGCGGCAACGTCCGTGGCAACCAATATTTGCAGGTTTCGGATGCGGAATTTCTGCATTACGGCGTCACGCTGCGCCTGACTCAGCTCGCCATGCAGTGAGTCGGCGTTGTATCCTTCCTGCATCAGCTTGTCGGCAATCTCTTGTGTCTCCTTGCGTGTACGGCAGAAGATAATGCCATATATCTGCGGATAATAATCCACGATGCGTTTCAGTGCCGCATATTTGTCTTTGGCATGAACGCAGAAAGCTACGTGTTTCACGTTGCTGGTACCTTCGTTCTTCCGGCCAATGGTGATTTCTTTTGCATTGCGGAGGTATTTCTTGGAGATGCGTGCTATCTCCGGACTCATCGTGGCGGAGAACAGCAACGTGTTGCGTTCCTGCGGCACGTCGGCAAGGATGGCGTTGATGCTGTCGGTGAATCCCATATTGAGCATCTCGTCGGCCTCGTCCATTACTACGTTCTGTATGGTGGCGAGCGACACGGTTTTTCGTTCCATCAGGTCAATCAATCGTCCGGGAGTGGCTACAATGATATGCACGCCTTGTTTTAGTGCGCGTATCTGGCTGTCGATGGACGAACCGCCATATACGGGCAATACCCGCAGACCGGCGATGTATTTGGAATAATCACTCAGGTCGCCTGCTATCTGTAAGCAGAGTTCACGTGTAGGACAAAGTATAAGCGACTGTGGAATCCGTTGTTTTACGTCTATCTTCTGGATAAGCGGTAGTCCGAATGCTGCGGTCTTTCCTGTTCCTGTCTGTGCAAGTGCTACGATATCGTTATTTTCACCCAAAAGGTAGGGGATTACTTCCTCTTGCACCGGCATGGGATTCTCATATCCCATTTCTTCAATGGCGCGGCGTATCTCCGGCGACACACCGAGCTCTTCAAAATTCTTCATTAAATCTTTGTATCTCTTTTATATTTAGGGCGCAAAGTTACTACAAAAAAGTGAAATGCGGAAAGATATAGTGATAGAATTGAGTTACAGGGGTTTCA
>Ga0137307_101691_pt1 | contig 18076 bp, 16 predicted proteins | sample NAcewD2O_March_2_FD_97180 | JGI IMG/M metagenome (GOLD analysis project Ga0137307, IMG submission 97180) | Mouse cecal microbial communities from Vienna, Austria - N-Acetylglucosamine amended D2O_March | ecosystem: Host-associated > Mammals > Digestive system > Large intestine > Cecum | place... | reverse complement strand
AAAGCGGCAGACTGTTTATTCTTCGGATTTGAAGGAACTGCGGGAAAAGGAAAAGGTAATCCAGAGGCAGCTTGACGATGGAATTGACTATGCAGCCGGAGAAGTTACCGTTATTGCCCTCTTGGAACGCTATATCAGCTTGAAGCAGGGTGTACGCTACAATACCAAAGTCGGATATAATTTTGTTCTTAATCTGATTAAGAAAGAAGATTTCGGCTACCGGCAGATAAGGGATATTAAGGTATCTGATGCCCAGCAGTGGATCATGAAGCTGCATAATGACGGTAAAGGATACAGCACGATTACAAGCGTCAGGGGCGTTGTAAAACCTGCTTTTCAGATGGCATATAATGAGGATATTATCCGCAGGAATCCATTTGATTTTAAGCTGGTTGATGTTGTGCCAAACGATTCACAGAAGCGTATCGCCATGACAGAGGAACAGCAGAAACTTTGGATGAGTTTTATCCGTGAGGATAAAACCTACTGTAAGTATTATGATGAATTTGTCGTGTTGTTGGGAACAGGAATACGTGTCAGCGAATTTTGTGGCTTGACAAAAAATGACCTTGATTTCCAAAATCGAAAAATCCGTGTTGACAAGCAGCTTGTCAGGGAACGAGGCGGAAAGTATTATGTGGAAAAAACAAAAACAGAGTGTGGATGCCGTTTTATCCCGATGACAGAGGAAGTGTATCACAGCTTGAAGAATATCCTTGCCAGCCGTCCGAAATTGAATACAGAAGTAATCATAGACGGTTACAGCAGTTTTCTTCTGATTGACAAAGACAATCACCCGAAAGTGGCATTACATATTGAGAACGAGATGCGGTGGGCAATGAAGAAATATAAGAAGCTGCATCCGGACAATCCATTGCCACATATTACGCCACATGTATTTCGCCACACTTTCTGCACCAACATGGCAAATGCAGGCATGGATATTAAAACCTTGCAGTATGTGATGGGACATTCTGACGTAGGCGTTACGTTGAATGTATATACCCATGCAAGCTATGACCGGGCGGCGGAGCAGATGGCAAAAATCTTGGACTTCAAAGCTAATACGCAGGGAAAACAGAGAAAATCAGGTTGAGAAGTACACTAATCTACTACACCAATTACTACACCATTTGCCCGTAAATTTGCGTAGATTTATAACGAATTACGCAGATTATGGGTAATAAACCAAAAATGAAAAAAGTGCCTAAATGCCTGAAATATCAAGGTTTGAAGGCTTATGAAGGGATATAAAAGATATGATTAAAATACTATTCGTCTGCCACGGCAACATCTGCAGAAGCCCAATGGCTGAATTTGTTTTAAAAGAAAAAGTAAAGGAACTTGGAATTTCTGACCAGTTTTACATAGCTTCCGCTGCCACAAGCACGGAAGAAATCTGGAACGGCACAGGTAGTCCGGTTTATCCTCCGGCCAGGGAGGAACTGGCAAAGCACGGCATCTCCTGCGGGGGAAAACATGCGGTACAGATGACCCGAAAAGATTATGCTCAATATGACTACCTTCTGGGAGCGGATTCCGCCAACATCCGGAACATGACAAAAATTGCCGGAGGCGACCCGGAAGGTAAAATCTGCCGTCTCCTGGACTACTCCAATAACCCCAGGGATATTGCCGATCCATGGTACACCGGAAATTTTACCCTGACTTACCAGGATATTGTGGAGGGATGTGAGTGCTTTCTGGCACATTTGGGATATCTCTGAAAACAACTGAGAAAATCTTCCCTGAAATTATAAATTGGGGAATCTAATGATTCCCCTGTATACCTTCTGCGATAATATTCCACCGTGCGATACTCCAATATGTCTTTCATATGACGGCAAAATGCCCCATTCCCGATAATCTCTATTCTTTCCGCAAAATTAGATTGAGCCATTTCTCATCCCCTCTCTCCGGCCGTGCATCCCAGGTTGTCCACTGCTCTTCCACTGCTAATTCATCCACATCTTTTATAAATTCTGCAAATTTTTCCTCTGTCATATCAGTGAAATAACGGCCGTTTCTCTCCCCTGCAAAGACACCATATTTAAAAGATGTATAAACAATGCCATGGGCTTTTAGGGCAGCAGCCATCTTTCCCATAACATCTGCAAGTTCCGCCGCCGGCAGATGCAGTATAGAAGAACAAGCCCATATGCCGTCATATTTATCTGCTTCTTTCAGCTCCTGAAAAAGCATATGTTTCACTTCAATTCCTGTATAATCACTGGCTAACCTGCACAGCTTCTCAGAACCATCCACCGCATCCACACAGTATCCCTGCTGTAGAAAATACTTTGTGTCCCGTCCCGAACCGCAGCCCAAATCCAATATATAAGAGCCTTTTTTCAATCTGCCGGAAAACTTTTGCTGATTCTTCCACATATCCACATGCACTGTCCCCTGGACAAAATTATCTGCATTTTCATTGTAATATGACAATGTTTTATTTATTTTCATTTGAAACCCCCCCTAAAAAATCAAACATCAATTTCATCAATTAGTTCAGGCATAAAATCACTAAAAAATCTCCTATTCTTCCAAATGTCCAAATCTCCAATAAATGCTATCCGGTATTTGGCTCTTGTACATGCAACATTTAAAATGTTTGGCTTTTTCACCACCCAATTTATTGCACCAATACTGTTAGCGGAACAACCTAATACAAAAAACACTTCATTGGCATCTTTTCCCTGAAACGTATGTACCGTACCAACACATTTTTGAGTCCAGCTTTTCACCTGATCCCGCTCTAGCCCTTTTGAAGTAAAATAGTCAGTAATATATGTACGCATAGATGCTGCAACCGTCTTAAAAGGTGAAATGATAAAAATTTTATCTTCTGTTTTAAATATATCTTTATAAATCATTGTAGATTTATCCAGGAGTTGGCAGACTTTTTGGGCTTGTTTTTCAACAAAATGATTTTTTGCATCTTTTTCTGCACCCTTCACATCAATCCAGCCTGATTTCTTTAACAAAAATGACTGTTCCTCTGATAAATACACTTCTTTCTTATTTGTTTTATTAAACATCCTGTTGTCATAAGATATCATATTTGAAATAGAGAACATAGGTTCAATACATCTTCTGTGAACAACTAACGGGCAGCCCACTTGCCTTTCACCTATCATTCCATTAAATTCATTCATACTGTCTGCAAAACTCTGCACAGAATTGTCCATTTTTTTGTAATCTTTTGGCACACCGACACTATATGCCAAAATATCCATAAGAACTTGTGGAATTGTGACTACCGGTTCTACCTGCAATGGATCTCCCACAACCATAGCGGATTTCGTTCTATAAATTGCCCCAAGGGCCGACTGGGGTACAGCCTGTCCTGCTTCATCAACTACAAGCATTCCTAAACTTCCGTTTCCCGCACACTTTAAAAATCTGCCAATTGAAGCAAATGTGGATGAAATTACAGGAACAACCACCGATACTGAATTTAATAAATGTGGAAACATTTCCATCTTTTCTGCCATGGTATATTTTCCGTTAAGATATCCTTCATACACAAACAAATTTCTTCGGATGTAAGGCGATTCTAAAATAAACGCTTTTCTTACCTGCAATGCTGCAAAAAACAATTCTTCTCTTGCTTTATCATATGCCGGAAAGGTCCAGGGGCAAGCATTTTGAGACCTTTCAGAATATTTTATATTTTCGTAAAATTCTCTGTCTGCAAGATTGTCTTTATATTTCGATTTCAAAGAAATTCCATTTCCATAAACACATTCTTTCAAATCATTAAATTCTTTCTCTGCCGCAGAAACTATGGCACTTTGTTTTTCGATATCACTGCACTGTTTCTTGATATCTTCCTGAATCAGACTGCAATTACTATTTATCTCACTATGTTGGAGAACTAGGTTTTCTATTTGATTTTTCTGATCGATGACTTTTTTCCTATAGTTCCCAATCCCAGAAATATCAGTACTTTTTTTATAAAAGAAGAATGTTGTATAATGTATTTTATTTCTTCTTCACAACTCAAGGTATCCTTCTCATTTGATGTAAGCAACTCCTGCTCTTTCACTAATTTTTGCTCTGTAATAATTTTTTCCATATTTAGTTTATCTAACGCAGATTGCTGTTTTATCAAATTTTCCTGTGATTTATACATGCTGCACAAAATTTGCTTATCTTTTTCTATATCTTTTCTTATGAATAACACCTTTCTCTTGACATGATTAAAATTTGTAACCGCTTCATCCCAAGACACACTATCATCTTTTACCATGTCCAAAGTGACTTTATCTGACTTATCATTCTTTTTAGCAAAAACACAAACCTTAAGTGTATCAGATATATATGATTTTTTACCCATTCGGGCAGAAATCAAGCCCCATGCCACATTTTCCTCGCCTAATAAGTTATCTGCAACAGAAGAAAAATATATTTCTTTATGCTCTGTCCTGTCAAAAAGTTCCGTCCATGTATTATCTTTTATCATACTATCCGCTTTGGGCAAATCAAGTGTAATATTTTCTACTGCTGTATTGTTATTTGACACTACCAATATTCCATATTTTGCAATGTCTTCCGGTATCTCATAATATTTTTCCGTATAACTTGGGCCAGACGCAGAATCTATTCTACATATATGAAACTTACCGCCATCTACTCCATATTCAATTAATACTTCTGCTAATTTCTCCACATTCGATGCAATAATTTCTTTCAAAAGCGTTGTCTTTCCCGTTCCAGGAGGGCCATTCACAGAAAAAATTTTCTCCGTTCTCTCCTTCTCTGAAACAGCAATATTAATTGCAACTTGCTGCATTAATGTGGGGGAATATATTGACGGATATTTAGCCAATGGATATTTATCACTTTCAAGCCAATTATTCAAAGCCCCCATATCACTGTCTATCATCGTTTTCGTCCGTTTATTTTGTAACAGTGCCGTCACATACTTTAAAACTTGCTTATTTTTATAATAATTCTTATGGACATACTCAATATCACTCAAATAGAAACCGCCAACTTCGTCAATGTCATCATATTCTTTTACACCTTTACATGCAAAAGTAAACTCTGAGGCGCCCACCAGCCCTTCTTTCTGATCAGACACTATATTTAGTTTTTTTAAATATATAACTTGTTTTCACTTAAATATTTATTATGAGATATATAGTTATCAAAAAGATCGTTTCCCTTGTTATATTGACTGGTACTAACTTCACTATTCTTTAATTCATCCGTTTGCGCATTGTAATAATAATCAAATGGCACATCTTTTCCATATCCTTTTACCGTTCTGGTTAATTCCGGATAATGAAACTGCGTAAAATACTCTTGCAATTTCCAGAAATCAAATATTTTATCACACTCTTCTCTCAACAAATAGTTTTCATCCATATTTTACTCACTTTCCATACAACTTTACAGTATATTGTATCATTACCCCCTGCCGCAATACTCACCAACCGAACTGCAACCTCCCCACAAACAAAAGTTTCCGCCACAAAAAAACATGACGGAAACCTCTAACTTATGTCTGGCTTAAAAATGCCCCCAATTTTTTATCCTCTGTGCTGATATGGGTTATCAGCACACCGATATGGCCGTTTAATCTCCCCAATTCCACAATTGTAGGGCCGGACTGTGATATTCTTGAGGTGATTTCCTTAAGCGTCTTCTTATACTGCTCGTGAAAAGCCTTGTGGGCCGCCATACCGGGATAATGGCTCTGCCTTTGAAGCTGTTCCTCATGGGAAAAATGTTCATTCACATAATTATTCAAAAACTGTATGGTTCCATCCACAGAAGAGCGTCCCTCCCCCTTGCTGCAGGCGTCCAAAAGCTTATTTACAGCCAAAATCAACTCCTTGTGCTCTGTGTCAATGATGCTGTTTCCTGTTTCCAGTCTCTTTGTAAATTCATATCTGCTCATTGACAGTTCCCTCCGTATCCGGCGCAGCCGTGTTTCTCCTCTCCGCAGTGATGGCCTTCCCCGTGTCCGTGATGGTCACAGTGCACATCTGGATTAAAGACAAGATTTCCCGCAAGCAGGGCGTTTACCGCTTCGTCCGCACTGCCGGACACCCCGCCGTAGAGCTGAATTCCTGTCTGGGCCAAAGCCATCTGGGCGCCTCCGCCGATTCCGCCGCAGATTAAAGTATCCACATTAAGGGACGATAACATTCCCGCCAAAGCCCCATGGCCGTTTCCATTTGTGTCTACCACCTTGGCATCCGCAACTTTTCCGTCTGCGATGTCATAAACCTTGAACTGCTCTGTATGCCCAAAATGAGGGAATACATTTCCATTTTCATAAGTAACTGCAATCTCCATCTTTCCTGCTTCCTTTCTGCCTGCGGCAAGATCCGCCGCATAATCTGCCCTGTCACATTTTTTCCCACAGCATTTCCACGCGGAACCGTCACAGAGCGTATAATTCCCGCCGGAAATACACAGTGTCTTCCCATTGACAATACAATCCGCGATTTTTGTCCTGGCCCTTTCATACATTTCCGTAACTGTAGTTCGGGAAATCCCCATCTGCCTGGCGCACTGCTCATGTGTCCTTTTCTCAAAGTCAACAAGGCGGACCGCTTCAAATTCATCCACCGTCAATAAAACCTGAGCCGTACTGGACTTTCCCCGGGGGGCAAAACTGTCATACTTTGGTTCAAAACAAATTCTCCTGCACCGGACTGGTCTTGCCATCTATCCACCTCCTATTTCCGACATATAACGATAACATTATATTCCATTTTATCTTTCTTTTCAAGTACAAATTCTTAAAAATATCTGTGGAAAAACTATTTCCTATATGTTATACTGTGGCAAAATGCAAAAAATCAAAAGACAATCATTGGAGGTAAACACATGGCTGATGCACACAAAAAAGGACTGAATGCAGATTTAATCGCAGAAGATTTGGAAAAATGCTGCAGAGGCGAAGCACTTTGCACTAAGTGCCAGGGAAAATCCTGTACTATAGGATTTGCAAAACACTGCATTCAAAATTACAAAGCAGAACCCAAAAAAGAGGTTCCAGGAGGCACAGAAGAGATTCCCTTCACAGATTTCAAAGTATTTGACGAAGAAGATTTGGAAACGGCAATCGCACATATTTTAAAAGAGTGCAAGGACTGCAAAGAGGACCACACGGAGGACTGTATTATCAATGTTATTCGCAACTGTTATGAAGTGGGTCTGTTGGGAGACATCCACCCCTATGAGGGCACTGCCCTGCAGTATTTAATGTTCCTGCAGGAAAACTGCCCGGATAAAGCACAGCAGATTGCAAACATCTATGCGAATTTAAGATAAACACTTATCTATATAACAAGGCGCACACTTGCCATCCCTCTACGGTTTCTACACTGGGGCATGGCAAGTGTGCGCCCTCCTCTCCCCCGGATTCCTGGCACAAAATTAGTAAATCAGGCTCCCAAAAATAAAAAAAAGAAACCAGGGGCAGCATAAAGAAACCCTTGATTTCCCTTTTCCTATTAATCCTGTGGAATAATTTCTTTTTTATTATAAGAACCACAATTTTTACAAACACGGTGCGGTATCATTAATTCCCCGCATTTACTGCACTTTACTAAAGTTGGAGCAGTCATCTTCCAGTTTGCTCTTCTTTTATCTCTTCTTCCTTTGGAAGATTTGTTCTTTGGACAAATTGACATAGGTTACACCTCCTTAAACTGATTAAATATATCCCGGGCTGCCGCCATTCTCGGATCTGGCTCACCCTGGTCACAGGAACAGGAATTATCATTGAGATTTGTACCACATTTCCTGCAGATACCTTTACAATCTTCCCTGCAAAGCACTTTCGTAGGCCAGTTTACCAAAATTTCATCATAGATAAGCCAATCCACATCCAAGGCGGAATCTTTTATGCAACCCATATCCTCTTCATCTGCATCCTCTCCAAACTCCGGCTCCTCCAGATAAAGTTTCCGGTCTATCACAAGATGTAATGTAACCTGCACTTCCTTTAAACATCTGTCACAAGGAACCACAACAACCACATCTGTTGTGCCTGTCACTTTAATATACCGTTTCTTATGATTCTCCAGATGTAACACGAATGGCGCTTTCCTGATAATGGGAAACTCACCCAATTTTGACTGAAAGGAAGTAAGCTCCGTCTCCACTTTCTGTTCAAAGGCTTTATCTTCTACTGATAATAAGTCTGTAACATCTACTTTCACCTGCGTCTCCTATTCACACCTAAACAATTATACATATGCCCTTTGTATTTGTCAAGAATATTCCTATTATTTTTTACCAATAATCTCCACGGTTTCACGACAGATGGCCAGCTCCTCATTTGTGGGAACAACCATAACCGTTACCTTGGAATCCGGTGTGGAAATTATTTTATCCTCTCCCCGGACTTTATTTGCCTCCCCGTCAATATGAATTCCCAGATATTCCAGATTGTCGCAAATCATCTGGCGGATAAGGCCGTCATTTTCCCCAAGGCCCGCGGTAAAACAGATAACGTCCACGCCGTTCATAGACGCCGCATAGCCCCCGATATATTTTAACACGCTGTGGACAAAAACTTTTCTCGCTGTCATTGCCCTTTCATTGCCGCTAAACGCCGCTTTCTCCAAATCCCTGAAATCGCTGGATACCCCGGAAAGTCCATAGACGCCGGACTCTTTGTTTAACACATTTAAAATCCCCGCCATATCCAGGTTTTCCTTCTTTGCGATAAACTCCATAGCGGAAGGGTCAATATCCCCGGAGCGGGTTCCCATGACAAGGCCCTCCAAAGGAGATAATCCCATAGAAGTATCCACAGATTTGCCCTTATCCACAGCACAAATACTGGCGCCATTCCCCAGATGGCACACAATCGTCTTTAAGCTGTCATAAGGTTTCCCCAAAATCTCAGCAGCTTTCTTTGACACATAGCTGTGGCTTGTCCCGTGAAATCCGTATTTGCGGACTTTGTATTTCTCATAATACTCATAGGGAATGCCGTAAAGATACGCTTCCTTTGGCATAGTCTGATGAAATGCCGTGTCAAATACCCCTACCATGGGGACGCCTGGCAGAACTTCCTGGCAGGCTCTCACCCCGATTAAATTGGCGGGATTATGCAAAGGCGCCAAATCGGAACACTCCTCCACAGCCGCAATCACTTTCTCATCAATCAGGGTAGTCTCCGCAAAAGCCTCTCCTCCATGGACAATCCTGTGCCCTACCGCATCAATTTCATTTAAGCTTTTTAGCACCCCGGTTTTGGGATTCACCAGGGCGTCCAATACCATGCGAACTGCCTCTGTATGGGTGGGCATCGCAGCATCCGTCATCTCTTTCTCCCCGCCCTTTGGCTGGTAAACCAGCCTGCCGTCAATACCGATACGCTCGCAAAGTCCCTTTGCCAATACCTCTTCCGTATCAGAATTAATCACCTGATATTTTAAAGAAGAGCTTCCACAGTTAATCACTAATACATTCATACTTAGTCTCCTTAAATTTCCATATCATAATATGAAAATATTTACATTAATATTGTTAGTATAAACCTTTTCTTCCCCTGATACAAGGCAAAGAACAGAAATTTTGTTTATTTTTTGAAACAAGAAATAAAATCTGGTATACTTTGAGTACTTTATCTTGGGAGGAATGTTTAAATGAATGTCACAGGAATTATTGCGGAATACAATCCCTTTCACCGGGGACATGCCTACCACATAGCAAAGGCCAGGGAACTTACAAAGGCCGACTATGTTGTAGTGGTAATGAGCGGAAACTATGTCCAGCGGGGCGCACCCGCCCTTACGGACAAATTTGCCCGGGCCAAAATGGCCTTAAAAAACGGGGCGGATATGGTCTTTGAACTTCCGCTTTTGTGGTCAACTTCCGCCGCGCCGGACTTTGCCGCAGGGGGCACCGCCTTTTTGGATAAACTAGGCTGCGTCACCCATATCAGTTACGGGTGCGAGACAGAGGAGCCGAAAAATCTGGTAAATCTGGCAGAATTTCTCTTAAGGGAACCCCGTGAGTTTTCCCTTGCCTTAAAAAAAAGCCAGGGGAAGGGCCTGGCCTATCCCCTGGCTTTTGAGCAGGCTTTTTTAAGCTGGGCCAAAGAAAATCCCTCCTGTGATTTTCCCTGCACCACAAGAGAAAAATTTCATGAGATTTTTTCCTCCCCCAACAATATTTTAGGGCTGGAATACCAGAAAAATCTTCTGAGAAGGCAATCAAACCTTATCCCCTGCCCCGTTCCCCGGATGGGCTCCGATTACCATTCTCCTGATTTGGAGACATGTTTTTCTTCCGCCACAGCCATCCGAAACGCCGTTTTTTCCGGCAGGGAAGTCCCACTGGAACAATATATGCCAAAAACAGCCGCAGACCTGCTCCCTCCCCAAAAGTACCTGCTGCGGGAAAACGATTTTTCCCAAATGCTGTACTATAAGCTTTTAAGCGAATCCTGGATGGGATATGAAAGCTACCTGGGAGGTTCCCCCTTCCTCTCCAACCGGATAAAAAAGCACCTGGAACTTTTTTCCGGTTACTCCGGTTTTTGTGAAACCTTAAAAACCAAAGATGTGACTTACGCAAAAATCAGCCGCTTTCTTCTGCACATCCTGTTAAACATTACCACAGAGGATGCCGCCCTCCTAAAAAGCTTAGGCTACATTCCCTATTTCAGGCTGTTAGGCTTTAAAAGTACGGCAAAGCCCCTCCTGAAAATGATTGAAAAACAGGGAGACGCACCCCTGCTCACCAAACCTGCCAAGGCGAAATCACTCCTCAGTAAAAAAGCATATCTTCTCTATAAAAAGGAACTTTTCTCCTCAGACTTATATTACGGCCTGCAGGTTCAGAAAGGAATACAGGATTCTGCCAATGAATGCAGGAAAAGTCTTGTCATTCTTTAGAGTTTATTGTAAAATGTCAAATGGTGGCAAATCCACTTACAGATACTTATTAAACAGGATTTATTGATATAGAAGGAGGAACTATGAAACCAGTGATTACAAATGACATTCTCTACATTGGAACAGACGATACCACCATTGATTTGTTTGAAAGCCAGTATCCGGTACCGGAAGGCGTTTCCTACAACTCTTACCTGATACTTGACGAAAAAATCACCGTGATGGACACTGTGGACGCCAGGGGAACCGAAGACTGGCTATCCAATTTAAAGGAAGGGTTAAACGGGAAATCCCCTGACTACCTTGTTATCTCCCACTTAGAGCCGGACCATGCTGCAAACATCGCCACATTGGCAGAAATGTACCCGGATATGAAACTCATTGGCAATACAAAGACATTTTCCATGCTGCCCCAGTTTTTCCACAAAGATTTTTCAACACGCCAGGTAGTGGTAAAAGAGGGAGACACCCTTTCTTTAGGCAAACATAGCCTGCAGTTTTTCATGGCTCCCATGGTTCACTGGCCGGAGGTCATGGTAACATATGAACAGTCGGAAAAAATTCTTTTCTCCGCTGACGGATTTGGAAAATTCGGCGCCTTAGTAAACGATGACCCTGAGGACTGGGCCTGCGAAGCCCGCCGCTACTATTTTAACATTGTGGGGAAATATGGCGTACAGGTACAGGCATTATTGAAAAAGGCCGCAACACTGGATATCTCTGTGATATGCCCCTTACACGGCCCGGTGTTAAGAGAAAATTTAGGCTATTATATCGGATTGTATGACACCTGGAGCAGTTACAAGGCCGAAAAATCCGGTGTTGTCATCGCCTACGCATCCATCCACGGAAATACAAAAAAAGCTGCGGAAAAACTGGCTGAGATGGTGGAGGCAAAAGGGGAAAAAGTGGAGCTTTGCGACGTGAGCCGCACCATGGTTTCCGAACTCATCGAGTCCGCCTTTGAGTATGACAGAATGATTTTGGCTGCCGCAACCTACGATGCAGGGATTTTCTCTCCCATGGAAGACTTTATCCATCACTTACAGGCAAAAGGTTTTAAAAACCGGAAAATCGGCCTGATGGAAAACGGTTCCTGGGGTCCTATGGCTGCAAAGAAAATGAGGGAAGAATTGGAGACTTTAAAGGATATCACCTTTGTGGATCCGGTTGTCACCATTAAGTCCAGTATGAGTGAGGAGGACATTCCCCAGATGGAAGCCTTAGCGGCTGCTATTTGTGAAAAATAAGATTTGGATACGAAAAATCCGCCCCTTTGCTAAAAACGGCTGAAAGGGGCGGATTTTTATATTGAAGCGGCGCTTAATAAAACACGTGATTTCCGATGACGGTGCCGCTTACCCCGGAACTTGCCCGGCAGAAATAAAGGGCGGAAATATTGGTATTCCCGGAAAGGGCCGCATTGGCGGCCTGGGCACAGCTTCCCGATGCCCCCCTGGCAAGGACCACCGCAAACCGCCCGCTGGCTACTGGAGAAAACTGTCCTCCCTGGTAGATAACCCCGGAGATGGTATTGGGGAAACTGCTGCTTTTTACCCGGTTTACCACCACTGAGGCCACTGCCAGCTGGCCCTCATAGCTCTCCCCCCCGGCCTCACACTCTACGATTGCCGCTAACATGGCGGAATCACTGGAGTTGGCTGTGACAGATCCTCCTCCTGAGGTAGCGGTAGGCTTTTTCTTCTGCTGTTCGGCCAGTTTTTTGGCCTCCTCCGCTTTTTTCCGTTCCAATTCTTCCTCATATGCCTTCATTTTGGCAATCTGGGCATCATAATCACTGACTACATCCTTTGCGTCTGAAATTTCATTTTCCTTGGCGCTTATACTGTCTTTTGTCTTGGAAATCAGGGAATCCACTTCCGTCTTTTTCGACTCCATGCTCTCCTGCATTCCCACTAACTCCGTCTTTTCCTGTTTCAAAGTCTCTTCCTTTAAAGCCACCTGCTCACAGGTATCCTCGTAGCGGTGAAGCATCTCCCTGTCATATTTGTTAATGGCTTCCACATATTCCGCTTTATTTAGCATTTCACCCATGGATTTGCTCTCCAAAATAATAGAAGCCAAATCCATTCCCCCGGTTTCATAAATATACTGAATCCGTTTTTTCATGCTCTCATACTGCTTTTCCTTTGTATCTATGGCGGCTGCAAGCTCCTCCTGGGTTACGGCAATTTCAGTCTCCTTATCCCCAATCTGAACCTCTAAACTGTTAATCTCCTCCGTCACATTCGACAACTGCTGATTTAAATCCGCAAGCTCCCCCTTAAGATGGCTCTGCTGCTCCTTTAAGGCGTCCACTTTTTCTTCCGCAGCTTCTTTCTGCTCCTTAAGCTCGTCGATTTTTTGTCCTGTCTTTTTCAAATCACTGCTGGTTTTAAAAGCCTGGATGTCCACAGGGAACGCTGCAAGCAGAGTCCCTGCCAAGGTACAAAGCAAAATTTTTTTTAAAATATTCTTCTGTTGATTTTTCATAATTATCTTTCCTCTTGCGTAACATTTTTTAACAAATTTATTACAATCTCTATTATATCTGATTGTTTTTGCTTCTTCAATATGTTATATTAAATATAATTAGGATAAAGTTACAGAAATTTTGTGACAAATGACACTTGAAAAAGGAGCGTGAACGTTTATGCAGTTCGTGGAGAGCAAAAACTTAAAGCCCGGTATGCGCATTGCCAAACCAATTTATAACAAAATGGGAGTTATGTTATATGAGAGAGACACCCTGCTCACTCCCGCAGGCATTAAAAGTATTGAGAATTTTGGGTTAATCGGCATTTTTATTCTGGAGCCGGCAGAACCCCTCCCCCCTCTGTCCGAGGAAGATATTCAATTTGAACAATTTCAGACGATTTATATGTTCCGTGCCAAGGAGATTATGGATAAACTTCAGCAGCAGAAAGAGCCGGATACCCTTTCTTCCCTGGTAGAAAACATTATTTCCAAATACGGTTCCTTAGACCACAAGATGAATTTTACCCAGAATTTAAGAAGTTCTGCGGACTTTGTATACAAACACGCTATCAGCACAGCAATTTTGGCTACCATGATTGCAAATGTGATGCACTGTACTCCCTCCGATAAGTTAAATATAACCACCGCAGCCCTTCTCTACGACCTGGGATACCTTTTTGTCCCAAGGAAAATTCTTGACAAAAGCGATGTGGATATGACTGAGGAAGACGATAAAGTCATTCATGAATGCCGGAAAAGAGGATACGCCCTGTTGGATCCGGAAGGAAACAGATACGGGCTGAACCAGGAAATTTTTACGATTATACACCAGGTTCATGTTTCCCTATCCACCAAGCGGGTTGACGACCTAAAAACAAAGAAATTCAGCCGGGCAGCCAAAATCCTCATTGTGGCAGATATGTTTGACCAGCTTACCGCCATGAGTTTAAACCAGGCCCCCATATCCGAGGTTTCTACTGTGCGGTACCTTCGCCAGTACCCGGAACGGTATTCCTCCAATGTGGTGTCGGCACTGTCCCACTGTATACATATCCTTCCCGTTGGCTCAAGCATCGATCTCTCCACAGGGGACAAGGGCATTGTCCTTATGGAAAATTCCCAGAATTTCCTGGCGCCTGTGGTTTTAAATATCCGGGACAACCATATTTACGATTTAAGCAATCCCATGGTGGCTGCTAAAATACAGATTATTGACATTATGAAAACAATGGACAACCGGATTGTAATTGATGAAACCACATTAAAGCAGTTTTCTTCTGATTCAAAAATTAAAAATACGTTAAACAAATATAAAGAGAAGGAAAATAAAATTAAATTCAGAAAATAAAATTACTATTTAATAATTTATAGTAAAGATTCCTCGTATTATATACAAAAAAGCATCCATCCAAAGGACAGATGCTTTTTTCTTTTATATATTTTTTACTGTGGCAATATCTACAGGGGTCAAAGTCTTATTCGCTGTCTCTAAGCTGCTGGCCAGGGCGTTTGCCGTATCCATGGCTGTGATACAGTACACCCCTGTCTCAATGGCATTCCGCCGGATTAAAAATCCGTCCCTGGTCTTATCCCCGTTCCCCTGGGTGGGGGTATCGATAACCAAATCAATCTTATGGCCCAAAATCAAGTCCATGACATTGGGGCTTTCCTGGGTAATTTTATTTACCCGAAGGGCATCCACCCCATGTTCTTTTAAGTATTTTGCCGTGCTCCTGGTGGCATAGATTTTATAGCCCAAATCTGCAAACCGCTTTGCAACCCCTACGGCTTCCTCTTTATCCGCATCTTTTACCGTCATAATCATCTGTTTATATTTGGGAAGAGTAACCACTGCCCCAAGGAATGCCTTATATAAAGCTTCGTCAAAGTTCTTTGCAATTCCAAGGCACTCTCCTGTGGATTTCATTTCAGGCCCAAGGCTTATCTCCGCCCCCCGTAACTTTTCAAAGGAGAATACAGGCATTTTGATTGCGATATAATCCGCCTCCGGGGCAAGTCCTGTGGGATATCCCATACCTTTTAAGGTATTGCCGATAATCACCCGGGTTGCCACATCCACGATGGGGATTCCCGTTACCTTGCTGATGTAGGGCACAGTTCTTGAAGAACGGGGATTTACCTCAATCACATACACTTCCCCATCCATCACAATAAACTGGATGTTAATAAGCCCCACCACATGAAGAGCCTGGGCAAGTCTTCTGGTGTAATCCACTAAAGTCTTTTTCACCTCATCCGTTATGGTGTGGGCGGGATAAACGGAAATACTGTCCCCGGAATGCACCCCGGTGCGCTCAATATGCTCCATAATTCCGGGAATCAGTATGTCGGTGCCGTCGCACACCGCATCCACTTCTATCTCTTTACCCTGAAGATATTTATCTACCAGAATGGGGTGGTCCTGGGCAATTCGGTTGATAATTCCGATAAATTCCTCAATTTCTTCGTCACTGTAGGCAATTTTCATGCCCTGTCCCCCAAGGACATAGGAAGGGCGCACAAGCACGGGATATCCCAGACGGTTTGCCACTTCTTTCGCTTCTTCTGCCGTAAACACCGTTCCCCCGGCGGCCCTGGGTATTTTTGTCTCCTCTAAAATCTTGTCAAAAAGTTCTCTGTCCTCTGCGGCATCCACATCCTCAGCCTTTGTACCAAAGATTTTTACCCCCATTTTCATCAGGCTTTCCGTGAGCTTAATGGCTGTCTGGCCGCCGAACTGCACCACCGCCCCGTCGGGCTTTTCCATATTTACAATGCTCTCCACATCCTCCGGGGTGAGGGGCTCAAAATAGAGCTTGTCCGCAATGTCAAAGTCTGTGGACACTGTCTCCGGGTTGTTGTTGATAATAATGGTCTCAAACCCTTCCTTTTTAAATGCCCATGTACTGTGGACACTGCAGTAGTCAAATTCAATTCCCTGGCCGATTCGTATGGGGCCGGAGCCAAGGACCAAAACCTTTTTGGGGGGATTGGTCTCTTCCGCTTCGTTTTCTCCCCCGAATACGGAGTAATAATAAGGGGTAGCCGCCGCAAACTCTGCAGCGCAGGTATCTACCATTTTGTAAACGGCGGTAATGCCGTTGTCGTAGCGCATTTTTTTGATTTCATCCTCGGTTTTACCTGTTAATTCGGCAATAACCTTGTCCGGGAATTCCATGCGCTTTGCCTCTTTTAATAAATCTATGGTCAGCTCCTTTGTCTTTAACGCCTGCTCCATCTCCACAAGGACTGCCAGCTTATCGATAAACCACAGGTCAATCTTTGTGACTTCGTGAATATGGCCGTAGCTCACCCCTCTCCGCAGTGCCTCGGCGATACAGAAGATTCTTCTGTCGTCCACAATCTTTAACTCTTTTTCCAGCTCTTTGTCGGAAAGGGCGTCAAAACCATAGGCCATCAGGCTGTCTACATGCTGCTCTAAGGAGCGGATGGCTTTCATCAAAGCCCCTTCAAAGTTAGAGCATATGCTCATAACTTCCCCGGTAGCTTTCATCTGGGTGGTCAGGGTTCTCTTTGCGGTAATGAATTTGTCAAAGGGAAGCCTTGGAATCTTTACCACGCAGTAGTCAAGCATTGGCTCAAAGCTGGCGTAGGTCTTTCCTGTAATGGCATTTTTTATCTCGTCCAAATTGTATCCCAGGGCAATTTTTGCCGCCACTTTTGCAATGGGGTATCCCGTAGCCTTAGATGCCAGTGCGGAAGAACGGGATACTCTGGGATTTACCTCAATGACACAGTACTCAAAGCTTTCCGGGTGCAGGGCATACTGTACATTGCATCCTCCGGTAATATTTAATTCTGATATAATATTTAAAGCTGAGGTGCGGAGCATCTGATATTCTTTATCCCCCAATGTCTGGGAGGGGGCAACTACAATACTGTCCCCCGTGTGGATGCCCACCGGGTCAATATTTTCCATGTTGCAGACGGTGATGCAGTTTCCCTTAGCATCCCGCATCACTTCATACTCAATCTCTTTCCATCCTGCAATACAGCGCTCCACCAAAACTTCCCCCACACGGCTTAAACGCAGGCCGTTGGAGAGGATATCCATAAGTTCCTGCTCATTGTGGGCGATTCCTCCCCCGCTTCCCCCCAAGGTGTAAGCCGGGCGCAGAACCACGGGATATCCGATGGTATTTGTGAATTTAATTCCGTCCTCTATGTTGTGCACCACCTGGGAGGCCGCACAGGGCTCCCCGATTTTTTCCATGGTGTCCTTAAATGCCTGTCTGTCCTCCGCTTTAAAAATGGTCTCTGCGGTGGTTCCGATAAGCTTTACCCCGTGTTTTTCTAAAAAACCGGATTCCGCAAGCTCCATACCCAGGTTTAATCCTGCCTGTCCCCCTAAGGTGGGGAGAACGCTGTCCGGTTTTTCTTTTAATATAATCTGCTCTAAGACGGGAACTGTCAAAGGCTCAATGTACACCTGGTCTGCAATCTCTTTGTCTGTCATAATGGTGGCGGGGTTTGAGTTTACCAAAACCACCTCCACACCTTCCTCTTTTAAGGAGCGGCAGGCCTGGGTTCCCGCATAGTCAAATTCCGCCGCCTGTCCGATAACGATAGGACCGGAACCGATTACTAAAACTTTTTTAATTTCCTGATTTCTTGGCATTATTTCGTTCCTCCCATCATATCAATAAATCTGTCAAAAAGGTATGCGCTGTCTTGGGGCCCCGGACATGCTTCCGGGTGGA
>Ga0137307_101690_pt1 | contig 18078 bp, 18 predicted proteins | sample NAcewD2O_March_2_FD_97180 | JGI IMG/M metagenome (GOLD analysis project Ga0137307, IMG submission 97180) | Mouse cecal microbial communities from Vienna, Austria - N-Acetylglucosamine amended D2O_March | ecosystem: Host-associated > Mammals > Digestive system > Large intestine > Cecum | place... | reverse complement strand
TGAGGCGTCCGTCTTTGATCCCGTAGGTAAAGGTCCTTCCTGTATGGTCGGCCACGGTTTTTAGGTATCCCTCTTCATCATAGGAGAGGGCAAAGTATTCCCCGGTGTCTCTCTGTATGCGGATGGGCCGCGCACACCGTGCAGTGCAGGGGATGTCCGGACTCTCTTTCTCTTCCGTGTTTTCCCCTGCCGCTGTCTTTTTTCCCTCTGTTTCTTTTTCCTTGGTTCCTTCTATTGCTGCCGGCATATGGTCTTCATAGACCAGGGTAAAGCCCTGCCCGTTGTTATCCTCATGGCGCAGGTATCTTCCCTGTTCGTCAAAAAGGTACATTTCCCCGGAGAGGGTCGTATAGCGGTAGCCTCCCTCTGTCTTTTTCAGGATGGAGAGGCTCTGGTTCCCCGGCGTATAGGTCCCTTTTTCAACGGGGAGGAAGGTCTCTTCTTTCCCGTCTTCCAAAAGGATGGTTATCTCTTCTTCCCCGGAGAGGGCGCTCTTCTTAAAGGACAGGGACACTTCATAGTTGTGGTTCCAGTCGGCGCCCAGGACGCCCGTATAGCGGTTCCTTGAGTTGTAGAAGCGGCGGAACACAAAGGGGGGGCTTCCGTTTATCTTCAGGTCTTCCCTGTCATAGATGAAGTTGCCGGTGCTTAGGTTTACCGGGTCATGGCTGAATAGGGTGCTGAGCTTCCCCGCCCCCTTTACGTTGGCCAGGGTCTCGTCCAGGACAGCTTCCACGCCCTCAAGGGTCTTTTTCCACTTCGTTTCTTTTGCCTTTAAGAGGGCGGCAAATTCGTTCTTCGGCGTGGTCAGGGGCGTCTCCAGCATGAATTCCTGCAGCTCTTCTATGACTTTTTTGATCTTCCGGGTGGCGGCTGTGATCTCCTGCATCTCTTCCGCATACCAGCTGTCATAGGCAGGGATGATGGAGCAGGCTTTTTCATGGCATGCCGTGAGCTTTTGTTTTGTGACGTCATAGTTGTCCTTTTCAAGCTTTCCCGGAAGGCTCCCGGCCGTTCCTGCCAGGTCTCCTGCCTTGGCTTCCGCTGGCACACTTCCTGCCGCTGCGCTGATGGCGGCGGCTGTCTGTTTGATATCGGCGATGCAGTCTTTGGTATCAGTAATGGCTTTTTTTGCTGCCGTGCAGATCTCTTCTATGTCGGATTTTTGGAATATATGGTCCATGGGGCTTCCTCCTGTTCTTTTACTAATTCATCCTGCTTACCATAACGTCGTCTACGTTCTGGAAGGATTGTGCTGCTGTGTCTATACTGCCTACAAGCTGCAGACATGCCTGTGACATGGCTGTTACTACTTCTTTTTCTGCGGTAATCTGATCTTTTATGGCTTCTAACATATCTCCTGCAGATTTGGTCATATTGCCGGCGAGCTTTTCATAATCCGATACAATGTCATCGAAGCCGCCGCCGTTGGATGTACTGATATCTGCAGATAACTGCTGGACTTTTCCATAATCTATTGTAATATTTTCTTTTCCCATTTTAGTCTCTCTCCCTTAACAGCAGGTATCGACATTATCGATTGCCTGCACAAAGCTGTCTATGGTTTCATTTTCAGAATTTTGCAATTGTTCAATGGAACTCTTGATCGTTTCAATCGTGTTTAAAAGCTTCTCTACATTTGGCGTCAGATTATCACTATAAAATCCCCCATCCTTGCAATTTACCTGTTCTATCTTACTTTTTACCGTCTCAATCTGCTTTACAAAACTGTCCTGTGCACTTTTAAACTCCGAACAAAATGTATTATATTCGTCTTCTCCCACGCCAACCTTTATCGCTGCCATAGCTATACCCCTCCTTTACTATAACTGGCTTACCAATCCTGCTCTTTTAGCGGAAAGCCTGCCTTCATATGCGGTCAATGCGCTAATCTGCGTCTCTAATTCACTCAACAGATTAGAACTGTCCGAAATACCCGTATTGATATCAGAAACTACTGTACTCATATAAGTCTTAAGCCTGTCTGCCATTTCTCCTTCAAAAATGTCAGTTGTCACGATCTGCGTATACCTTACATCGCTGTTTAAGGTAGTCCTGACATTTTTCCAGCTTTCAATTTCCGAATCCAAGGAGGACTTACAACTTGAAAGCGTTCCCTTTACCCTGTTGCATTCACTGAGCTTTCGATCAATTTCATTTATCTGTGCCATGATCGCGGCTACTCTCCTCCGTTCGGCCTCGGCTGCGGCCGCTGCCTGTTTCTCTGCATCTGTCATTTACTACACCTCCGTATACTTTGCTAACATGATTTTTTTATTTAAACCGTTTGTATGCTGATAACCAAATTCTATTTTCCGGTTTTCTTCCCTAAGGCCTGTATATCCAAAGACCTTCTGCTCTTTGATATTTCCCAGGATGATACCTGTTTTACTTTGACCGATCATTTCCATGAGCTTTCCTGAACGTAAGGGAATTTGTGGTTCCGAAGAAGCAATGACATAAATCCCCCATTTCGTCGCTTCTTCTAAAATATCCAGTTCGCCTTCCGTTCCCTCTTTACGGAACAGACCGTATAATTCCTGAATAATATCGATCACAACGTATAACGGTTCTTTTGTCTGAAGGAAGTCGTACAATGTGATGGTAAGATTGTCCAGCTTTTCTTCCTCATAGTCTTCTTTTCTGTTTTCACATTCTCTTTTAATTTCCTGTAAAATACTGCGGATAGAATCATAATCTGCTCCATATATATACTTTTCTTTATTCATGAAGTCAGCAGATGAACGCTTTTCCTGATCCAGGATCCACACCTTGTTCCCTTTTAAATGATTCAGAACCTGATGAAGCACATTTGTCCGTCCGCTGCCTGCTCCTCCGATGATCAGGCCCGTGCCTTTACTGATATCCAGATATTGCACATCCAGATCATTGACTTCAATTCCTACAGGAATCTTAACAGGGCTTTCTTCATAGCCGGGATATTGCGGCAGCATTTCGTGGTACAACTCTTCCGGCAATACCGGGATGCCCTTTGCAGCTTCTTCCGTACTGGCCTGTGCCACACTGCTTATTAATTTCTTCAAATTTTCATTATAGGAAAGCTCTGACTCACATGCTACGGGAGTATATACCTGCATAATGTTCACATTATCCCGCTTTACCAGCATCCTTCCTTTTTTGTCCTCCGGCAGATTATAGTCGCTCCGCCCAATCAGATTCCGGCTCTCTCCTTCTTCAAAATTATATCCGGCAATTCTTTCCTTGATATTATTTAAAACAGCTCCTTTCATGGCATTGATCCTGTTCATAGTGATCAACAGATAAATGCCCAGGCCTGCCCCATCCCGGCATACCTTCTGGATAAACTGGTCCGCCTTATCTCCCAGCTCTTTAAAGGAATCAAAATTATCGATCAAAAGGATCAGTATCTTTAGCGGCTCGGCCTGACTGAAATTGTAAACAGAAATACTCTGTGCCATGGCTTTTGCAAATTTCCGCTTACGGTCTGCTATTTCATCCAATATCAGTTTCTGGAACTTTTCAATTTTTTCTCCGTCATCCAGCCCCATATAATCCGCCACATGAGGCAGTCCCATGAGAGGGATCAATCCACTGTTTCCCAAATCCAGAATATAGAAATTCAGATTCCTGACTGAATTTTTCATGGAAAGCCCTACTGCAATATTTGTTAACAGCATCGTTTTTCCATAGCCGCCGGATGCCATATACAAAAGATGACCGTTTTTCATCAAATTTAACTGGTACTCTTCCTGCAGCTGTTCCTCCGGCACATCGATCATCCCGATTCCTAAGGTATAATCGCCTTCCTTAAACTGAGCGCTGTCTACAACCTCCTTTGTATAGGGAGATTCCATAAAATCCGGCAAAGAAGGCAGCCATGGCTTTTTTACTTCTACCGCCTGTTCCTTCTCATAAATGTCATGAAGATGTTCTACAACGGCATCCAACTGGGTAGCTTTTATCTGATTGCTTTCTACCGTACCGCTTAAATCCTGATTGATCAACCTGCCCTGTCCCAAAGGACTGATCAGATACACCCTGTCATCTTCTTTTTCTTCTTCCGTCTGATTGCTGCTGTAAGACGCCCCGCTCCATGCAGATTGGAATAATTCATATATTTCGTTATTTCCCACCTGGAGATATGCCCTTCCCGCCTGGGTTATATTAGCGGCGTCAGGCGTCTTTAGCATCTCCTTACTGTCCCCTGCATTTTGTACCTTTAAGCAAAGGCGGAATTTACTGTTTGTCCATATCTGGTCGTCCACTACGCCGCTGGGTTTTTGCGTTGCCAGGATCAAATGTATCCCAAGGCTTCGTCCGATACGCGCCGCCGAGACCAGCTCACTCATAAATTCAGGCTGCTCCTTTTTCAGCTCCGCAAACTCATCACTGATCAAAAACAGATGCGGTAAAGGCTCGTTCACCTTTCCCAATTTAAATAATTGGTTGTAACCGTTAATGTGATTTACGTTATTTTCTCCGAAAATCCGCTGTCTCCGTGACAATTCACTTTTAATAGACGCCATTGCCCTCATGCTTTCCGCTTTATCCAGATTCGTAATGGTTCCTAAAAGGTGGGGCAGCTTTGCAAACAGATTCGCCATACCCCCTCCTTTATAATCAATCAGTAAAAATCCCACTTCATGAGGATGGAAATTCACTGCAAGAGACAGAATATAGGACTGCACGATCTCAGACTTTCCCGAACCTGTTGTTCCCGCCACCAGACCGTGGGGACCATGGGCCTTTTCATGAAGGTTTAACTCCACATAATCATTTTCAGCTCTTACCCCCAGAGGCACTGCCAGAGACTTATGGGATTCATTCCTCCTCCAGCGTTCCTTAACCTGCAGTTCTTCCGGATGTTCGATTCCATACATATCAAAAAATGTTATGGACTCCGGTATTTTACTGCTGACGCCCTGTTCATGAATCAGGGCGCTTAAATTTCGTGCCGTTTTTTCCAAATCCACTCCATCTATGTGCTGGACTTCAAATTTTCTGTCCTTCTTTTCCCCTTCCTCCATAAGCAGCGTCCCGCTCTGGGAATCATGGAGCATGCAGACCGTTCTGATATTCTCCGGCAGATTCGCCTTCTGGTCTGTAGTATAAATGATGCTGAAGCCTAAAGTCAGCCGCTTGTTTTGCAGGTATTCCATAATGGCATGATTCAGGATCAGCTTCGGTTCATCAATGATGAACAGGTAATAGGGCGAGAATACCGCTTCCTGTTTCTCTTCATCCAGCTTCATTTTCCTTTCCTTTAATATTTGCTGAATGCTTCCTAAAATCTGGTCTCTTGCCTGCTCCGAACTGATTTTTCCGTATACGTTTATTGCATGGATCCTCAGATGAGGATACCAGTCAGCATATTCAAACTCTTTATCGTAGGCCTTGTTATGTATCAGAATAATCTGTAAATCCCTGTAACTTTGAAAAAAGGTTATCTGAGCCAGCAGATATTTAATCTGTTCATGTACATTTGCCTTGGAACCCACAATGCCCAAATGCGCTCTCTTTAAATCAATCTGAACGGGAATATGATCTATTTTCCGAAAATCTTTCGGTATTGTTTTTGCCTCATCCGTCAATGCATCTTTTTTCATTTCCAATTCATTGATTTGTGTTGATACTTCTATTTTGGATTTTCCCCTGTAATATCCCAAATTTACACTTAAAAAATCATCATCCAGCAAACTTCTTTCATAAATACGGCTGCTGTATCTGTTAATCATATGTTCCAATTCAGGAAGCGTAGGATTCTGATATTCCAGAGCCTTTTTCTCTTCTTTTCTTGCCTTTATAATGCGCTTTCGTACATCTAAAAGGTAATTTCCATACATAAGCTCCCGTTCTTTGTTTTCCCGCTTGATATCTTTTGTGTCCGAAATAAACTTCTGTACGGAAAAAATAGTCGTGATGATCGTCATTCCGATACTCATGAAAATATATGCCCCGCGCCTCAACAGAACGCCCATAGCAATGGTAAATGCCAGCATACAGACCGGAGGAATGATCATCTGTGCCAGACCGCCCTTTGACAATTCCTTTTTCTGGGGCGGATTCTGTACCTCTATTTTCTCTTTATTTATTTTGTAAATAACTCTGGGAGAACGCTTATAAAAAGGAAACCCTTCAAAATAATTTTCCTTTTCCCTGCAAGGTATCAAATTAGCACGAATTCTTTCTTCTTCTCCGTCAACCTCAATATAGGTATCAAAAAAAGTAATTGCAATCTGCTCAAAAGATAAAGTATCCCCTTCTTCAATTTTAATTTCATTCGTTGATACAGCTGTGCCATTTAAATAAATTCCTTCTTTTGAACCGCCCTTTATCATAATCTTTGTCCGGTTTATTAAAATCTGTACCGGTAAATCATAAATACAGATATCTGTTTGAAAGGATTCCTTTTGGTTTCCAATCCAAATATTTTCTTTTCTTTCGTAGCAGCGCATTTACCTTCTACTCCTTTGTTATATTATTCCTCTGTCTTGTATTTTTCCCCCAGTGCTTTAATTTCACTGTTTAATGTATCGAGCCTGGATTTTTTCTCTTCTCCGTCCATGTTGCTTTCATTTTCCAGAATATCAATTTCCTTCATATATGCATAAATCAGCAATTTATCATCGGATAACGCCAGCGCCAGATTTTCCGCCTCCCTTACGTCAAGACGTCCTAAGCTGATCCAGTATTCCAGCTCCTTTTCGTTGCTGTTAACAGATAATCTGGATACAATATTGCTGATCTCCTCCTGCTTAAAGCTTTCCGTGCTGGCATAAGCTACCGCAAGTATATATTTTGTATGGACATCCATCTCTTCTATTTCTATTTGTTTTACACTGTCAATACACCCAACATAGTCTCTGGTAATAAATCTTTCATTGGCCATAACCAGAGCTTTCTCTCTTGGGATTATAAATCCTCCGTAATAAATGGACAGACCGCCTGTTGTGATTCCTAAAACCAGCATCACAATGGCTGTCATTTTCCAGAATGAATATTTTTTCTTAGAAACCTCTTTCATTTTTTCTTTTTTATTTTTCAAGAAGATATCCCGTATATTTTTAAGCGCTTCTACAAGCTCCTGTACATCATCCGCCTGGACAATCCGGTTCAGGCTTTTTTCTCTGTGGAGGATTTCCAATCCGCTTTCTAAAACCTGATCTATCTGATATTTTCTGCTTAAAAGCCCTCCTGCAACACATTTGTATTGATACAGAAACTCTTTTTCATCCGCCTTTTTTTCTCTTCCATACAGGTCTCTTGCTTTTACAAAGGGAATCATATTATCATCGTAAAAAATATTGTCTTCACTAATTTCAATACGGTATTGCATAAAAATTTCATATAGTTTTACAAAGTTAACCAGAAACTGCCTTTGCTTTTCTTCCGCCTCATGCTTAATTTCTTTTAAGGCCTTTAAATCCGTTAAATCATATGCAAATGTTACTTCCTCTAACGATTCCTGAAAAGAACACGGTATCAGTCCCTGCACGTTCGCCGTTATTTTCTGATAATCAAAACTATCCTCTGCCGCTAATGATGATTTCTTAATCACTTCTTCTACCTGATATTCATTAACTGTCGTACTTTCCACTTTCTGCACTCCTTATCCTTTGTTATTCGTTATAAAGCATAATAATATCGCCGTTAAAAATCATTTCCTGTTCATAATTCTTATGAAGGTTTAAACGCCTTTTGCTCCTTTGGGATCTGGCGGAAAAAGGCTCTTTAAGCTCCCACATAATATCCGGCATATTTTCCTTCAAAATTCGAAAAGTTGTTGCAATTCGCTGTTTATTATCAACTTGTATATTTACTTTTCTGTTATCTACGCAATTCTGGATTGTGATAATAATTTTCATTTCTTTTTTCTCCTATGTCCTATGAGCCACAATATAATTCCCGCAGCAGCTATTCCTCCAAAAATATACATAAAAGGCAGAAAATCAAAATGATCGGCTCCTGCAGTTCTGTAATCACTCTTTATAACCGTTTCCATTTCTAACCCCATTACCGTTTCAAAAATCTGTTCATTTTCCAGATTTCCATTTTCTTCTCCGGATAGTACATTCTCAAAAACAGCTGTTCTGCTTTCCTGATCTCTTTTCGTAACTTCCTGTTCTGCCTGTTCAAATTTTTTGTCAAACATATGTATCTGAAAGCGGTCGCAAAGGGAAGTCGATTGTTTTTCCTGCCAGTTCAAATCCTCTACCCTCAAATCTAATGCTGCATCGGGGTCCATATCATTCTGACTGACAGAACCGGTGTCAGTTGTTAAATTCATTTTATTATCCTCTTATGCTGTTTCCCATATCAGTATCTACACGAGATAAGTTGACCGCTACCTTTACAATTCTTTCCGCATCCCTATTTGTGATTCTGTAATAGGAATTTAAAATACCTATAGTTTCGCCATAAATTTTACAACACTCTTCATTTGTACCATGATTGGTGTCTCCCGCTCCTATAGAAGAAATACTTGCCAGTTCCTCAGCTGATAAATTTAACTCCCGTGCACACGATACTGCTGTTTCATAATCACTAATTAATGCTTTATGCTCCATCCTCTGAAACTCCCCCTTCTATTGCCTTTGTATCGTCATGAGCCGTTCCCGCTGTCCGCCTTATTATCGCTGCAATCATAATAAGTATGAAAAACGCTATCCCGTCTGCTAATAGGTTTATCTTGTAAAACCTCCACTCAAAAGAATAAAAGCGGGGGACAAAGACTACCGCAAGCTGAACCATAATAAGCGTTGCTATACTGCCTGACAGGAACTGTAAAACACTTTTAGGCAGATTACTTCCTGTATCCGTCCTATCTGATTTTTTATCGGCAAGGCTTTTCCAAAACAATCCAAATACAATGGCAGCTATAACCGCAGAAATTCCATACGCCGCATACTCTTTTGCAGTCCCTTCCATTGAAAACAGCATAAATTCAGAAACAATAGTTTTTAAAATATAAATCCAGAAAGCCATTCCGATTCCTGACAGCAGATATCTTCCTTTAAAAAGTTTCTCTTTTTCTTTTACGATTGTCTCTTCCAGGACCTCCTCAAGGTACTTATCTTCTATATCTGCCCTTCTATTGATGCCTGCCCATTTAATGAGCAGGTAGGGCAGAAAGAATAAAAGGAAAGTGATAAAACAAAAATTAGTGAATTTTTCCCGCCTTTCTTTAGCCCTCACAATCTGGTATTGATGCATTTTTGCCATTTCTTCCTCAAAGGCAGTCCGCATTTTATCCGCCTGTTCTACAATTTCGTCCGTGGTAAAGCCGGTCTCCTGTTCCATCTGGAGGTTGGGTATATAGCTGCCGTTTTGGTATTCAATATTATGTTTTGTATAATTACCTTTATAATTACTTGTAACTTTAATATTCAAATCCGTCTTATAAAAAATCCATATTGCTGCATCGTTATTGCCCTTTTTCATATCTATTTGTGTAATCTGATAACCTTCTCCCCATAGAGGAGTTACCCGCAAGGTTCCAACATCTGATGATAGTTTTAGCATATGTTCTGAAGATCGCCAGTCTATACTCTCTAAATAACTTCCTAAATCTGGCCAATCCATAAAATATTTCCCTTTCATATATTGGTCTGCAAACTCCATTGTTGTCTGAAGACCCGGAATATCCCTTTTTTCTTCTATTTCTTTTGCTCCAATGGACAATTGGACTATAAAATAGCTGATAAATATCAGTAAAGCAAATTTTATTACAAGTAAAAGCAGGCTTTTATTTCTTGAAATTGAATTATTACGTGTCATTTTTTTCTTCACTATGGGCTCCCCTATGGAATCGAAATATACTTGCATCTATTTCTGTCTCAAATACACAGAAACTGTTTTAGAAAGATAATTCTCATCTACTAATAGCAGTTCCTGTCTTTAACTTTTTTACTACAGCAATAATGCTGAATATCAAAAACGCTATTCCATCTGCCAAAAGATTTATTTTGTAAAATCTCCATTCCGGGGAATAAAAACGAGGAACAAAGATAATTCCCAGTTGGATTATGACAAGCGTTACTATACAGCCCAACATAAACTGAAATATACTTTTTAGTATTTTTCTCCCTGCCATATCCGGCTTTCCGGTAATAGGTCTTTTCCAAAAAACTCCAAATACAATAGCAGTTATAACAGCAGAGATACCATATGCTACAAATTCTATTGCATTTCCTTCTATTATTGAAAACAACAAATATTCAGAAACAATAGGTACCAGCATATAAATCCAAAAAGCCATTCCGCATCCTAACAGCACATATCTTCTTTTTAGAAATATCTCTTCTTCTTTTGCTATTGTTTCTTCCAAGACCTCTTCGGGGTACTTATCTTCTATATCCGCCCTTCTATTGATGCTTACCCATTTTAGAAATAGATAAAACAGCAAGAATAGCAGAAAAGTAATGAACCCAAAATCAGCAAACTTCTTCCGTCTTTCTTTTGCCCTTCCAATCTGGTATTGATGCATTTTCTCCATTTCTTCTTCAAAGGCAATTCGAATTTTATCTGCTTGTTCTACAATTTCATCTGTAGTAAAACATGTCTCCTGTTCCATTTGTAGATTTTTAATATACCCGCCATTTTCGTACTCAATATTATGTTTTGTATAATTACCTTTATCATTACTTGTAACTTTAATATTCAAATCTGTCTTATAAAAAATCCATATCGCTACATCGTTATTGCCCTTTTTCATATCTATTTGTGTAATCTGATAATCTTCTCCCCATAGAGGAGTTACCAGCAAGGTTCCAACATCTGATGACAGTTCCAAATGACAAGACGGTGATAAAGCGTTTGGATATACAATTTTACTTCCAAATTCCTTCCAGTCCGACCTATATTTTCCCTGTATATATCGATTTGCAAATTCCATCGTTGTCTGTAGACCCGAAATATTCCTTTTTTCTTCTATTTCTTTTGCTCCAATGAACAACTGGATTATGAAATAACTGATAAATATCCATAAAATAAATTTTATTACAAATCGAAGTGCTCTCTTATTTATTGAAATTAATTTGTTATAAATCATTAGTTTCCTCACTACTTATTTCCCTTAAAGAATCGAAAAATCATTACAAATTTATGTTAATAAAATTTTTACATTTATTTTTCTTTTTCTCCTGTTTCAGCTAACCCTATATTAACCTCCTCATATTCCACATAGTCATTACTTCCTTCCATCAAACTTCTGTAGAAATTCCTCTGTACTTTCTCCTTTTCTACATAAACCTCACTCATTAAAGGTATTCCGCCTTCCTTTATGACATTCTTGCCCGCCTCAATTCCTATTTGAGTAAAAACTCCTCCTGCAAGCAGAAAATGTAATTTATTTTTATTAATTTGGCTTTGAAGATATTCGATTCCTCTTTCATGGTCTCCTTTACCCAGATTTATAACAAACTCATTTGCCCTGTTAATATTTCCATTTGATATCCCCATATAATAAGTTCCCATTACATTGATAAGATCAGAATCCTTTTCCAGACGATTATATATATTGACGGCATCTAAATCCGCCTTATAATCATCTTGAGTTAATTTAGTCCCGTTACCTAAAGTCCCATATATATCTCCCACATAACCCGCATTTGCTTCTAAATTGAATATCCCGTTAAAGATCCATCCGGCAGCGCCCCCTGCAAGCTTCCATACTGTTTCATTATCTTTTAGCATAGTTGCACATATGGCCGACATATGGCTCAGATCGCTTTTACTGTAATAAATGTCAGCAATAGTTTTATCTTTTTCTTGAGAATAATGATAATTGTTATTTAAATCCGTACGTAGTTTATCTCTTTCAGCTTTTGTCAATCCATATTCCTCTAAAATCTGCTCCCATGACTCTTTATCATAAATTCCTGCTATTTTTTCCCATGCCACAGTTTTAATATCGAATCCTTCCGTATCTCCGTAAACCACTGATGCAAGAATCGCAAAATACTTCTGGTTAAGATCCGTTACCCCGGCATTCCGCATCCGGTAATACAGATTATATAAAATTTGTGATGTCTCATCATCAAAACCATAGCATTCCTTCATTGCATTTATATATAATTCCTTTTCCCGGATTTCTTTTTCTATCCATTGGTTTTTAATTTTATTGGTCCATTCCCTATCTATCTGTTTCATCCGGTAATTTATCATATTGTTATCAAAGGTTGAACTGTCAATGCATGATATCGCTCTTCTTAAACTTTCCTTAGCGGCATCTGCATTTTGATAGATCCCTTTTGTTGAATTAACAAATCCTTTTATCTGCTCCAGCTTTTTATCCACCAGACGAAGCGCGTCTTTCAAGCTCTCCAGCATTGCAGAATAGGACCCCCTTGATACACACATTAATTCATATACCTGATTGATCTGCTCTTCAATACATTTTGCATCCCGCTCCAATGCATCTTCATCCACATAACCGATTCCCCCTAGCTGCCCGGATATACATCCCTTGTAAGCGTTATTTGCCTGTATCATTTCCTCTGCAAACAAAATCGTTCCCTGCATTACTACAGCGTGGAATGTATTGTAATATTCCCGTATATTGTCATATGATTTCCCACATAAAACATCTGTTGTATTTTCCAATGCCATAATATTGCGCAATACTTTCCCCGCATTGTCAATTACCCGATTCATTTCTCCGTTCATGGAATCCAGCTGTGACACAACCGAACCCGGGCTCATTCTTAAACCCATGCTTATCCCCTCAATAATACATTGTTTCTCTTTTGATTATGGTTTTTAAATTACAATTTAATCTGCCGTTTACCTATGACAGTCGTAATATAATTGTTTTGCTCTCTGAAATTCATCTCTGAGTTCTTCTTCTTTTCTATAGGAATTTCGTTTTTCCGTTTCTAACGATTCTTTCTCTTCTTCCAGTTCATTTTCAATTTTTCTCCGACTGTCATAAAAATCATCTTCATGCCATTCCATTTCCGCAAGAAACTGCTCTTCATCACAATGCTCTGCTACTTCCTTAAATATCCATCTCATTTTTTCATAAATATCATCAAGCAGATTTTGATCTGCATTTATTTCTTCCATTTCCCGGGTTATAGCATCTCTTCGAATTTCCAATGTATTGATTTCGGTCCGGAATTCTGCATATAAATCATCTATGTTTTCTTTCTCAAATTCCCTGTCCATATTGTGTTTTACAATTTCCCTCCTCATTTCGTACACGGCCTGCCAATCACAGGCCGCGTACTTTGTTGCATAAATTTGTTTTTACATCTGTCCTGCCATGTCTGCGTCTGCCTGTGCAAAATTATCGGAAATCTTCTGCATCTGCGCTGACATATCCTCGATTAACTGTCTTACTCTTTCCAATGTGGGCTTTGCTTCATCAAACTGCTCCACATATCTGTCGCAGGTTTCTGCCTCCCAGATATCAGGCAGTTCACTGACAACCTGTGACATTGTGTTGATGCAATCTTCAAAAATATCTCCCTGCTGGCTTAAGGTCTTTGAAGATGCAGCCAATGCTTCGTAATCAAGTCTTAACATTTCTTTTCCTCCTTTTTTCTTTTTCTTTATAACCACATAAGATTTATCTTATGAAAAGTTATCCGCTTCCTCTGTGTCCGTTTTTTCCCTTCTTTTCAAGGCCAGAGAAAATATCAATGAAAACACTGTTAAAACGCCCAAGACTGCTATTGCAATTAAAATATAATTCTGATAGTTGCTTTGTATCTCCAAAATCGTCTGCTCCACACGGTTTTCGTTAAATTCTACCGGCGAAACTATAAAATCATAAGCCTCTATTTTTCCGAGAGACCCCAGCCTTGTATAGGCAAGTTTTTTTGTAAAAGCTTCCAGCAATTCCGTATTCTCTTTTGTAGTTGCAGATTTATTTTCTTTAAGTGACGCAATGGTGCTTTCCACATTTGTACGGGTTATTTCCTGAGATTCTTTTAAATTTTCGTCAAACGCCTCCTGATTGCTTCCCGTTACTTCATAAACCTCTTTCATCAGTTCCCAGTAATCTTCATCATGTTCTCCCTGCTCTGTTTCAATTCTGTCTATATTCTCCTTAAACTTTTGAAGCCTTTCTTCTATCCAATCCTCATTAATATATTCATAAGGGTCAAACTCCGCAATTGCTTCATCATATAACCGGATTTTCTTCTCCAATTCCTTCTTTTGATCCCTGATCAACCGGTTTGTATTTTGCTGTTGTTTTACTAATTCTCCTACCACCTGCTGGTCTATAATTTCCATAATATCGTTGGAATTTACAGTGGCAGCCTCATCCACGGCGATACAGAATTCCTCTGACAGATTCTGGTCTCCTGTCAGCTGTCTTATATCATTTTCACTTATGCTTCCTGCAAATTTCCTGATATTTATCCCGACGCTATCGGGTTCGGGTACGGCATTCATGCTGATGCTTAGAGCTTCATAATCCGGCAGATCATTATCGCTTACTCCTGCTGCTTTCAACCTATCATTTATGTATATAAAATATTTTTCAATCTCCCCATTTACCGCAGTCCGATATTCCCTTAATGCTTCCTTTTCAATATAATTTCCGCTTATGGAACCTTGGATTTCCGTTATTTTCCTGTCTACCGCTACGGAGCCTATTCTGTCCGCTTCATTTCTTGCCAGCTTTTTTATCTCCTCGACGCTCTCACTCCGTTCCTGATCATATCTGACAAAATTTTCACTGATAGAAGTGATTCCATCCCGATATACTAATTGACCGTCCTCATCATATCCCGGCGAATAGTTTTCAATGATCAATAAAACCTTATCCGTTGCTCCGAATACTTCCGTACTTTGATTCTGTACCTCCTGATATGCCAGTCTGCTTTCCTCTATATCATTTTCAAGCCCCTCTTTGATTTCACTGCCTAAAAAACGGTTTGTTTCAAATATTTCCCAAAAATCCAGTTCTTTAATTTCTTTTTCCACCTGCAGCAATTCAGGATAGGTAAATACCTCAATAAGCTGCTCTGTATCCACGGCAAGCAGTTCTTCTTCATCTGATAAATCATTGGACAAAACTATTTTTGAGGAATCCTGAACATCATGGAACTCACTTAAAACCGCACTCACATACATATAAGAAATATCGTAATTAATATCCGCATTAAAGCTTTCCAGATTTTTAATGACTCTTTCTTTTGCGTTGCTGTTTAAGTAGGGATTAATAGCATATGTCAAAGCCGCTTTTTCCGGATTATAGTTAACACTTTCAATTTTCTCCGAAAAATCAGCCGGAAGAATGACATAAGCTCCGAAGCGCCCTTCCAAAATCCCGTTTCTGGCACTTTCTAAGGAAACAACTTCAAAATCTGTATGATTAAATTTCAACAATTCATTAGAATAATAAATAATTTCATCCGGATCGCTTTGTTTATAAGCGCCTTCATCCAGATTCACAACCGCTATTATCTCTGTCTCCTCGTTCGCCACTGTCAACAATTTTTCTTCCACGTTTGTACCCGCATAAAAGCAAGAAAGCATTAGTATAATTCCTATCATTCCGGCTGAAATTTTTCTGAGTATGGATGTTTTCATTGGATTAATCCTTATCTTTTGATTTTTTGAATGATTATAACAGAATTATGAAACAACTCCACATTTTCCTACACGAACGGCTAAAAATAGGGACTGAAAATCTCATTTACACCTATTTTTGCTCTTTTCGGGCCTTAAACGGATAAAAATAATTTTTCAGTCCCTATTTTGGGCGGTTTTCGTAGGATTTTATGGTTTTATATTAAATTTATGATATAATATTTATTTAAGCCTCTTTTACTTATGCATACATATAGTTTATATTATATATTGTTGGTTGCGGAATATCCATATCTATGTAAATCCTTTTGTAAAACCCTTGATTCTCCCAGTTTTATCCCAGAATTCCAAATGAAATTTCAATTGTCGACGAATAGTTCTTTACAACAAAACAGGATAATGCTATTTTAGTATCATAACCGCGCATAAAACACAATATCTTGTATAAGAAGAAAAGAGGAAATACAAATTATGACAAACGAGATAAGTAAATGCGTGGAGTTGGAAAAATATGTGACTAAGATCATACTGGGTTTAGGGGTCCCGGTGCATCTTGGCGGATATCGTTATATCAGGGAAGCAATATTAATTTCTATTACAGATATGGAGGCAGTCAACCGCGTGACGAAGTATTTGTATCCGGAGATTGCGGAAATGTATAATACAACACCAGTAAAAGTTGAGCGGGCAATCAGAACTGCTATTGAAGCATCGTGGGCAAGAGGGAGCCGCGGTGTCATGGAGGAAATCTTCGGATATTCCTCTGCTTCAGGACAAAAAAGACCTACCAATAGTGAGTTTATTGCCGGAGTAGCGGACAGAGTCCGTTTGGATTATGAGGGCAGTATCCTTGTATCATAATGTGATTTAGAAATAAAAAACACCTTCAAGGCTTGGCGCGGTTTGCTTTGAGGGTGTTTTTATGTCAGCGCACCGATGTCATAGATCGGGTACTTATTTATCATTTCTATTTTTCATCCGTTCTTTCTCTCAATATGTAAATTTAGGCATTTTAATTAACTTGATACTTTTTCATAGCAATTAAATTATATATTTCGTATGGAATAAATGATAATATTCCAATGAGACAAATCAACATAAACGTTATTGGGAAGAAGATACACATAATAATTTTAGTAAATAATTTTTGGCGTTTAACAAAATTTGAAAAAAGGAAAATTCCAGAAATCAAACCTCCTATCAGTCCCCCGCCTCCTAATCCATATATCAATAAAGCCCCAAAAATATGTAAAGTAATTCCTAACATTCCTTGTTTGCTACTATCATGCCTCCAAATATAGCAAATCCCATTCCAAATGAAACAATGGTTAAAATTAAATATTCTTTTCTTTTATTAAAATCCATAAAAGTCTCCATGCTCTAAACTAAATAATTTTTTACATCTAATTTTTCTCGCAAAATATATCAATATCTTTCGTATATACGAAAGGAACCGGCTACAAAAATTTTTTATAAATTGCATCCTAACCTTTTTCAACATTCACAATGCTTTTAGCATTAAATAGAAGAACGATAACCAAAATATAAATGCGCTGAAAAAGCTACTTTTACCGTATTCTTTTCATTATCTTTTAACAAATTCTATAAATATGCACCAACCTAACTTAATAATTCTCTATTACCTAGCACTGATAAAAACTCTTCGTAACCAACGTACATAGGACTAATAGTCATTATTTTTTTATTATTATCTCTCAATACTATTTCCTCTATCTCACAATTTATTTTTACTTCTATATCATTCCAGTTTATCTCTTGTTTTTTCCCAAGAAGAGGAACTACTATTATTTTATCTTCTTCTACTTTAATCTTTCCTCTGGTAAAAATTGAACATACCGGAACAAACAAAAAGCATATACAAAGCATAAATACCATTACTTCTTTACTATCTTCAATTCCGAATCGTAACAATGTCATAATTGCCAATATAATACATGCTATTGTACATCTCATCATGATCTTACAATATTCCCTTGGTAATATAAAAACATAATCCGACTCTTTTTCTCTTTCTCTCCTCCGTGTCATGAAAAATTCTAACAATAACGGAACACACATACCCAATAATATATTCATTCCCGCATTTCCTTACTTAATAATACTTCCATATTTGCTGCAAGGCAGATAACACACCCTCACATAGTCTCCTTTATGAAGCCCTTTACTATAAACAGTAACTGATATTCTTTCTTGTGTTTTTTCATCAATTATCCCAATTGCTCTTTCTTTCATTTTATCCTCGTTACTATAATTCCATGATTCTACTACCCCACTCACTTCTAAATAATTTTCATTCAACACATTAGGAATGTCAAAAAATGCAGGTAATATAAATACTATAAAGCAAAACAAGAATAAGGCTCCACTTATTAAATATAGCATACTATTAATTTTTTTCTCATTTCTTTTGATTTTACCTCGAGTCTCTCTAGGTGCTTCTTCCCATTTAATAAGTCTCTTTTTTTTAACAATCCAAATAAATAACATATTATTGCAAAAACCAAAAACAAAACTTTAGCATATAATCTA
>Ga0137307_101686_pt1 | contig 18123 bp, 21 predicted proteins | sample NAcewD2O_March_2_FD_97180 | JGI IMG/M metagenome (GOLD analysis project Ga0137307, IMG submission 97180) | Mouse cecal microbial communities from Vienna, Austria - N-Acetylglucosamine amended D2O_March | ecosystem: Host-associated > Mammals > Digestive system > Large intestine > Cecum | place... | reverse complement strand
TTCGCTTATATGCCGCTGGTTTCGGATAGCCGTACTGCCATTGGACGGGAAACTGGAAGCCGCCTTACTCCACCGGGCAGACAGGAAACGCTGTACCGAGTGCGGCGGGTATTTTCTCCCCAAGTCAAACCGGGGGAAATACTGCCCGGATTGCGCCCGCCGGAAATAAGCCCGTAAATCAAGGCTTTTTTGACCGCCCTCAACGGGTAGGCGATACATTTATCCTTTACCCCCAAAAACAGCGTTTTAACTGCGTAACAAGAAGCCACAGACAGGAGGTGAGAACCAAAACCGATTACATCACAGCCGACACCATATTGCCCTGTTTTCTGCCCTATCCCTATTTTCTGCTGAAAATGGACTTGTCGCATACCGCAAGGCTGCTCTATGGGCCGCTTCTTGACCGTTCCACCCTCTCACAGAAGAACGGCTGGCAGGACAGCGAGGGCAGGACGTATATTGTCTATCCCGTTTCGGAGATAACGGAAGCACTGGATAAAGGCAGCACCACCATAAAAAGCGCACTGAACGAACTGGACACAGCCGGGCTTTTAGTGCAGAACGCCGGGGATTTTCCACCCCAAACCGCCTATATGTGAAAGTGCCGCCAGTAGGACAGGTTTCCGACCATATGACAGCCGGAAAACCGACCACCTCTGATAGTCGGAAAACAGCCCCCTAACCAACTAACTATAAACAAACTAAAAGAGAGCCAACGAAAAGGAGCGAGTGGGGAGCAGCCCGCACCCTTTGGCAGATATAAAAACCTTTTCCTCTCCGAATCCGAGTATGCGGAGCTGAAAGGGGAATACCCGGACAGGCTGGAACGGTTCATTGAGGAATTGAGCGAGTTCATAGCCGCCTACGGGAAAGTGTACGCCAACCATGCCGCCGCTGTCCGTATGTGGGCAAGACGTGACAGGAAAGGCACAGGAAAGAAAGGGATCTGCAATTTTCAAGGTTCAATTGAGCCTATTTTTTTAAACTCAGCTTTTCATAGACTACTTGACACTACCCCTATGTGGCGCCGCACATAACACATAAAAAAAGAGCCTGCTCTCAGACTCTCTTCTCTCTAAAAATTTCATTGATATTTTTCCTTAACTGTTCTATAATAAAAGCATAAAGGAACAACCGCCCACAAGGTGAGTTGACCTGATTAAATTGTAGACATAGAAATGCCACCCTTAACCGGTCAAAGTTATGAGGGTGGTTTTTCTATGAAACCTTACTTACGAAACGTAAAAACGAATGTAAGCAATGCCAGAATAAAAAGACCAAAAGTCATTAAATCCTTAAAATCAAAATAATTTTTCATAGCATCACCCCCATTCTATGTAGAATGAAGGCCAAGCCACCCTGCAACACGGCTGTTCTTGTCTTTTATTTTATCATGCTTCGACAATTCCTGCAATGCAGAAAAGGACGGTATCACCCGCCTGCATGTTGATCAGGATATTGACCAGGCAGCCCCGCACAGCGCCGCGAGGCCGCTGAAAAACATCCTATTATTCAGTTTTGAATTGTAGATATTCATAAAAAATCCACCAGGTTTGAATTGACTGATGGATTTTTGTGATACGAATAAAAATTTCTTTTATTTCAAGGGATATATTCTCTTATCTTTCGTTTATCAGCTTAATGATCCGTTTAAGGTTTACTGCAAATATAGCCATTGCTCCCTGATCAGCATGTCTAACAGGTTCATATCTTTTAGGCGCAGCTTACGGAATTTTGTCAGGGAACTTGGATTGATCACTGTTTCTTCCGGCGCCATATCAAGAAAGTATTTATCAATAAGCTCTTCATGAATAAATCCGAAGTCTACCAGTTCTTTAATCTGCCGGAGTAGATTGTCTTTGGGAATGACTAATTCATATATGTCCATATATGGACTTAATACTAACTTCTGCGCGGGTTACTGCATATACAGACCCATTAACTAATTTAATCTCCATAGTTTCCTCCTTTCTGTGCGGTGCCCACAGAAAATAAGAGCCTTTCAGCTCCAGTTATCAAGTTTCCCATTAATTACTTTCTCTATCCCTTACTGTACTAAATAATTATACTAGAGTCCATGCCAGCGATACAGTGCCGTCCATGTTATGACGCATGAAATATATTTTACCGCCAAAAGTAAAAGCATATTTCATCGTTCCAACAGGTAACCGCAACGAAAAAATTACACCAGCCCAATCATCAGGCGCGCCTGTTGAGTATCCGCAATATTTGCCGCGGCCTGCAGCGTTCCTGCTTCGGTATCTCCTGCGGAATCCTCTGCATCCGTATATGTACCGGCTATGATATCGTCAATGTCCTAATCCGTCCCGGATTCAAAGAGGCTTCCTTCATAATCTTCATCTACATATGTCCCAGCTATAATGCGGTCAACATCCGTATCCGATGCCTGCCGGTACATATCATTCAGCAGTTTATTGACTTCAAGAAGCAGTTCGCCGTTTTCAGTAGAATTGATAATGTCCTTAATGCCGCCAAACTCCCCTTCTATTTTCAGCATTGCCTGTCGGATGGCAAGCAGTGCGGTTTCAGTCTGGGAACTGACAAATGCCCCCTGCTCCTTCGCATAATCTCCCTGATCCCTGGCATAATCCCCCTGCCCTTCTGCGTAGTTTCCCTGCTCCGCTACATGGTCAAGCGCCTTCAGATTGGCCGGGACAGTCACATCCTGCCATTCATTGGTTCCAGTAATCCTTCCATATAAAGCGGCGGCCTCTGTGTCCTCCAGATAATCCAGATACCTTATCCCGTCCTCTTTCCTGACCCTCAGATAACTGACAATATCAAATTTTACCCCTGGCTTCATTATGGCCTTACATACTTTCGGCAGGGATCTCAAATGGAATCCTCACATTCACTGTCTCATTTCTGAAGGCGGGTTTAGTGACGATGGTTTCTGGCTCAATGTAAAACATTTTAATTACACCTATCTGCGCAATGCTTTTCGTACTGCCCTTCTTAATGAACTGGAGTCCAAGATCGGGGCTTCCTTTAAAAAAGTAAAGGCCAAATGTTACTATGACCACAAACAGGGATTCTATGTTTATGCCAAACCCAATCTGTGTGACCCCAAAACAGTTATCAAATATATCGGACGTTATCTTGGCCGGCCACCCATTGCCACCTCCAGAATCGACAGCTACGATGGCAGTATGGTTACTTTCCACTACAACCGTCACGAAGATGAAAAATATGTGCAAGAAACCATCCCGGCTATGGATTTCATCAAACGTCTGATCCGACATATCCCGGAAAAACACTTTAAAATAATCCGCTATGGCGGCCTATATGCAAGACATCGCGCCATTGATTCAAAACTCTATCTGGCTATATCCAAAAGCAAACATCCTATATACCGCAGTTTTAACCAATGGTGCACCGCCATTCTTTCTTCCTTCGGCTAAGATCCTCTCGAATGCCCTGACTGCAAACACAAAATGACGGTTCTTGAACTCTATTATAACCACAAGCGCGTATCCCTCAAAGAATTGTACGAGAAAGCAATGTCCAAATCTCGTGGGAAGCGTTCCTCTGCATGATTTATTTTTCTGCAATCTGTGATATAATCCTCTAAAAGGAGGGGGCTTACCATGAAACCAGATGTTGGGGAGTTGCACAAAAAATACATCAAAAATCCTCCAGAAGGAATGACATCTACGGACATTCGCCGTATGAGCGAAGATGAACTTCTGGATATGGATTATTTCTACAAAAGTTTATCTAACATATGTTCGGTGAACTTTTGTTCTTTTTTTATTGCTCAAAAATCGCATTTTCCTATAAAGTAAAAAAGGTGTATAGCCGTTGACAATTCAGCAAGACTATACACCTTAATTTTATGCCTTCACAACCGGTATCCACACTTCATACCTTGCATTCTCTGGATCCGGATTCAGATACAACTCGATATCTGGCGCACTGCCATATTCGTAGCCTGATGAAGGCAGCCACTCTGTAATGATTCTCTGCTCCAGCTCCTGAATCGATTGATTCGTCCCTTCCCCGGTAAATACGGCCCATGTTGCCGCAGGTACTGTATATTCCTCAAATTCCCCGCCGTTCTTTGTACTAGACACCGCGATAAAGTATTTCCAGTTTTCCTCCTCGCCACAGGCACTCACGCCCAAAAGGCCCATCGGCGGCGAATCCATAAGACCCGCCAGCCTTTGGATCGTTCCATCCATGGCGGCCCTCTGCCACATTTCCGGCACCACCTTAAAGTTATTTTCTATCTGCTTATCTAACGGTGCAGACACGCCGATAATACGGAACGCATCCTTTGTCTCAATCCGGTAATTCATTTCTTCCGCTCCTTTTACTGAAATTTTAAATACAATGGGAGGAAAGGACTTAACTTCTACCCCCTCTCCCCTGACAGCAGACGGCGCGATTCCATGAATCGACTGAAATGCCCGGTTAAATGCCGTAGGCGAGCTGTAGCCGTACTTCTCTGCAATCTCGATTACCTTCGAGGTGCTGCCCTGTAAATCCACCGCGGCCAGCGACATTTTCCTTCTCCGTATATATTCAGACAATGGAATCCCCGCCATGTAAGCAAACATCCTCTGGAAGTGATACGTAGAACAGCAGGCAGTTTTGGCAAGCTGTCCATAATCGATCTCATCCGTCAAATGCTCCTCAATGTAATTCATACTCTGGTTTAACCTTTCAACCCACTCCATTAAAACCTCCTTCTCTACGCTCTCTGCAAGCGTTGTATAAACCTGCATTTACATTGTAATATGATTTCACTTTATTATCCTCTCAATCCGTGCACAAAAAAGAGAGTATTCCCATCCGCCGCTAGGATAGCAGGGTAAGCTCATCTATCCAAGCCTCCAGCGACTGTACCAGTGCATACTGCTGCCCCAGAACCTGCTTCCCGATTTCCGGAATCTCCTTAAGCTCCTCCTTCTCCCTGAGATTCTCTTCAATATAGGCTTTGAGCTGCCGGATGTTCTGCCTGATATCGGACAGGCACAGCATCTGCTCTTCGAGAGGAAGACCCTCCGGATTTACGATGACTCAAATCAATTGCCGCCATAATATTCTCCCTTTTTCAATATCTATTGCTGTATTAGCTGTTTCCGAAATTCTCATACTATAATTTATACTATTATAAACCACGGAATACTGTCAAGAGAACAGACAAATATTTATATCATAGGTCTTCTCAAAAATGGTCAATGGTTTATAATAGTAAATATAATTAACCAATCCGGTCAGCGAGGTATTCCCATGAACGAAAAATTCCACGCTCTTCCAATTGAAAAACAGCAGAAGATCATCAATGCAGGATTTCGTGTATTTTCCCGAAATTCATACCGGAAAAGCCCTATGCAGGAGATTGCAGACGAGGCAGGCATAAGCAAATCCCTTCTATTCCATTATTTTTGTAACAAGAAGGAACTCTATCTATTCCTGTGGGACAGGGCTGCGGATCTTACGATTGAACATCTCACCCGTAACCACTGTTATGAATCAGAAGATTTATTTGAAATGATGGAACGGTGCATGCATGCCAAAATCCAAATGCTGTGCCATTACCCAGACATGGCCGCCTTTGCCATGAAGGCATTTTACGAAAAAGATACCGCCATCTGCGGAGCTATTCAGGCAAGCTACAAACAGCACTTTAATAGAAAAGCGGCAGATGCTTTAGCCCGTCTGGATCCCGATAATTTTATCCCCGGTCTGGATCTGGAAATGATGCACCGGCAGATTTACCTGATGTCCGTCGGCTATCTCTGGGAAATCTCACAGCGCGGCAGTACATTAGATGCCGGAGCCTTGAAAAAAGATTTTTCGGAAATGCTGGCATTTTGGAAGAATGTATATCTGAAGAAGGAGGACTGACCATAAATGTACGCTGTAAAAACCACTTCTCTTACAAAATATTATGGAAAAGCAAGAGGGATCATTGACATGAACCTGACGGTAGAGCAGGGCGACTTCTTTGGCTTTATCGGTCCGAACGGCGCCGGAAAAAGCACCACCATACGGACGCTTCTGGGACTTATTTCTCCTACAAGCGGAAGTGCAGAGATTCTTGGGATGGATATTCTCCGGCAAAGGGATGCCCTTCTGTCCCATATCGGCTATATGCCTTCGGAGGCTTCCTTTTATCCGAATATGCGGGTAAAGGATGTGATAAGATTTTCTGCAGACCTGCGCCGCCGGGACTGCCGTATGGAGTCTAAAATTCTTTGTGAACGTCTGGCGCTGGATACAAATAAGAAAATCCGCGAGCTGTCACTTGGAAACCGCAAGAAGGTATCCATTGTCTGCGCACTGCAGCATATGCCTGCGCTTTATATTCTGGATGAGCCTACCAGCGGACTGGATCCTTTGATGCAGCGGGAGTTCTTTACTATTCTGGAGGAACGCAGTGCCGGAGGAAGCACCATTTTCCTATCCTCCCATGTCCTTTCGGAGATTCAAAAGCACTGCAGGCATGCCGCCATTATCCGCGGAGGCCGTCTGCTTGCCACAGGCAGTACCAAGCAGCTGGGACATACCGATGCAAAGCGTGTCCGCCTAAGAGGCTTGTCCGAGCCGCCTGCTCTGGAGCATATGAAGGACATACAGACAGACGGTGATTCCGTCAGCTTTTTATATGACGGAAATCTAAATCCTCTTCTACAGACCCTGGCCGTACTGCCACTGACAGATGTATCCATTTCTGAACCGGACCTGGAAGAAATCTTTTTACATTATTACACTTAAGGAGGGAAACTAACATGACTCTGGTGAAACATGAATTAAAGCAAGGGAAACCTGCCCTTCTTATCTGGACAGCCGTTATCGCTTTTATGCTGGCGGTCTGCATTCTGATCTATCCGGAAATGGAAACCCAGATGAACGGCGTCAGCGCCATGTTTGCCGAGATGGGAAGCTTCTCAGCCGCCTTTGGCATGGATCGGCTGAATTTCGGTGAATTTATGGGCTTTTTTGGTGTTGAATGCGGTAATGTCCTGGGGCTTGGAGGTGCATTCTTCGCCGCCCTGACCGGCATTTCCATTTTGGCAAAAGAGGAAAAAGAACAGACCGCAGAGTTTCTCCTCACCCACCCTGTCAGCCGGAAGCAGATCCTCATCCAGAAGCTTATTTCCATGCTGCTGCAGATTGTCATATTGAATCTTATTATCATTGCCGCCGCAATACTCTCTATCTATGCAATCGGAGAAAAGCCGGATGTCCGCTCCCTCTCCCTTCTGTTTCTAGCCTACTTTCTTCTTCAGGTTGAAACCGCTGCCGTCTGCTTTGGGATCTCTGCCTTCTTAAGCCGCGGAAGTCTCGGCATCGGACTGGGCATGGCCGCGCTCTTCTATTTTCTTAATATCATTGCCAACCTGACGGATGAGGCAGGATTTCTCAAATACATTACACCCTTCGGCTACACCGAAAGTGCAGACATCATTGCCGATAAATGCCTGAATACCGGGTATCTCTCAGCAGGCCTTGTTTTCACGGTAATTGGAATAGGCACCGGATTCTTCCGGTATTGTAAAAAGGATATACTCTAAAGGGAGGCTCCGCCTTTACGAAGCCTCCCTGTTCATACATCCTATTATGGTGAAAATACTTCCTCAACCGGATAGTTGTCTCCGTCCTCAAAATGCCACCATTCACCGGAATAGGGAACAAATCCGTTTCTCTGCATCGCTTCCTCTAAATACCTTGCGTTTCCCGCCGCCTCTTCTGTACAGTCGCCATAATCCCGGTCTGCCTTATCCGAAAAATCATCAAAGCCTGTAGGAAGCTCTATCTCCGACCCTTCCCGGTTTACCAATGTAATGTCAACCGTATTTCCCTTGCTGTGGGAGGAATATCCCCCGTAAGGATTTGCGACATATTTGGGAATCGGACAGATTTCCCACAGCTTAAACTGAGCGGAAACCGGACGGAATGCATCCCATATTTTCAGGGAATATCCATACTGCACGACCTCCTCCTGCACATGCTTCAATTTCTCAATTGTCCCATAGCGCAGATAGGCATCTGTAAAATCATAGATAACCGCTCCGGTAAAATTATCATTTCCCGCATATTTAAGCTCCACAATAATATCCGGAATATAATCCTTTACCCGGGCAAAATCCTCCTTTGGAAGGGGGGCGCGCATTTCTGCCGTATAGGTGGTAAATATCTTTCCCGCTCCTTCACAGACAGGCTGCAGAAATCCCCGTCCAATTACCTGGCAGGACATCTCTTCTCTCTGCCCTGCACATCCAAAAAGAAATGCAGATACAAGAAACAGCAGGAAAACGCCTGCCTTCCTGCACATTTTTCTAAACCCTTTCATAGTTCCATTCCTTCCGCCGGCTTTCGTCTCCGCATGCGCTGATACAGGAACATGCCCGGCCGCTGTCACAGCATATCGGAATCAAGCACAATTGTAAAGGGGCCGTCATTTGTCAGGCTGACCTTCATATCAGCGCCGAATCTTCCCCTCTCTACAATATCCACCGATTCCTTACATTTCTCAATAATATACTCGTACATCTCCTCCGCGGCCTTTGGCTTTCCGGCCCGGATAAAGCTCGGACGGTTTCCCTTCTTACAATCCGCATACAAAGTAAATTGGGAAATCAAAAGCAGTCCTCCCCCTACTGATTCCAGAGACAGATTCGTCTTTCCCTGCTCATCCTCAAAAATCCGGAGACCAATCATCTTCTTAACCATCTTATCCGCGACAGCCTTCGTATCAGAATCTGACACACCTATCAATACCATAAAACCTTTTCCAATTGCCCCGGCAGTCTCGCCGTCTATCTTCACATCTGCATTCAACACACGCTGTATTACAAATCTCATTTCTTTGCTCCGCCAATCTTATCCATAATGTACTTCTCCACGTCACCCTTGGCAATATCTAATGAAATCGCCAGTTCCCCGTACAGATTATCCTCTGCCGCACGCAGGAACCTTTCATCGCTTGCCGTCACCTTTTTCCCCTTGGCAAGCCGTATCTTTTTTCTCTCATATAAGGTCTTGATTATCTTAACCCATTCTCTGGAATCACAGGTTCTGAAAGCCTGCTTAAATATCTCCTCTTTCCGTTTCTCATTATCAATCTGCAACAGGTCAATCTCTCTCATATGCCCGATCAGCTCTTCTGCCTCCTCTTTTGAGATTACCGGCCGCATCACAATCTTCTCACTGTCCGCCGGAACATACAATACCCCGCCTTTAGAATATACCTTTGATAATGTATAATAATCTTTGTCCCCGGATGCCTCTGTCAACTGTAACTTTCCTACGCCTTCTACCCTGCACACGCCGTGCTGTCCGCACACAATATACGTTCCTGCTTTGAACATTCCTATTCTCCTTTCCTCTGAAACTTGGCAACCTTCCCAATACTCCCGTCAAGGTCAATCTATACTGACATCCCTACTGTGAATATGATAGAAAAATCCGCTCGGCCTGTAAGTCAGCAGTGCGGATTTCCATTCCTATCTATCATTGTAGCAGAAATTTCTGCTCTTTGTAAGATATTCCTTCAATTTTGTTACAGTTTTTCAAAATCCGCGAAATTGTCAATCACTTCTTCGCCCTATCTGGAATCTGTGCCAGAATAATTGCCGCAAACATCATAACACAACCGGCTCCTTCACGCGCTGACAGATTCTGCCCCAGCATTACCCAGCCTGCAAGCACGGATATACTGGATTCCAGACTGAGGATCAGGGAAGCCACCGCCGGATTCATATTCTTCTGCCCGATAATCTGCAGCGTATATGCCACACCGCTGGACATAACACCTGCATATAGAATCGGTCCCAGACTCTTTAACACAACCTCAAATGTAGTAGTCTCAAGCAGAAGCATAAACGGGAGCGACAATATCCCGACCACAAAAAACTGGATACAGGACATCTTTACCCCGTCTGTCTTCGGAGCAAAATAATCAATAACTAAAATATGCATAGAAAAAATCAGTGCACATAGGAATACGTAAATATCCCCTTTCCCGATAGCAAATGTTTCTGTAATACATAAGAAGTACAGTCCCGCAATGGAAAGCAGGACCGCCGCCCATACCTTCCAGCCAACCCGCTTCTTCAGGAAAATCCCAAGAACCGGAACCAGCACAATATAAAAGGCTGTAATAAATCCGGCTTTTCCTACCGTTGTATATTGAATACCAATCTGCTGCAGGCTGCTGGCCGCAAATAAACACAGGCCGCAGCAGATGCCTCCTGTAATCAATGTTCTTCTGTTTCCCCCGGAGTCCTCGTTCTTCTCTCCCTCTGTTTTTTTTCCTATGATATTCAGCAGTGCAAAACAGGGAAGCAGTGTGATGCCTCCCACAAAGCTCCGTATTCCGTTAAACGCAAAAGGCCCCAGATAATCCATTCCCATACTCTGTGCCACAAATGCTGTTCCCCATATAAATGCCGCCAAAAAAAGTATCAATCCGTTCTTCGTTTTCATATCCTTCACCCTTCTTCTTTTGTCCTTGAATATCTTATCATATCTGTATAAAAATACAAGCTGGTTTTGTATTGACACTGCACCTTCTGATTCCTATAATAAAATGACAACAATTTAACTATGGAGGAAATATTATGCAAATCATATTTCATGAAAAGACCAAAACATTTCATCTTTATAACCATGAAATCAGCTATATTATGACCGTACTTCCCGGCGGACAGCTGGGACAGCTTTATTTTGGAAAAGCTGTCCGGGACAGAGAGGACTTCTCCCATCTGGCAGAATACAGCTTTCGGAATATGGCTTCCTATTTGTCCGAAGACCAGGATACTGTATCACTGGAGCATTTAAAGCAGGAATACCCCGTCTATGGGACTACCGATTACCGGGAGCCGGCAGTAGAAGTGATCCAGACAAATGGAAGCCGTCTGTCAGACCTTTCGTATGCAGGTTTTCTGATCATACAGGGAAAACCGCAGCTTCCCGGACTGCCGGCAGTTTATGTGGAAAAAGAAGACGAGGCGGCGACTCTGATTATTACCTTGAAGGATTCTGTCACCGGACTCTCAGTCCAGCTTTTCTATACGATATTTGAAGAAAGGCCGGTTATCACAAGAAGTGTATGCTTTACCAATCAGGGCTGCGAAGCTCTTCATCTGGGAAGAGCCATGAGCCTGTCCATGGATTTCCCGGACTGTGATTATGAATGGCTGCAGTTTTCCGGCGTATGGGCAAGGGAACGCCATTTAAAAACCAGAAATCTGGAACCGGGAATCGTTTCTGTGGGAAGCATGCGGGGAAGCTCCTCCCATGAGCACAATCCATTCATCATATTAAAGCGCCCGCACACAGATGAAAGCCAGGGCGAGGCTGTGGGCTTCAGCCTGATCTACAGCGGAAATTTCCTTGCACAGGCCGAGGTAGACAACCAGAACGTGACCCGGATACTTCTGGGAATCCACCCGGATACTTTTGACTGGAAGCTGGAGCCGGGAGCAGATTTCCAAACTCCGGAAGCCGTCATGGCATATACCTGCCGAGGGCTGAACGAATTGAGCCAGTCTTTCCACAGCCTGTATCAGAAACGGCTTGCCAGAGGATACTGGAGAGACCGCCCCCGTCCGATCCTCCTTAATAACTGGGAGGCAACCTATTTTGACTTCAACGAAGACCTCCTTGTGGAAATCGCGGACAGGGCAAAGAAATGCGGTGTGGAGCTCTTCGTTCTGGATGACGGCTGGTTCGGTGCCAGAAGAAATGACCGGGCAGGCCTCGGTGACTGGACCGCCAACAAAGAATTACTGCCGGACGGCATCTCAGGACTTTCCAAGCGGATTGAAGCTCTCGGCATGAAATTCGGACTCTGGTTTGAACCGGAAATGGTCAATGCAGATTCTGATCTGTACCGCGCGCATCCAGACTGGATCTTGCAGATGCCGGGACGCAGAGCCTCCCTCGGACGCCATCAGCATGTGCTGGATTTTTCCCGGAAGGAGGTTGTTGACTGCATTTACAATATGATGGCCGCCCTTTTAAGGGAAGCTAAGATTTCTTATATTAAATGGGATATGAACCGTTATATTACCGAATGCTATTGTGCCGCCCTTCCTGCTGACCAGCAGGGCGAGGTATTCCACCGGTATATCCTTGGCGTTTATGACCTGTATGAACGGCTGACCAGCGAATTTCCTCATGTGCTGTTCGAGTCCTGCGCCAGTGGCGGCGCCCGCTTTGACCCGGGAATGCTCTATTACGCACCGCAGGCTTGGACCAGTGACGATACGGATGCCATTGAACGTCTGAAGATCCAATACGGTACCTCCTACTGCTACCCGGTAAGCAGCATGGGAAGCCACGTATCTGCCGTTCCGAACCATCAGCTGCACCGGAACACTCCGCTTTATACCCGTGCAAATACGGCTTATTTCGGAACCTTCGGCTATGAGCTGGATTTGAACAAATTGACAGAGGACGAACGGGAAGAGGTCAAGAAGCAGATTGCATTTATGAAGGAATACCGCGGACTGATCCAGTTCGGAACATTTTACCGCCTGTGCAGTCCATTTGAGGGAAATATTACCGCATGGATGGTGGTAAGTCCGGATAAAAAGACGGCAATTATAGGCTGGTACAAAACGCTGAATCAAGTAAATGCACCATTTAGCCGTATCCGGCTTCAGGGACTTGATCCAGAGCTCTGCTATCACTTAGAAGGCTGCAGCCAGACCTTCTACGGGGATGAGCTGATGAATGCAGGACTGATCACTTCTGATTCCATGTGCGGTGAATATAAAAATAGACGGCCGGGCTGTGATTTTGATTCAAGGCTGTTTATATTCAAGGCATAGAATACAGGCAGTGATTGATTGACAGAACGCCAAAAAAACGCAGCGATACCTTCCGCACAGCCGGGGCGGCATTCCAATGAAAACGTCCCTAAACCGGCTTCGCAGAAGGTATCGCTGCGTTCCTGTGTTATATTGCTTTATTTTTTATCGTATTGTTTTACTTCTACTGTCTTATTATCAAAATCCAAAAAGAGCTGAAATGCGTATCCTTCTTCGCTGGTGTCCCATATTTCCACATACTTCGGAGACACTTCCACAAGTATCTCGGTGTCCTCATGGCTGTATTTGTTATAGCTCTGCCACAGGTATTTCTTATAACCTTCCTCAAATCTCCGTCCCGGTTCCTCTACCACCAGTCCTTTATTCTCCGCAAGCCCTTCAACCTGAATACCGCTCCAGCACATAGCCACGCGCGGGTTCTCCAATAACTGCTTCGTCTTACGGAAGTTCTTATCTGTCTTAAAATAAATCTTCTCATCGTAAAACAGACAGCTTACATTCCGTACCATAACATAATCATCCTTGCTCGATGCCAGCGCCATGATCTTATCCGTCCCCAGCATCTCAAACATCCGCCCTACGGCCGCTTCGTATGTAATTGCCTTATCCAGCGTAAATTTCATTTTCCTGTCTCCTTTTCATTTCAATACATAGCTTTTCTCTATCCTATTATTTCTCTATAATACCCTTAATAAACCGGCTCAGTCTCTTATACAGAATAAATGTCAGTATAGAGGTTGCGCCGTATTTAATCAGATTAAACGGAACAATCCCGAACAGCGCCATAGTCATAGCGTCCTTCATCGCCGGATTGACTGCCGTACACATTGCGATGATATCGTCCATCGTCATTCCGAACAGATTCACATAGAACGGAATGATCATATACAGATTCGTAAAGACTGCGACTACCGCCACAAGCACAGTGCTCACTGCCATGCCTGCCGCCGCCGTCTTTTTCGTCTTTTTTCTGTGATAAATAAAGATTGCCGGAAGTACATAACAGCTGCTTAAGATAATTCCCTGGAGCTCTCCTGTTCCCAAAGAAAATGACCCCTGAATCACAAGCTGCAACAGTATCTTCACCACAATAATGCAGAATGCCGCTACCGGCCCAAACATATACCCTCCCAGCATCTCCATCACGCCGGACAGATCAAAGGACATAAATGGCGGCATAAATGGAATCGGAAAACGAAACAGCATAAGCACCGCACTCACTGCTCCCATCAGTCCTACAAAAGCAATGGTTTTCACCCGGATCCCTGCTCTGCTTCCTATCGCTGCGTTTTGTCTCATTGTTTCATTTGTCTGGTTCATCTCACCAATCCTCCTAACAAAAAGTTTTATATTGCTTTTTATATGACAGAAAACTTCTGTCAATCGAGCAGGGAAGATTTGTCTTCCCCTACTCGCCGCGCCGGTGCGGGCAGCTTATGCCGCATCCTTCCCCTCCGCACTCGTGTGCATATAAAAACCCGGAACAAAAGAGTCCCGGGCATATCTGCAGAAAATGTCTTTTCTCATCCGGACTATACCGTCGGTTCTGGAATTCCTCTCCTGAGGTCACCAGATCAGCCGCTTGCGCGGGTCATGGACTATACCATCGGTAGGGACTTGCACCCTGCCACAAAGACTTCCATATTCTTTTTTCAGAATTCGGTGATTGCAGTAACATCATCTGCTGATTATTATTATAGTCCTGCAATACATATTTGTAAATAGATATTTTTATCCTCTTCTCATCGGTTCAATCTCTATAACGGCTCCGTCCTTCAATCTGGATTCCTCCGCCGCCAGGGCACAGTAATGGCTTTCCACCGAACGCTCCACAGATGTCATCCTGTCATCCGGCACTCTTCCTTCAATAATCATATCCAGAAAATCCTCTACCATGCGGTTATCACCGCCTCCATGCCTTGAAAAGTCCTCCGATTTCCGGATCTTTATGACTTTGGCTTCTCTTCCAAATTCAGTAAGCTGTATGGTATTTGCCGCCATATCCGCAATAATCTCACCCTTCGTCCCCATAAATTTGGTATACCGGCTGATATCCGCCGTAAACCCACACATGGTAAGGCTGAAGGTCGAACCGTCTGTCATATTGAGATTAACTACCTGATGGTCTACCACATTGTTATCACAGTAATATACGCAGCGTCCGTAGGGGCCTGACCGCAGCGCCTCCTCAATGCTTTTCCTTGACGGATGCAGGGCAAGTACGTCCAGCGGCCACCCGCGGTTCCCATGGAGAATGCCGTACTCCTCGTGGTCCATATAAATCTTTTCCGCGTCAAACGGACAGCCTGCCCTTGCTTTACAACCATCCACACACCTTCCTGCCGCGCCCTCCGGCGCCCGCTCCCTGCGGAATAAGTAGAGATCTCCAAAGGAACTGACGGATTTACAGGTCTTGCCTGTAAGCCACAGCAGTATATCCATATCGTGGCAGCATTTCTGCAGGATCATCGGACTCGTTGTGTCCGAATTTCTCCAATTTCCTCTCACAAAGCTGTGCGCATGGTGCCACCAGCCCACATTTTCAACCGCCATAACAGAGACAATCTCTCCAATCACACCCGAATCGATGATTTCTTTCAGCTTCATATAAAAGGGCGCATACCGGAGCACATGACAGACAACAACCTGACGGCCGCACTCCCCGGCAGCTCTGACCAGCTCTCTGCATTCCTCCAGATCCGGCGAAACAGGCTTCTCCAGCAACAGGTGATACCCTTTCCTAAGCGCTGGAAGTGCATGCTTCACATGCTGCCTGTCCTGAGTTGCAATAATCATAACATCCGCCAGCCTATCCTGCGCAAGCATCTCCTCTGCGCTGGCAAAACAGGTTTCCTCCGGCACATGATATTCTCTGGCTGTTTCCAGGACCTTAGCCGGATCCGTATCCGCAATCGCTGCAATCTCCATTTTATCTGGAAATAATCTGGCCGCAGCAACATAGGCATCCTTTCCCCTGCTCCCAAGACCGGCTATCGCCGCTTTTAATTTTCTGCCCATAAAATCCTCCCTGTTTTCTCCCTATACGCCATACCTGCCTGTGTCCCTGCCGTCCTTCAGAACAATCAGGCGCTGATTCCTGCTGCCCCGGAATAAGAGTGTAATATCCTTCTCTTCTTCCACAAACTCACCGTCCACCAGCACATCAATGCAAGAAAGCATCTCCTCTGTCACATCCGTATAGACGCATCCTCCCTCCTGCATATCCACATCATAGAGGTATCCAGAATAGCACCAGATGTCCTTCTTCGGATAAGTCTCCTTTACTCTCTTAAGGAGCCGTGCCACCTCCGGCTGATTTTCCGGCTCGAAAGGCTCTCCTCCTAACACTGTAAGCCCTTGAATATAGTTATCTCCTAGCAGACAGATAATCTCATCCTCCGTCTCCCTGGTATACGGCCTGCCATATTCAAAATCCCAGGTCTCCGCATTAAAGCATCCTTTACAGTGATGCCTGCAGCCGGACACAAATAAGCTGACCCGTACACCCGGGCCGTCTGCAATATCATAGCTCTTTATACTTCCATAATACATGCCTCTACCTCTTTATTCTATATAGTATCCCTGCACAATGATCCTACTTTCATTATAAATTACAAATCTCTCCTGCGCCATCCCTATTTCAAGAAGATTGCCGCAATTTTTCTCCCCTTTTTCTGCTTTCTGTGGTAAACTGAGTAAAGCTGTGCATAATATCTTTACTTTATTAAAAATATTTCAAAGGACTACACTATGGCTAAATTATATTTTCGACACGGAGCAATGGGAAGCTCCAAAACCGCAAATGCCCTAATGGCCGCCTATAATTATTATGAGCGCGGCAAGGAGGCTCTTCTGGCCAAGCCAAAGCTGGACACCCGCGACAAGGGTGTGATCCGGAGCCGTATGGGCTTGGAGCATGCATGTAAATATGTAGAGGACGTTACTGCAATGGAGGACTTTGAGCTGCGCAGATACGACTGCGTCATCATTGATGAAGCACAATTCTGCAGGAAATCTGACATCGAATTTTTTGAACACATTGTAGATGACTTAGAAATCCCTGTGATCTGTTACGGCCTCCGCACCGATTTCCGCCGGGAGCTGTTTGAAGGAAGCATGTGGCTTCTCGCATGGGCAGATGTCATTGAGGAATTAAAAACTGTCTGCTGGTGCGGGGAAGGCGCAAGCTGCAACACCCGCTTTACCGAGGACGGAGAGATCATCCGCACCGGCTCACAAATCGTAGTAGGCGGCAACGACTGCTACACAGCGCTGTGCCGGAAGCATTTCAAAGAAGGAAAGCTCGGTCCCCGGACGCGCATATAGCTTTCAGATTTTTATCGGTAGTGTAAAGTAGCCTATGAAAAACTGGAGTCAAAAAAATAGGCTCCATTAGAACTTTGATAATTGTAGATACGATAGATTTTGGCAGTGTCCGCCACCCTTGACGGCACACCAAAACAATGCTCTGAACGTCTTACCGACGGCGAAGAACTCAAGAACAGATACCAGTTTCTCCGTCTGATTCACAGCATTGTAGCATTGTTTTGGCGTGCCATCAAGGGCAGGTCCCTTCGGGATGGCTAGGTAATTACCTCTGGCTCGGAATCTAAGAACAGATGTGGGCTTAGCCCTGTTGCTGCTTTAAGAGTTCCTGTTGGCCCAGATAGATCAGGAGTTGCCATTTGCCGGGCATATTCCCAGCGCCTTCCAGCAGTTCCACTTTATTCAGCGGTTCCCTGCCGCCGGATTTCTCATGAGGACGCAGGAAGTTATAGTAAGCGACCCAGAGAGAAACGCTGTGTATTGCACCGCCATCCGTACCGTAACCGCAGGTGACACGATAAGATTCCCTGAATGTACGGTTCAAGCGTTCGATCACCTGTTTGAATGGCCGGAATTTTTTGGATACTTCGTCGTCATTGGTAAGGCCGATCACCTGCGTGATGAATACGTCCCAGCCTTTTTCAATCTTGAACTGCTGGGCGGCAAGCGGATACGCGCTGTATCCGTCAGCAATGAATTTCAGGGTTCTGTCAGGGAATTCCTTAAATTTATCAAATGCCATGCGCATGGTAAGAATACAGGGGCCGACATCTCTTGAAGTTGAGACCTGATAGCCGAGGATGGAGCGAGTTACTTTGTCCATGATGAGCCAGACATATGCTTTTATACCTTTGATTTTGATGTAGGTTTCATCAGCAGCAAGTTCGTTGGAAGGATTGTAGTCATAGGAATCTACAAAGGGACGGATGATGACAGCGGCTGTTTTGGCATAATTGTTGACCATGGTATGTGAAATGTCAATACCATG
>Ga0137307_101680_pt1 | contig 18186 bp, 19 predicted proteins | sample NAcewD2O_March_2_FD_97180 | JGI IMG/M metagenome (GOLD analysis project Ga0137307, IMG submission 97180) | Mouse cecal microbial communities from Vienna, Austria - N-Acetylglucosamine amended D2O_March | ecosystem: Host-associated > Mammals > Digestive system > Large intestine > Cecum | place... | reverse complement strand
TTTGGTCGGCGGTTAAAAAAGGAACGTTCGCAAGGGAGCATCCTGTGTTAACCATGCCTTGTTTTGCAAAGGTAATCATGTTTGCGACAAAGCGTATCCAATTCTCCATTTTTGTGAAGTTGGTTGTACCGCCATGCTGGCGAAATTCAACTGTGCGGTGGCGGGAGTAGGCTTCGAGATTCAGCTTGTGGTAGCGGTCGTTTCCAAATGCCCGGCGAAGGTCCTGGATGGTTTGCGCTTCCCGAATGCGGCTTTCTGAAATTCCTGAAAGACGTTTACAGTAAGTGTTATTGCGGCGGGTATTCGGCATGAAAGCGTCGATTACAGGTTCGAGGTGGCGGTAGGTTATTGCCAGGTTGCGCCAAGTTTCAATTGTGAAGTCTGCAGCGTCCATGTGGATGTGCAGGCCGCAACTGTTATTCACCTTTACATCGCAAAAATCAAGTACCCAGCAGACTTTCTGAAGTTCCTGCAATCCGGCTTCTCCTTCCAAAATCGGGCTAACCAGTTCGAAAGTGTCGTTTCCGCTAAGGCTTCCGTCTGATACAAGTTTCCAGTGGCTGCGGGTGTCGTGGTTGTAACCCTCAACTGCTACATCGATTCCGGCTTCGCGAAGTTCGCGGGCAAGGCGGTGTTTATCGCAGTTATAGGCTTCAATCTCGATGCCGAAGCGGCGGTTGAAGGTGTAGTCTATTTCTGGGATGGCTGTTGCAGCTACAGGTTGTTGTTGATTGAAAGTGCCTGCCTGAAGCATCTTCTTGTAAACGTTCTGTACGAAACCGTAGTTTCCGTTGGTTACCAAGTCGGCTACCTGGCGGCGGGTTAAACCTAAAAGAAGGAGCTGTTGTATCTTTGCTGTCTTCGTTATGTTCTGATTGAGAATGTTTGTAACTTGTTCGTTCATAATGCTTTACCTCTATTATTGTACAGCTAAGGTAATACTATTAACGCACATGTCGTAGTAATACCATCTTTATTATCAGCGACTTAGCTTTGTTTAGCTTGAGCAAAAAAATGATTATTCCTTGCGCCGAAAGTAATAAATAATGGTAGCCAGGAAGGTTAAAACAAGGTAGGGAATGAAGGGTTCATACCAAGGTGGGGATTTCACTTGGTAGATCGTTTCCGCCTCTACCATTTCATGGGATTGCTCCGAGGTAGTATCGGAACTGGCAGTAATCTGTTTCTGATTGATTGTGGAATCGGACTTGCTTTTGGAAGATAGACCAATATCGGTTACTGATTTGACCGAACCGTGTGAAGCCGTGTCACCAGGTTCCGGAGGGAAGTACTCCACGATCCGGACGGCGAGGTCAGATTCTTGCTCATGCAGGTAGCGGGCAAACTTTGCATTGAAGTCTATAGAATCTTTCCGGGTTTCCTTGAGGTGGTCAGTTTCGATATCGGAACGTGAGGTTCCTGATCGCGAACTTCGACAGCCCACGACCAGGAGTAAGATAAACAACAAGACAAATATATTATGAACAAAGTGCATGGTTATAGCATATTTAAAGTTTCAGAATCTGCTTTCGATTGGCCGCTCCTCGATAACTAACGTGAACCCAGGAAAAATTCTTCTCATCGATGAGCTGATCGAATGGTAAGCCAAGTTCCTGAATGAGGTAGAATAATCGGCGGTTCTCTTTGGGATTGCCGCCTGTGATATCCGCGGCCATTCCTTTCATGTGGTCGCTGGTGGCAGAACCGCCTATTTTTCGATTCAATGCTTCACTTCGGAAACCGCTATTAATTATAATTGGTTTCCCATAGGCCTCCCTTAGCGGATCCAATACGTGTTCCACCAATTGTGTGAGGTTCGCAACATGTTCTTTTTTACATCGATTGTCAATACCAAATCGATCGGCAGTGTTTGAGCGGCATAATTCCGCAATTGTGAAATGCTTCATATCTTTTTTATTTTAGAAATGTATGAATACTACGCCCTAACTTCTTCTCCATTTCCCCACGAAGTTGCGCACGGAAGATACGTAGGAAAGGCATCTTTGGGTATATGATAAGCATGGATGCACTAAAACTCCAGACTTCACAGGCTCCGGCTACAGCCGCAGCGACAGAAGTGACGGTGATGCCTGGATGGAACATGTGTTCAATCATATAGACCGAACCTAAACAACATCCGTATATTGCTATTTTGATGCAAGTTTCACGCCCGGCTTCAGAGTAAGCGAAATCACCTTTTTTCAGTGAAACCGCAATTCCCCAACCCAAATCTACCAAGATGAGGATAAATACTATAAGAAAAGGATAATAGGCAGGCGCAAAAAAATTGAAGATAAGAAGCAATAAGGCCACCAACCAACCGTAGAAAGTGGAAAATATATGGCACAAATGGTCTGAAATTGATCTAAGAAAAAGTTCCATAGCGTTCTTTTTATTTCAAAAGTACAGTGTTCCCGGCAACGGATAAAGGACATTTATTGTGGTATCTTCACTTCGAAAAGATCGGCTGCGGAGGAACTGAACATGAGTGTCCAGCCTATGGATTTAAACTCCGGAGAGACAAAAGGAACGATATCGTGATTATCGGATATCTTATCCAGCCAAGAATCCGACCGGGAATCTAGGATGAGTTTCTTCCGGAGAGATGCAAGAAGCGATAAGGTGATATCCGAGGCGATGGCCACTTCGATCATATCGGCCGAATCGGTGACCTTCATGGCGATGGTAGCCGCCAGCTTCTGCTGGTCCAAGATGGAGTTTCGGGAATCCCGGGACGAGGAGAATTCTCCAAAATCAATGAAAAGGTAGTTACCCGTAATATCGTCCACACGCCTTTTTACATCATCGTATGACTGGCCGAAAACAAGATTCTCAAGTGCCGGCATGAACGGTGCCGGAAGTCCTTTCACGTACTCAAGCAGGGCGGAGTACTGTGGGAACCGGCTTGCCCCATTGCTAAACATGGAGATCACCCCTTCCTTCTGAGGGTATTGGGCGAAGTACTTCAATAATTTCAGAATCATAGTATATCATTGATTATGTGAATGGGTAAGCCGGTTTCATTCGCGATGTCTGTCTTTTCCATCTTAGCCGAGTGAAGGCTTCGGACGGTATCGATGAGCTTCTTACGAAGAATGGTCAAGTATTGGAGGATATTCATTCGCTCGACGGTATAAACGTCGCCAAGCCCATCAGAACTCAAGTTATACAGAGACTCAAGAGCACCGGTAGAAATGGCAGACTCTTTGGTATTCCTGGCCTCTGTAAGTAACTTGAATTCGGTTTTGGTAAACAGATAATTAACGAATGCCTGGAAATTGAAGGCAATGGCCGTCAACTCATCCGCCGGCAGATTTACAAATTTGCGTGCAAGGGCATGAGCTCCATCAGAAGAGTACCGGTCCGGATAGTAAAGAATAGCGGCCAGGAGCGGAAGTTGCTCCAATGATCCGCCGGTCAGGGAACGGGCCTCGATGAACTGAAGAGCTGTCAAAGAACAAGTGAGCCGGTTAAACGAGGTATCTATATCATAGGTCGGATACAGCTCATCGTCATCGATGCGAATTGCCGGGATCTGCTGTTTACAAAAGCATGAGTCAACGGCATAGTCATAAGGCAGCTTGCTCAGATATCTGGCAATGGTGATGCCCGTCAGGCGATGTGGAGGAATGCGCTTGCATAACTTCCGTGTTTCAGGATCGAGGTCCTGAAGAGCGGCATCGTTGTCCGGATAGACAATTGTGAATGGGAATATTACTTGTTCGGCCAGCCAGGCCAAGTTAGCCAGCCCATCAGAGTCCTTTATTTTTTTGAGTTGCCACCCCATAACACGGCACACATAGTTCACGCAGACCATAGCAATAGAGAGTTTGCTTTGGGCCATCAAGGATATATCATGGATCAGGGAGCGGAAAAGATATGGCGTAAGGGCTTCCCAGGAATTAGGAATGCTGTATTGCGTTCCTTTGACTGTAAAATCAATGGTTTGGTTTAGCATGGCATGAGCATTATTATGTCATCAGGACGGTTAAAAGAAGTGTTGGTATCGACGGATCCGGAAGAATCCGAAGTGAGTATCAAGTCGATATTGGCTAATTCTTGTTTCACTTCATTAGCCAAAGATGCCGCTAAAGCAAGCATACGTTCCTGCTCATCTTTTCCGGACCGGCTTGCCTTTGAATCGTCGAACAGGCTCCGGATCGTAGGCGGGAACTCAATGATATCAAAACGCCGGAGTGCAATGGCAATGGTTTGTTTCGCCAGGCACCGATGAAGCATCCGCAATACATCCTCTTTATCTTCCGCCCGTTCAAAGTAGGCGCACAGACCATCATCCAGAGCTTCTTTCTGAATAGGTATTGTCCGGAAGAAAAAGAGATAAGAGAGGTCGATGGAGTATAGGATGTCGAAATCTTCGGTGCTTTGAATTTTCAGTCCGTCAAGGAGTTTCTTGTAACGGGTCTCCTTCCAGAAGGGATATTTGTCTTCGCTATCGAGCAATTGAATAACCGTATCCATTGCATTGAAATAGTTTTCGATGTAGGAACGGCGCATGGTTTCCTGCTCATGCTTATAGATATCGACATCATTCTTGCGATTTGAAACGATATCAAAAATGAGCTGCTTGGCCATTGTCAAATTGGCCATAGCCATACATAAGGCCTCCTTAAGTTCTCCGTCAACCTTCACAATTTCAGAATAGACATCTTTCGTGAGTATAATCATCATCATCTTTTTGGCAGAAACCGCCGATGAGTTGAGCTGGTCGAAAGTAATGTTGCTTTCGGCATACGGAGCGTATTTGCGAAACTCCGCGATGGTAGGAAATAGTTCTTGCAATATTGTCATGACTGTTGCTTGTTAAGTCTGTCTTTGGGTGACACTTCTTCCTGGCGGGTCGGAACTTCACGATAGAAACCAAGGCGGTATCCCTGACTGTATAAATCGGGAAAGTTTATCTGCATGGCCTGGTTAAACGGCTCCGTACAAATTTCGTCTTCAGATGTCAGCGACATAATGTAGATCAGGTAGTTGTAGTATGCATCGGCACCCGATTTGGAGATAACCCCGTCTTTGCTGACGCTCGAAATCGAAGAGTCAAGGCCCACACTGGAGAGCAAGACTTCATCGGCACGTTTATCGTAGGATATCAGCGCATCGATATATTCCTTGTACTTCAGATCGACTGTTTCTATTTTCCAACGCTCTTCCTCGCCTTGGCTGTTTTTAAAGCTGATAGTGGCGTATGCTTTCCCTTGGTTGTCCGCTCCGGAAAGGTAGCGGGATATTTTGCGGAGTTCAGACTGCAGATATTTGATTAACGTCGATTCTTTGAATTCCGTACCAATCTCAATATCATTGTATTTTAAAAGCTCCTCATTGCTTTTTCTGCGCCGCTTGTTCTCATCACAGAGCTTGGTGATTTGGATACGTTTCGACTCAAGCCAGGCATTAGGGATGATTATATGAATTTTAGCGGCCAGGGAATTACGGAGGAACGAGTTTATATAATCGGCGGTATCATTGGAGCCTTTGATATACGATTTCGTTCCGGCATGCGTTTCATTCACCCCGTAGAACTCATCGACTGATTTTTCACGATGGTGTGATATCGCCGCATACTTGTAATTGCCTGCCTCTGCCGGATTGAATTTAGGATAGATGCGGAAAGTCGAAGTCCCGTAGCCCCATCTCCCTACCACTATATGCCGGAAATCCTTATAATAGACCACATCGGTGGCAACATCCTTCTTTGTTGTCGCCAGCCGACAATGCTTGTTTTCCATTATTTCAAGGCCGGCAACAGGAAGTGCTCCTCTACCTTTCCCCATTGTAAACCGCCATTTTACAAAGAAATCACGGAAATAGTAGTAGTTCTTGATGATAGATTTGGCAACCTCTTTATGATCAGACTCAAGTCCTCGGTCTTTCCAACTGTTAAGCCAATCGGTGACAGTAGGGCAATCAACCCATTCTTTCTGCAACTTACCATCGACAACCGTAGGCTTGTACACGCCAAGTCCATGCCCATACAGCATATTGACCTGCTTGGTTATCAAACGGGGAAGTAACCGGTTCTTTTTGATATCCGAGGCGATCTCTTCGCACTTCAGATTGTTGAAGCCACGGCTGCATACTTGGAATCCCCGGATGCTCTGCCACTGCATGTCCGGAAAACTGCTATCATTGAGTACCGGAAACATAGGGTCAGGATCCAGTACTGACGAGAGCGGAGTATCACCGATTTGGAACGATATCACATTATCGTTGTCAAGATAGCAACCGTAGTTGCCTACCATTTTAAGGTTGCTTTTACTCATAGCCAATCTATTTTATGAAGTTTGAAACCATCTTGTGGAAATCCCATGTACCGGATCAGTATGCGGTAGCACATCTTCGGCTCACCATCCGCATCACTGAAGAGGAAGAAGTTGTCACTGCCAATGCTGAACCGTTACTCCGGCAATTGGGTGCGCCATTTGCATCCTTCCTTGACCGTCAGATCAGGTATTGCCTCCCCTCTATGCCTCGAGCACGGGAAGAAGGCAATGGTGAAGCATCCATTGGGGAGCTTCGAGATCTCTTTGGCCCATTGCATCGCTTGAATGCCTGTCATCGTCATTTCCATGCCCGAAAGTAGCGGGTTTCGGGGTGCGCCCAAAGGACGCCCCTGCCGTTTGTCATATTTTCGGAATTTCCGGGAGGGGATGAGCGGCAAGGTGAAAACTCAGCGGTGCGTGCAGGTATGCGTCTTGCAAGAAAAACGCGTTTTAAGTTTTTAAAAGCAAAACATTGTTTTCCACAGCATTAGATGTTTTTATGATGTCAAACGATTCCATTATTATACCTTTGCTGATACATTTTCAGGGTGAAAAAGAACTGTTATATAGCCAGGTTATCGGGCAGATTATCCGGCATTGATGATAATTCGCTTTGTACTTTGTTTCCATAGCGGCCAAAAAGAAGGTAAATCAGGGAGCTGGGAAGCTGTGTTGTCAGTCCGGCCTGGTTCTTCAACGGCACTTTCTTTTCGGATGATTTATCCAGTTCGATGCGTCCCTCTGTTTTCTTCAATGGTGAAAGCATGATGGAGCTGCACAGGTTCTTGCACTCGTTTTCATCTATCAACACTTCCGGCAGGGCATTGCTTCGACCGCTAAAGATGAGCAGCAGCAGCTTGAACTGCTGCCAGTGGTAAATTGTAGATTGGCCCTCGTTCATCAGTTCCACCTCGAAGCCATAACTTTCAAGCTCGCGTTTCAGCGCGCGGCTGTCAGTGGTGATTTGTTCCAGTTCTTCACGGCGTTTGTTGCCAGCGCGGTCGGGATATAGAATAATTCGCTTATTGATGGAGTCCGAACCGAAGAACTCGTAGAACTGGCGGGCGAGTTCCGGTTGTTCGTCCGGATAACAGCAATAGAACTCTTTTATAACCCGGAGCTGGCGGCCGTAATTCTTTTCCTGGGCTACAGTCAGGGAAGAGAAGTGTCCGGGGTCATAGCCGACGAGAAGTTCATCATGCTTACTGTAATACTTCAGGTAACGGGCCGTGAGGATGAAGTGTTCCCGGAGGTCAAGCTTCAGGATGGATTCGTAGATGTAGCTGTCGGCAAACTGGTGCTTCTCCTTGTTGTAGTTGGCAAAGAACTTGTTAATCACTTCTTTGTGCCGAATGGCGCAAATGGAAGTAAGAAACTCATCCATATCGAGGGTTTCGAGCTGGGTTTTGAAGAACTTGGGACCTAAAATATCCTTGTTGCAGAAAGAACTGGCGCGAATGTAAAGAGTTGCATTCCGGCGCATGTCGGCCAGGCGTGGTTTCCAAAGTGCGATGACGCGGTCCTGCTTGATGATTTCGAGGCGGATGCGCTCAAGAGTAACGGAATTGGTGGTCTCACGCTGTGAATTTGTCAGCCTGTATTTCTGATAGATGGCTGTGTTTACATGAAAAGCGACAGTCGCTATTTCTTCAAGAAGTTTATGGTCCATGTGTTTCTCATACTCTTCAAACCAATCATCCTCTCCCAAATCAACGCGGGCGGTATCGGATACACCGGTGATACCTTGGTAATAGGTTGAGCGGCGGATCTCGGCACCCGCTCCGCGAAGTGAGGGGAACAGGCGGGTTTTCAGCTTTTCACCCTTGTTGTGCTTCATTTCTTCGATGATGGCATGCACGGCGGAGCGGCCGGCAACGGACTCCGGCTGATCGGAGCTTACCAATTGGATGTGATGGCCGTCACGGAAGACAACGCTGTGCTTGGGGTAGGATATCGGATAGCGGGGACGGCGGAAATGTGAAGGAAGCTTGGCTTCGCCGACCACATAATCGATGCCGTATTCCAGCATAGGACGTACCTTTCCGCCAACGGTGACTTCTTTGGAGAAGTATGCCTGAAGGTTGGGCCAGACGTTGGTCATGAGGGCGACGTAGGTCTTATGTACTAGGAAGGAAAGCTCGCCGGGCATATCATTGGCCACACGGATGATGCGGGGACCGGTGATACCTTCGGTCTTGCCGCCGGCGCGTGCGACTTCCGCATATAGATTATTCGGATAGATCACGTTAGCCAGGATTTGCATCTGGTTCATGTAGTAGGATTCGAAGCCCGTTGTCGCATCTAAGGTTGTCTCTGAAGAGGAGAGAGGGCTTGAAGCTTGGCTATACAGTTCTATTCCCATATTATTCCTCATTTAGTTCTTCATATTCCGCCTCCTGGATATCGGCATCACGGAGGAGACGTTTCTTCTCGACTTTTTCGATAGGAAGGTTGTCGATGAGATTGAGGTAGAAGCCTTTGTTGTGCTTGGCGGCAATTTCCTTGAGTGAGGCTTTGCTGTAACCGAGGTCTTCCGGACTGAGTTCCGGAGAGATAAGGAAGACGATACCAAGGTCACGGTCGGCTTCGGCGATTTCGGAGGCACGGCGACGGCACTCCAGAGCGGCTGCGTAACACTTGCCCATCGTCTTATAATCTTCAGCCGCAGCACAAAGTTTGGCCAAGTCTTCATATTTATCGGCATAATTTGACTCCCATACCTTGATAGATACATTGTTATCAATACTGAAGTAGTTTATTGCGGCATAGATACGGGCTTTACAGGTACGTTCGTCGATGTTTATCTGCTGCCCGGCATTGATGCGCTGGCGTAGCTGTTTAGCTGCACGGGTGATGTTACGTTCGTACTCATAGATTTCGGCAGCCCATTGCAGCTGCTTCAAAAAGATCTGTACGTCAGGCGTAATTCCGTCACACTTCCCGGTGGTGAGGAAAGCGGATATCAGGTCCGGATGTATCTTGTCAAGGATATCGAGTTTATTCATATTCCAAAGAGTTGATTTCTAAGGTCTTTAACGGTACGTTCTTTCTTCCGGGTTTCAAGTGTTTCAATAGCTGCCACATCTCCAGCTTCGGCCTTCTTGGCGAGTTCAGCATCTATGTTGTATTCGCCAAGAGCACATCCGTTGCAATAGGCATCGTTGTACACATCACCGGGAAGGGTAAGGCGGATAGTAAGTGCCACCTTTTCTTTGCCTCTGAGGCCAAGAAGCGAGCAAATACGGTGAGGAGTGTATCCAAGTGCGCCAAAAGTGCGCACCTGAGATACATATTCATCACCAATAAGAGCTACCTTATCCATGTCGGAAGTTGAAGTTAGTTCCTTTTTCATGTTTTTCTATATCATTTATGAACTTATATATCTGATATATAACTTGGGGAACCATAGCATTTCCATACGCTTTTATAGCTTCGGTTCGCCATCGGCTGTAGGCACTTTTTCGCTGGGTATAGCTGACTCCTTTAAAAAGGGCATCAATATCCAATAAGTCGGAAATCCCATCATTTCTTCCACAAATAGGGGGTTGAGTTGGGAAGTTTGCCCAGTACCGTAATCCGCATGTATCTCGCCACGCAGACTTGTCCTCTGAAATGAACTTTGTTTCCTGGTTGAACCTCCCTTCCAATCCGTTGCTGTAGGTGTATTCATCAAATGGAACAGTCTCGCGAGTCCGACACTTCCGTTCGACCCGTTCTGGTTCACTTTTCTTGGTGTTCCATTCTTGGTTAGAATAAAGTGGTCGTTCCGTCCAATCACAGCTCCAATTGAACTGTCTACTGCTTGAGGAGTAGGAAGAAGTCCCCCATATACCAATTGGTTCAGCAGACTGTTGTATATTGTTCCGTTCCGATATTCCTTCTTCACGGACCTCTCCTTCATGCTTTCCGGGGACTCGCAATGTTGAACAGTTGTCGGAGTTTGCAATAAATTCATACGGATATATTCTCCTATTCCCTGTTGCCTGCTGTTCGGACTTCTTAACCTGTAGTCGGAAGCTGTTATTGTTGGCAATAAACCAGACTCTGTCTCTTCTATGGGGCGCACCGATGGCACAAGCCGGAATAACCATCGGTTGGACAGTATATCCTTCTGCTTCGAGGTCTTTGCAGATGGTTTCAACGACAAATTCTCGCTCTTGATCTCCCTTTTTTCTCGAAGAAGACTGGCTTTCCAAATCAGCCTCCTTGCTGGGTTGTACCATTGAGAGGATTCCAGCAACATTCTCACCAATAATCCAAGACGGTTGGATTTCTCGTATGGCACGTTTAAACTCTGGCCAGAGATAACGGTTATCTTCCGCTCCCTTTCTTCGTCCGGCCACACTAAATGGTTGACAGGGGAATCCACCTGTGAGGACATCAATTTTTCCCTGCCATTCTCTAAAATCTGTTTTTGTGATATCATCATAACTTTTTGAATTACAGAACCAATAATTAAGTACTTGTTTGCAAAACGGGTTGATTTCACAATGAAATGCATTTTCCCAATCCAACCAATGAGCTGCCAGTTCCGGCGCACCGATTCCACTAAAAAGTGATGCATGTCTCATTGTAATACCGTGTATTTAGCAGCCAAAATGGTTGCTGTTTCTTTGACATTCAATTGCCTTCCTTTTCTAACTAAACATATTGGCTGAGACGGAAACATTGTCTGATATCGCAGAATTGTAGCTGTAACATAACGTGGATCTATCTCCATCGCATGGCAGATACGGTCGATTTGTTGACAGGCCATGAGAGTTGATCCAGATCCGGAAAAGAGATCAACTACTATTTGGCCGGGAGTACTTGAATTGGATATCGGATATGCCATGAGGGCAATAGGCTTCATGGTGGGATGAAGGCTTGAGCGTTGTGGTCTGTCAAAGTTCCAGACGGTAGTCTGTTTACGATCGGAATTCCATTGATGACCAGCACCAGGTTTCCAGCCATAAAGGCAAGGTTCGTGCTGCCATTGGTAGTCTTGGCGTCCCATGACCATCGTATTTTTTACCCAAACGCAACATTGAGCTATTTTGAGACCTGCTTTCCTAAGAGAGGTACGGAAATTCTCGCCTTCACTATCGGCATGGAAAATATAATAAGAGCCGCCAGGCTTGAGAACAGCAAACATGATGGAAAACACTTGCTTGAGGAAGGTGGCAAACAAATCATTTTCCATCGAATCATTTTGGATCGTAAGTTCATCTTCAGTACCGCCTTCGTAGTTGACATTATAAGGCGGATCCGTAACACATAAATCAGCATGCTGGCCGTTCATCAACGCAAAGACATCTGATTTGGATCGACAATCGCCACACATCAGACGATGGTTGCCAAGTAACCAGATATCGCCAGGTTGAGCTACAATTGCGGTAGTATCTTCAACTGCAGGAACATCGAAGTCAACATCATCTTCACTTACTGTATCAGATTCGTGCTCTTGGGGAAACAATGGGGAGAGCTGGCCAAAGTCGGTGGCTTTGACTTCGTATCCGAGGTTGAAGCGTTGGAGGGTATCGGAGTCGATATTGTACTTCTTGAATAAGAGGGTGTCCGGGTTCTTAGTGGCGAATTCGGAGTTGTAGGCGGCGATTTCTTCGACAGCTTCTTTTTTGTCGGCGGCGAAGATGGGTTCGTAGGGAATATCAGGGATAGTGAAGCCAGCCTTCCTGAGTGCGATCAGTGCTTTGCGGCGTTGATGAGCATCGATGATCCAGAGTTTTCCGTCAGGATCCTTCCAAGCTTTGAATGCGTACTTGAAACCACGGGTGATGATAAGCATCTGTAGTTTCGATAACTTATCAGGATCCGACTTTTTAAAGTCTTCCTGAAGCTCCAAGAATGAATCCAGCGGGGCGGTTGGTAAACCACCCAAATTAAATACTTCTATTAGCTTTTCCATTTTACTTTGAATTAAAATCTTGCAATATTGCTTTGAATAGGGCCTCACGTTCACGATGGCGACGGAGGTTCTCTTTATCCTGAATGCGCCGTGTCTGCCGATCGGCTCGCTTCAGGTAAGATTCGTATCTGCGGATGTTGTCTGCTACATTCTTGTGCAAGCGTAGAAACTCATGCGGATCCGTCTTCAGTAACTTCGTTAGTTGCGCTCTCTCTGACTGATGAGTTATAAGCGGATGAATGTAGAGGAACTTCCCAGTGTCGTTGAACGATTGCAGCTCATCGAAGGCTTGTAAGTTCCGGATCCGGAGTTCCACCATGTCCATGATGTCACGCTTGACCGGATTCTTATCCAGGCGTTCGTCGAGCTGCTTCATTTGCTTCCAGGTAACCACACGGTCATTGTAGATGAGTGTGGCTATTTGGACTTGCGGGTCGAAGAGATTGTCCCAGTCGATTTGCGGGTACTCCTCGTGCTTTTGGATTTTGCCGGAGCTGCTACCGGTTGCTCTTTTTTTTTCTCAGTTTCCAGAGCTTGTTCGGCTTCTTCAGCACGAGTTTCGGCTTCTTCTTGGGCTTCTTCCGCTTCTTCGGCACGTTGCTCGGCTTCATCGGCTCTTTCTTCGGCTTCCTTGAGAGATTGTTCCAAAGCTTCTATTTTCGCTGATTCCGGAGTGGTTTCGTCAGTGATATCGGTAATCTCATCAGAGGCTGAAGTATCACTATCTGTAGTGGTGGTTTCGTCCGAAGGTGTGTCCTCAACAGTAGTGTCAGGAACTTCAGTAGCAGCTTTCAGCTCATCTGACTTCTTACGGCGAAAGGCACGAATGTTTTCCCGAGTCGTAAAATCCAAGAGAGAATAGAGGATTTCACTCGCATATCTTTTCGGATCGCGAGCATAAGTTCTCAGTTGGGGAAGCCAGGGACGAACTTGCCGCAACAGTTCAAGGTCATATACTGCAGCATCCGGATTGCGGAGGGCATTAAAATGAAGTTTCTTTTCTTTGAAATTATACATGGCTTGTAGGATTTGAAACAAGCTAACCCGGCTGAATTTTATCAGCCGGTTAGCCTGTCAATGATGATTAGGCTGTCTGAACACGAGTTCCCTGAACTTCTACGAGTGTAGCCGGGTCCATAACTCGGAATGTGATGGACGAGCCGGCCTTAGCCGTCCAGGTGGCACCATCCTCGAGAGTGAAGGATGCACTGTCGGCAATAGTGGCTGCTTTGTCAGTACCGGTACCTTCGAGAGTAATGTACCTGCCTTTATCGTTGGCTGTGAGGCCTGATATCGCATTTATGGTATAGGCCGCTGATGATCCGTTAGGGATTTCGTATCGGTTGTTCTGAGGAGATATCGCTAAGGTTGTTGAATCTGCAGCATGCTTGGCTGCAGGAACACGGATGATATCGCCAGCGTACTTGTAATATTGATCTATACTGGTACGCTTGAATGTGAAGGTTACATAGCGGCCATCCTTATCATTTTTGGCCTCATAAGAAGATAGTACCATTGGTCGGTCATAATTGCCAAGGATATACCATTGTTCTACTCCTACTTCCTTGAATATGATAATAAATTTACCACCGGCATGTTCTTCAATAAAGGTGAGAAGTTGGTCACGCATACCTCCCATAATCATGACGAAGTTATTCTCTCCACTGGTGGTGATATCACCTTTTTCACCTGTTGATGTATATGTGGGGATATCATGCGCCTCGAAATACTTCATGTATTGTCCATCCTTCATCGGCAAAGTACCTATTTCCCTGTTTGCATTAGGCTTCGGAAAAGTTACATCCGGGTTGATTTGGGATATTTCAATCAAATAGGCCTTATATGCTATATTCGAGCCATGAGTTTGTCGGTCGGAGACGTCCCCAATGTCACCAATAGCCATCATGGCAGCAAATGAAGTGCCGCCGAAGCCTGAGAGACAGAATGAAGAAGACGGATCCATAAAAATCCCGATAACGAAGGCGAATGTGATCAATGTCATCAGTGAGAGAAAGAAGCGGAGCTGTATTTTGTGAGCCGCTTGGTTTCCTTTGTGAAAAGGATTTGAAATTTTCTTTGCTTTCATATTTAAATAAAATGAGGGTTAAAAAAAGGGCGGGCCAACAACCCGCCCATGTTACCTAAAAACAATTAATTACCAGACTAACAAAGGTTATCTTACCCCTGGAATGTTAGGTTGCAGTGCGGCGTTGACCTTGCGGACACCGGCTACCTGACGTTCAAGTTCCAAGAAGTTTCCTTTGCTGTTCAAGATTAACATAATGTAGTCACCGACCTTAGTAGGTGTATATGCCTCTGTGATATCAGCAAACTTACCGGATTTAGCAATAGTAGTTGCATTTTCGGTTGATCCACACTCAATAATGTAAGCTACACCGATTTTAGCATTAGTGATATCGGTAATGGCCTTGGCGGCAGTGTTGGCTACAGTGATTTGCCAGAAACCCTTGGATGCATCTACGGTAGTAGCATCGGCCTCCATGTCAACAGCAGGTTTATTCATGAAAATCTGCTGCCATTCGTAGTTGTTTGCCTTCAGTTTATCCAGGCTGTCGAAACGGCGACCTGTAAATGAGGCAGAACAACCTTCTTTCCAGGTTGACCAAGCCTTTACAAGTTCCATGTCTTCTTTGACTTTGATAGACAGCATTTCACCCGGTACATATTCCAGGAACTGAATGTTTCCGGGAACGTCCATGAACATGAGAGGAAGCTGGCCGAGATATGGAAGCCAAATGATGTGCACGTTTGTATCAGGAACAACATACTTGTAGCTTTCTGGTCCGGTGAAGTCAATCTCCTTACCATATTTGGCACGAACGTTCTTGATCCACCAAGGCTGGTGGGTTTTATTCAGATACAGGACATGGTTATCAATGTCAATGTCTTCTGTGCAGGAAGTGATGATGTCGGCAACAAAATCTTGAACGGCATCCAGCATATCAGCATCAGTATAACTGCGATAAGCATCGTCGTCATGGGGAAGAATCTTAAACTCGTGTACGTAGCGGATCAAGGTGTAGATGATACCAGTGGAAGCATTCAGATAACTGCCAGCGACTCCAGTTTCGGGTTTCACATAGATACCGCGCATGCGGCGTTTGTTCTGCTCTACCTGGGCGGTTTCCAAGGAATTAAGGATGCAGAACTCGATCATGCTCCACTTTATCGGGTCGGAACCTTCTTTGTTCAAGTAGCCGATGTACATGCGTTCCAGTTCCTTCATCGGACCGAACTTGAGCTTGATCATAGCGTCGTCCACATGCCCCATCTCGTTTTCGAGCTTCATGTCACCCTTCCAGATTTCACCTTGTTGGTAGGCCTGGGAAATTTTGGAGAAGAAGGCGTTGAATACGAGGTCATGGTCCTGGATACCATAACGTACCGGGAAGTACTGGGTGAGGTCGCGTTTTGTGAGAACACGTGCAATCAGAGCATCCTGGCGAAGAACTACATACTGGTTACCTACTCCGGCAGTATTGACGCCTTCATAGTTGGTTGCAAACTCACCAGCAGCTAATCGTTTGGCATCGAGCATACCATTGGCGTGCAAATAGGCATAGCGTTTTTGCAACGAGCGAGAGAAAGCTACAACCTGTTTACGGAAAGAAGCACCTTCTGTCTCTTCATCCCAAGCTCCAAAAGAAGCTGCAGCTGCCGGATTAGCGGCAATACGGTTCCAACGATCGGACATGGAAAACGTGGGATTTTCGATGCCAAACAAGAACTTCATACGATCTGCAGGACCTGTGAAACTGGCAGTGGTAGTGGTTACCGTCTGAATGGGCCGGTCTTCAGCAGCACTATTCTGCATAGTATTGACCAAGCCTTGTACGGCTTGAGTAAGTTGTACAATGTCGGTACCGGTTGCCGGAGTTTGAGTAGTTTTCCCTACCGGTTTTTCTTCTCCATCTTGAGTTGCATTCTGGTTTGGATTAACAATACTATCCCAAATACCTTGTACCTGATCCATCTGTTCTTGAGTGATGGGGATATTTGCTGCATTCCGAGTTGCCATATCGGCTGCTAAGTCATCCTGAAGAGTTGATTGATACTCTTTCTGATAAGAGTCAACAATCTGTTTCCATTCTTCATCTGTCAGCTGATTAGCCTTTGCTTTGTCCAGCAGTTTCAATTTCTGCAGGACGGTCTGAATTCTTTCTTTAATATTCATGTGAATGAAAAAAATTAAGTTATAAATAGTTGAGAGCGTTCTTTTTGAGAGTTTCCAAGTTAGTGTAGTTCCGCCCAAGGTCTACAGCTCTGGCAATGGCTTCGAAGAAGGTCATAGAACCATCGATGAGTTTCTTTTCGATGGCATGAGCTGTATCGAAGGTCTCGCCCCGGAAGACAGGATCGTCTTCCGGGAGCTCACCCAGTTCCGGACGGCTTGCGAGTATTTCATTCAGGAACTGCTCAGTGAGCGGGTTCAATACATCTTCAATGTATTGCTTCGGATTACCGGCATGCAAATCGTCATACTTTTTATTCTTAAGGTCTGATTTATCAGCGGTTTCCCTAATGATTTTAATACCGAGCTTCTCGTAATAGCCGCTAAAGTCATAGGTCTCGATCATGGTACCAATGCAGCCGATGACATCGTTGGCTGTAAGTGCGACGATAACATTGGAATGGCAAGTGATGTAATAACAGGCAGAGCAATTACATTGCTCGACAAGGGTTATAATGGGTTTACTTAACGAACGCATAGTCTCGCTGAGTCTATCAAGCCAAGCTTCGCCACCTGGTGAATTGGCATGGATGAAGTGGCAGGAAATAGCCGGATTAGCTTCAGCTTCCAGAATGTCTTGTTCAAATTGCTTGGAAGAGAAATACCAACGACTATCAGCAGTGATAAAACCCCAGATACGATGGTAGGCGATACTACCTTCAGGAAGTTCATTGGAAGAAAAATCACTGGTAAGGGTTACTCCCTGAAACTCGGAAAGAGCATGCAGTTGTTGCTGGATTTTAGCGAGGGCTTTATCCGCCAAGTCTTTATATGTAGGCGGATCATCATCGAAGAAGAAAGCCGATGGCGTGGGTGCATCATTTACTATCAAAGGAAAGGCATCCATCATGGCAGAAGTGAAGCCTTCTGCCGAGATGAGAAGCTGTTGAGTGTTTGATAGAAGAAGCTGTCGGAGAAAAGTTCTGTTCATTGCATATCTTTTCAGCGAAGATAAGCAGCTTACAGAAGGGGGTGAAGGACGCTTACTGGAGAGGCGATTTGAGCATTTTACACTCAATTTTCAGCGTAGCACTGTTCAGATTGGGAGAAATGGATACGATGGCTGGTATCTTATTATCTCCAATGCTGAACTTTCGGTGCCGGGTATCCCGAAATTCAACGATAGCAAATTTGCCTGAAGAAAAATCACGAATCACATCTTCAGGAGGAAGATCGACAGTAATTTCTTTGTTACAGTTAAAGCACCGTCCGGCTTCGGAATCTTCCGGTACTGGAGCAAAAGTAAATTCATCGGCAGTGAAACGATAGATATCCTGGCGCATCTTAGCGATGGGATATACATTGAGTTGGATGGATAATTCTCTCATAATGATTGTATTTATTTAATATTCAACAAGTTCGCCGCACATGGGACATTTTGTCCGCCATTTTGGGACAAAATGCATAGTTCGGTAGGTGATTTTTCAATCCCTTTTTAACTTCTTTTTGTATTCTCGACGTCTTTTTCTTTTCCGGATGTTTTCTCGCCAACGGTAGAAGTTTTTTAGCAGTGCATCTTCAGTAATGCTATCTATGCAATAAGAACACAGGAATTTATGAACGATGTCGAGGTTGTTAAGTTCATGCCCATTCAAGTCATTCTCATCCATAGCAGTGTGAAGGTCACGATTGAACATACGACGTACCTCATTCTCTATGACCTTGGCGGCTCGTGGAGAAAGGTAGTTATAGATTTGTGGATCTTTCCCTATTCGCCGGTCTGGAAGAACAATAGTAAGATTGCCATT
>Ga0137307_100997_pt2 | contig 18272 bp, 16 predicted proteins | sample NAcewD2O_March_2_FD_97180 | JGI IMG/M metagenome (GOLD analysis project Ga0137307, IMG submission 97180) | Mouse cecal microbial communities from Vienna, Austria - N-Acetylglucosamine amended D2O_March | ecosystem: Host-associated > Mammals > Digestive system > Large intestine > Cecum | place... | reverse complement strand
GGTTGGCGTACACTGGGGGGTAGAGGGCAGCCACAATGTCACAGAGGCGCAGCGCGTTCTGGGGCAAAAAATGGCCGATTGGGGCGCGGATGTGATCATCGGCACGCACCCGCACGTGGTGCAGGCTGTGGAGGTGCTCACCGCTGCAGACGGAAGGTCTGTTCCCATCGCCTATTCTCTTGGCAATTTTGTTTCCACGCAGGCCGACGCAGACAACCTGATCGGACTGATCTTTACATTAAACATTGTCAAAACCACACAGCCGGACGGCACGAGCGAAACCGTGATCGAAAGCCCGGCCGTAACGCCGATGGTGATGCATTACGATGCAAACTACGCAAACGGCCGCGCGTACCTGTACCGCGACTACACCGACGAACTGGCCGCCGCGCACGGTGTGCGCGCACGCTGGTCTTCCTTCAGCAAGGAGTACATTCTGCAGGTGCTTACCGAATATATCAGCCCAGAATATCTTGTTTTGGAATAAAGGAGAAAAAGCCATGAACGGCGTAACAAAAATTACCAGCGAGCCGGATGTGATGATGATCACGCTGACAAATGCACAGCCTGCGTCTTCTCTGGCCGAAGTGCTCACCGCGTTTGCCCAAAACGGCATCGTGGTGGATATGATCTGCCAAAGCGCACCGCGCGCCGCGACCATCGATTTCAGCTTTACCACATCCGCATCCTATTTTGATGCCGCAATGCAAACGATCGCCGCCTTTCGCGCCGATGCCGCGCCGCTCATCAGCAGCGGCTACAGCAAGCTGAATTTGTTCGGCGAAGAAATGGTAACAAGCTGCGGTGTTGCGGCGCGCGCCCTGCGCGCGCTGCGCGAGGCGGACATCGAAGTATCGCTGATTACCACCTCCGATCTGGATATTTCTCTGCTGGTGCGCGCAGAGAGCGAGGATATTGCGCTGCACACGCTGCGCGAGGTATTTGCGGTATCCTAACCTCGGGCCGCCGCTTTCGCGGCCGCGCGCATGCAAAGCATGCGCTCTTGCGCTGACGCGCTTGGCCCGAAGCCATTGTTCCATGCAAAGCTGCAGGTGCTTCCGCGCAAAAAAGCACGGTCGGGCAACCCTCAAACACTTTTGGGAGGCGCTTTTTAGAGCGCTTCTTCCAAATTCCCTTTTGCAAAAAACAGTTCCCCGCGCAGAAAGCCCCTCGGCCCCTTTTACAAAGGAGCGCCGAGGGGCTTTCTGCGCGTTTTGAACGGCAACGAAAAGGTGTTTTTGAAGCATTCAGAATTATCTCCAGCCCATGCTCCATAATCACCCCACCATATATACAGGGATGTCCCTTACAGCGACACCTTGTGATACACCTTCTTGCCCTTGCGCAGAACCACGCCCTTTCGCAGCGCCTCGGCGGAAACCGCAGCCTTCATATCCGTTACCTTTTCGCCGTCCACCGAAATGCCGCCCTGCTGCACCAAGCGGCGCGCCTCGCCCTTGCTGGGGGCAAGACCCGCGGCCACAAGCAGCTCCAGCACCGGCGCGGCGCCGTCCGTCAGCAGCGAAGCATCCACCGTAGTGGCGGGCATATGCTCGGCATCGGCTCCGCCGCCGAACAGGCTTTTCGCCGTAGCGATGGCTTTTTCCGCCGCCTCCCTGCTGTGTACAAGGCTCGTCAGCTCGTAAGCCAGCAGCTCCTTGGCCTTGTTCACATCGGCCGCGCTCATCAGATCAATGGCGTCGATATCCTTTACAGGCACATTCGTAAGCAGCTTCAGGCAATTGGGCACCTCGCAGTCATCAATGTTGCGCCAGTACTGGAAAAACTCGTAGGGGCTCGTTTTGTTCGGATCCAGCCAGACGGCGCCCTTCTCCGTTTTGCCCATCTTTTTGCCCTCGCGCGTCGTCAGCAGCGTAAATGTCATGCCGTAGACATCGCGGTCGTCACACCGGCGGTTGAGCTCCACGCCACCGATGATGTTGCTCCACTGATCGTTGCCGCCAAACTGCATTTTGCAGCCGTATTCACGCGCAAGGTGCAGAAAATCGTAGCTCTGCATCAGCATGTAATTGAATTCGAGGAACGTAAGCCCTTTTTCCATACGCGTCTTTACGCATTCTGCCGTAAGCATTCTGTTCACAGAAAAATGCACGCCGATCTCGCGCAGAAAATCGACATAATTCAGATTCAGCAGCCAATCGGCATTGTTCACCATCAGCGCCTTATCGCCTGAAAAATCGATAAATTTGCTCATCTGCTTTTTAAATTCATTCGCATTGCTCTGGATCTGTTCCCTTGTGAGCATCTTGCGCATATCCGTTTTGCCGGTGGGGTCGCCTACCATCGTGGTGCCGCCGCCCAGCAGCACAATAGGCCGGTGCCCGGCCTGCTGCATATAGCGCATGATGATGAGCTGCATAAAATGGCCCACATGCAGGCTGTCCGCCGTGGGATCAAAGCCGATGTAGAACGTGACACGTTCCTTACCCAGCAGCTCCCGAATGGCGGCCTCGTCCGTTGCCTGTGCAAACAGGCCGCGCTCCTTGAACAGATCGAATACGTTTTCCATGTTAGTCTCCTCCTGTTTTCCGGCAGAAAGCAGCAAAAAGCCCTCTGCCAATCCAATATTGGCAGAGGGCGAAACTTCGCGGTACCACCTCTGTTCGCCGTTTCCTCACGAAAACGGCCTCGGTGTGTCTATGAAAAGCGCCGGAACAAATACCGGAACATCGGATAAAACTGCCGCAGCGTCCGAAAGGCGGTCTGAAAAAGCCGCCTTCCTTACATCCGCATTGCTTATGAAACAATTTCTCCGGCATAAAACCTTTCAGCCAACACACTGCGCGCTAACGGGCGCACCCGTCGGGGCCTACTGAAAACTTTCCGCGCCAATACACGCGAAAGCCTCCGTTCAGCCCGCTGCTCCGGGATGTATTCACCGCACGCTCCGCTCCCCTTTACACCGCAGCCTGCGCCGAAAGCGCCTGCCGAACAGGGTCTCTCTGTGCCGAAGACAGCGCGGTTACTCGTTCCCCTCTTCGCATTTCCATGAATGAGATTATAATCGAATTTTGCGCAGATGTCAAGCATTTGCCGAGGGAAAGCGATCGGCTCAAGCGAGACCGATCGGATCAGATTCCGAAGGAAACGGATCCGGTCGAATCAAACCGGTTTTCGCCGGCCTGTCTTCCCCGCCGGCAGTTCCGTGGAAAGACAAAATCCATAGATTTTTTGCATTTCTCTCGGCTGCATCAGCGGCTGTCCCCAAAAAAAGCGTCAGCCCGCAAGAAAGACCTTCTCCATACGGTTCTTCGCAGACAAAAGACTGTTGTATTCATAATAGAAATACCGTTTCAGCAGCTCGCTTTGCGGGGGCTCCTGCATATACGTATAGCTGCCGAAATTGCCGTTCGCGTCGCGATAAAAGGCGGCGCTCAGCACCGGATACTTCTCGCTCACATCGAGGATCGCCTGATAATAGGGCGAAAGCGGCAGCTCTGCCGTCTGCATCAGCAGCGGCATCAGCTGCACCATGCCGATGTAGCCCGCGTTGTACGATTCGATCGGATAATTGGCCCAGATGATAAATGGGGTACCGCGCTGGCGCATGCTCCATTCATAGCCCTCATAAGAGGAGGTAACTTCCCATAACCCAGGCGCATGGTCGCCCACCATGCATACTAAAGTGGGCTCCGGTTCGTTTTCCAGCTCGCCGAGCAGCTTTTCAAACGCGGCATCCGTATAGCGCACAAGGGACAGATACTCTTCTGCTTCGCCTTTGCACAAGTCGAACCCTTTTTGGAGATCCATTTCAAATGCGTCCGCTAAAGCGTAGCCTCCCCCGTTTTTTTCGCTCATACTATAGCCGCCATGATTTTGTATAGTCAGCAGATAGATCAGTGCCGGCGCTCCTGTTTCTTTTTCATCAAAAAACAGTTTCGCCATACGGAACGCACTGTCGTCGGAAATGTACTCGCGGAGGGCGTCGGCCTCCCGCCAGCGCGTATCCCGATTCAAGAATGAAATGCGGTCAAAGCCCAGTTGAGGATAAACCACGCTACGGTTGTAATTTTCTGAGTTAGCGGGATGTATCGCAGCCGTCGTATACCCCAAAGCCTCCAGATAGGATACCACGCTGTAGCTCCCCTCCAGATTGCGCTGTGTAAACGGCGTAATCCCCGGCAGCATGCTCAGGCTGTTGGAGGTAAGCAGCTCGTACTCGGAAAGGCTTGTCCCCCCGCGATCCTGCGGGCCCACCGCAAAGCCCCGGATGCAGTTTTCCAGGCTGTCAAGAAACGGCATCACAGGCCGAATGGTTTCAAATTCTGTCACCTGCCGCCAATCGAACCAGCTTTCGTTCAAAATCAGAATGATATTGGGCCGTTGTTCTGTATCAGGCAGTGCCGTCTCCGCTTGCCCACTCTGTGCTTCATACAGCATCTGCATCTTTTCGGGCGAATATCCCGCCGGAGCGTTTAAAAAAAGCTGCTGTATTTTCTTTATGCTCACCGCAACATAGCCTTGCGGATAATATCCCTCCTGCCAGCGCCATTGCCAACCGTGCATGCTCACCGGGGAAAGGGCTCCGAAATATCCCTGCCAGAAAAAGAGAATTGCGCAAAAAGCGGTCGTACCTCTCTGCAGCAGGCGCTTTTTGGCGGTTGCCGCGTGGGGCTGTTTTGCAGGCAGGCGAAAAACCAGTAAAAGCTCCAGCGGGATCGGCGTCCAAAAAGACAGCAGCTGTATATTCCGTTCGATTTGATAGTTTCCGAGTACGTTCAGAGCCGTACCGGCAGACATCAAATCGCTCGGCGCGATGGGAATGCCCCGGAACACAACGGTAAGGTAATTGGCAAAACCCCAAACGGCAAACAGTACCGTTCCGACAATGCCCGCCGCACGCAGATTGCCCAAAAGAGCCCACAGCACAGCAAAAACCACAAAAATCGTAACAATATTAAATATGGCAAGGCCGAATCGAATTGTTTGAAACGGGTTTGCGTCTGCGATCTCCATCTGCAAAAAAATCAGAATGCTGTTTGCCGCATAAATCGTCCATGGAAAACGCACACAAAACCTATCAAGACGGGGCGTAGGAATTATGCCAAGAAGCAGAAATATCAAAAGTGCAGAAAGCGCCATATAGAAATAATTTTCGAGGGAGGAGGGCACGCCTTCTCTGATGCAGATAAAAAACAGAGTCGATAAAAGCAGTGCCGCAATCAGAAAGACTGCGCTTTTCCAAGAGCGAAGCAACAAGCGCAAATGCGCACGGAGCCATTCGTTCAGAAAAGCCCGACGCAGCCATGCTTTAAGGCTGGATTTCAGCCAGACCCACCAGCCAAGCCGCATAGCAGCATACCATGCGATAAAAGCGCAGGGAAGGCATAGGAGCAGCGTTCTGCTTAAATAAAGCTTTTTGCACAGCAAAAACTGCCCCGCCGCGCAGGCACACGCGATGCACAGCGCAGCTGCATCTGCGCTGTGTGCTTTGCCTGCGCCCTTTTTGGGAAAGGAAAAGATCAGATACGCCGCTCCGGCCAGCAGCGCGGCAGCGTGAAGCGCTATCGCCGCATAGCTGATCCTTGCAAAGTAGAACGATAAAAACAGGTAGCAGGCGCCGCCCTCCATCGGCACGCCGTCCACCTCGCCGTCCTCCAGCCACGAAAGCTCCCCGCCCGGCACGTACAGATACGGAACCGACCAAGCTGAGCCGCCTTCGTCGGCAACCGCTTCAAAGCAGTATCGGTGGCCGTATTCTACCGTTTTTTGAATGTTCAGCTCCTGAAACTCCCCTGTCAGCTCTTCCGGCGCATAGTGCCTGGAAACCAGCACATCGCCGGCCTCGTCAAGCACGTTTACGGTAAATCCGCCGCTGCCCGATCCGTCTGTCATCACAGAGAAAATAATGCGGTTCAGAAAACCTCCCTCTGCGGGAAACCACTGCCGCTGGTTCGCCCATCCCTGCGCAGGCAAAAACGGCGTAAGATCATAGTAGGGCGCACTCTCTCCGATGGAAAATTGGGTCGGAGCGGTATAAAACGCCTTCCAACCCAAACACAGCACTGCCAGCTCCATGCACAGAAAGAAAACAAAAAAACGTTTGGGTTTTGCCCACTGCCAAATCTTTTTTACGCCATCCCTCATGCCTGCAACTTCCTCACCGCGAAATTTTATAATGCGTCTTCCTGCTCTTGCACAAAGCCGCGCCCTTTACGGGCGGTTCCGTCAGAAAACGAAACGTCTTAAAACCTGCTTTGCAGCGCTTTGGCAAGAAAGGCGGCCGTCCTTACCCATTATCTTTGCGCCGTTTGTGCCGGAATATTTCTGTCGGCTTTCACCAATACGCTACGCCCCCGCCAGCCGCAGCATCTCGCGGGCATTAGCCAGCGCAAGCTCTGTCAGCTTATCACCGGAGATCATGCGCGCCAGCTCGTGCACGCGGCCCGACGCATCGAGCGGCTCGATCTCGGTATATGTGCGCTCGCCGCTCACGTTTTTTTGGATCAGCAGATGGCTGTTCGCCTGCGCGGCGATTTGCGCGGTGTGCGTAATGCAGATCACCTGCCGTCCGCGCGCGGTCTGCCGCAGCTTTTCTCCGATACGGCCCGCCGCAAGCCCCGAAACGCCCGTGTCGATCTCGTCATAGATCACGGTTCCGATATCGTCCTTATCGGCCAGCGCGCTTTTTACGGCCAGCATAATGCGCGAAAGCTCGCCGCCGGACGCGATTTTGGCAAGCGGCTTTGGCTCCTCCCCCGGGTTTGTGGAAATGCAAAATTCCACCGTATCCTGTCCGCTGCCGGCCAGCGGGCCTTTTTTGTGCAGCAGCGTAAAACGGATGCCGGGCATGTTTAAAAAGCGCAGCGCCTCCGTGATTTGCACGTTAAAACGCGCAAACGCCTCAACACGCGTCTGAGTCAGCGCGTCGGCCAGCTTTTTTGCCTTTTCGTACAGCTCCGTTTCCCGGTCGTACAGCGCGTCCAGCCGCTGCGTGCTCGTCTCGATGCCCTCTAATTCCGTTTTGGCTTTTTCGCAATAGGCGGCGATCTCCGGCAATTCTCTGTGATACTTCTGCTTCAGGCGATAAAACTCATCCAGCCGCTCCTCAATTTCGTCCAGCTCCTGCGGATCAAAATCGTACCGCGAAAGCAGGCCCGCCACATCGCTGGCCGCCTCCCGCGCCGTCTCGTACAAACTGCCGAGCTGATCTGCCACCGGGGCAAAATCCCCGGAAAGTGTGCGGATCTCCTCCAGCGCCGTAAGCGCCGCTCCCAACAGCTCGTTTGCGCCGGGCGTATCATCGTCTGCGCCGCCCAGCGCGGCGTAAGCGGCATTCAGCCGCTCGGTAACCGATTGCGCATTGCGGACAAGGCGGCGGCGGGCCAGCAATTCCTCCTCCTCGCCGTCGCGCAGCTGCGCCGCTTCGATCTCGCCAATCTCAAAGCGCAGCGTTTCCACCCGGCGCTCTTTTTCGGCCTCGTCCGTCGAAAGCGCGTCAATCTCGCGCTTGACATGGCACAGATCCCGATATATCTGATAATATGCCGCGTGCTGTGCCTCGTTCTGCGCAAAGGCGTCCAGCACCCCCAGATGCTTTGCGGGGTTCATCAGGCTCTGGTTATCGTGCTGGCCATGGATGTTGATGAGTCCCCCGCAGATATCGCGCACCACCGAGGCCGTCGCGGGCAGGCCGTTGATGCGGCACGTGCTTTTCCCCTCGGCCGTAATCTCCCGATACAAAAGCAGCTCGTCCTCCGTCTCGTAGCCCGCCTGTATCAGCTGTGCGCGGATGCGCGCGTCAATGCCGCGGAACGTCGCCCAGATCATCGCCTTGGGCGTATGGCTGCGCACGATCTCGCGCGAGGTGCGATTGCCGAGGATCGCGTTGATGGAATCGATCAGAATCGATTTGCCCGCGCCTGTCTCGCCGGACAGCACATTCAGGCCCTCGCTGAACACGGCGGTGGCCTTTTCGATCACGGCTACATTTTCAATTCTTATTTCACACAGCATACAAACACCCTATTATCGCGCAATATACTTTGAAAGCTCCTCCGTCAGCAGATGCGCGGATTCCTGCGAGCGCATCAAAATAAGGAATGTATCGTCGCCCGAAAGCGTGCCCACTACATCGTTCCACACCATTGCGTCAAATACTTCGCAGGCGGCATTGGCCATCCCCGCGTAGCACTTCACCATCACAAAATGCCCCGCGCAATCCGCCTTTAGCACCGATTCCCGAAAGATCGTCTCAAAGCGGCTCGGCGAATGCGCGCTGCGCCCCGCGCCCGCGGCCACAACATAGCGGTAATGCCCGTCTCCGGTGGCCACCTTTACCAGCCCCAGCTCGCGGATATCACGCGAGACCGTGGCCTGTGTCACCTCAAAGCCGCTTTTGCGCAGATGCCCCAGCAGCTCCTCCTGCTTATCGATGGAGTATTGGCCGATCAATTCCAAGATCCTGCTGTGCCGTGCATTCTTCATCGTTACCGCCCCCTTAATTTTTTATCAATGGCCTCAAACTGATCCGCCTCGTTGAAGCAGATCAGGGAGATAAATTGCTCCGAAAGCGCCGCCGTCACGGCATCCCGGCAGGAGACCGTCTCCGGCTCGCAGCCGTCGCAGCTCAGCAGCGCGTGCGCTTGTCCCGGCGCCGAAACCCGCACACACAGGCGCCGTTCGGCGGAGAATACCATCGGCGGGCTGTGCAGGCTGTGCGCGCAAATGGGCGTAACAACAATGCCCGCAATGTGCGCGTCCAGCACGGGGCCGCCCGCCGAGAGCGAATAGGCCGTTGAACCCGTAGGCGTTGCGATTGCAACACCGTCTCCCATATAGCGGCCCACCGGAATATCATCGCAAAAGATCTCGATGTCGATCGTTCGAAACGGGCTCGCCTTGCAGATTACCACATCGTTCAGCGCCGTTTGGCGAAAGCGGTTTTGCCCGCTGACGGATACCGACAGCAGCGAGCGCCGGTCGAGGCTGTATGCGCCGTGCACAAGGCGTTCCAGCTTTTCCATCTCATCCGCCTCCACGGTGGCCAAAAAGCCCACGCGGCCGACGTTAATGCCCAGCAGCGGCTTTGCACAGCCAATGCTGCAGCGCGCCGCGTGCAGGATCGTTCCGTCTCCGCCCACCGTCACGATCACATCACACCGGTCAAACGCGGCGGCATCCTCTAAAAATTCGGCCGGCTCCCCTGCCATACAGCCGCGCACGGCGGCAGGCAGCAAAACACGCGCGCCGCAGGCACACAGCGTTTGTATGGCGCGGCGCGTAACAGGAACGGCGTTCTCCTTGAGCAGGTTTGGGATCAGAAAAACTGTCACGGGGAAAATCACATCCTCATTCTGCCAAAAATCAATCAAAACCGGCGGCACAATGGCACATGCCCAATACCTGCCGCGTGTATTTCGAGCTTTAACGGCGCAGCGGGCGCACCCGCCCGACAGCGTTTTGCGGCTTTGCCTTGCCGATGGGATCGCCGCTCTACAGCGTTTCGTGCGCCTTCGCAACAATCTGCTCGATGGCGGCCTGCGCAAGGCCCGCAGGCTGTTCGCATTTTCGCACGTGCAGCAAAAATTCGATGTTGCCCTCCGGGCCTTTGATGGGCGAAAAATCCACGCCGACGGCAGAAAAGCCGCTTTGCACCGCAAAACCCGAGGCCGCCGCCAGCACCTCCCGGTGCGTTTCGGCCTCGCGCACTACACCCTTTTTGCCAACCTTCTCGCGCCCGGCCTCGAACTGCGGCTTTACCAGGCACACGCCCTCGGCGTCCGCCGCCGTAACCGCCGCCGCCACGGGAAACACGTGCCGCAGTGAAATGAACGAAACATCCACGCTGAAAAACTCGATCGGCTCATTTAGCTGTTCGGGCGTTACGCCGCGAATGTTCGTGCGTTCCAGATTGACAACACGCGCATCGCACCGCAGCTGCCACGCAAGCTGGCCGTACCCCACGTCCACCGCGTAAACCTTTTTGGCGCCGTTTTGCAGCATACAATCCGTAAAGCCTCCCGTGGAAGCCCCAATGTCCATACACACTTTACCTGTGGGAGAGAGCGGAAACGACCGCATTGCCTTTTCAAGCTTCAATCCGCCGCGGCTGACATAGCCAATATCGTGGCCACGCACCTCCACGTGCGCATCCTCCGCGATCATGTTGCCGGGCTTATCGCTCTTTTCTTCCCCCACATATACCACTCCGGCCATGATCAGCGCTCTGGCGCGCTCGCGGCTCTGCGCAAGATTGTGCCGGCAAAGATATTGATCCAAACGTATTTTCACAAATTTTCTCCTTGAGAACCTGTTGTGTTTTCGGCGGTGCTTTGCCGCGGGCATCTTTCCTGCCCCGGCAGTCCCCGGCAAAGAACGTCCGCTCCGTCGCCGGCAGCCGAAGCGTTCCCCTTTGTCAGCATCGCGGCAAGGCTTGCCGCGTCCAGCCCAAAGCGGGCGCGCAGCTCGTCCACGCCGGCATGCAGCAGCCCGAGGTTCGGCACCGCGATATGCCGGAAGACGGCTTTGCACCCTTGCGCAAGCAGCGCCGACGCCAGATGCTCGCCGATGCCGCCGTGCTGGATCCCCTCTTCTGCAAAGATGATCCTGCGGTAGCCATGCAGCGCCTCGCAAAGGCCCTGCGGAAGAGGATGGATCACCGTCAGCTTATATACATCCGCAAAAACGCCCTGTTCCGTCGCCCGCCGCGCGGCCTCCAACACGGGCGCGGTCTGTGCGCCGTAGGTAACAAGCGCGGCATCGGCCAAATGCGGCGCCGAAAATACATCAAACGGCCTGCCGGTACAGCCCAGCGCCGCAAGCGTCTCGTCCTCGCCGCCGCGCGGATAGCGCAGCGCGCGCGGGCCGTCTGTCTGCAAAAGCACCTCCAGCCAATGGCTCAGCTCGGCATAATTGCAGGGGGATACCACGCAAAAACCGCTCAGCTCGCTGAAAAAGGCCGCGTCGTAAATGCCCTGATGCGTCTCGCCGTCTCCGGGCACAAGCCCGGCCCGGTCTACCGCAAACAGCACATTCAGCCGCTGCAGATTTACATCGTGGATGATCTGATCATATCCGCGCTGCAAAAAGGTGGAATAGATCGATACCACCGGCCGCATACCCCCCGCGGCAAGGCCCGCCGCAAATGTAACGGCATGCTGCTCCGCCATGCCCACATCGAAAAAGCGTTCCCGATGCTGCTTATAAAAATACTGCAGGCTTGTGCCGTACTTCATTGCGGCCGTAATGGCGCAAAGCTTTGGATCTCTTGCGCCGTCGGCGGCAAGCTGCCGCCCGAACACCGTGGAAAACGAGCTGTCCGGCGCAATGTCCGGATTGGTCAGATGATCAAGATCAAACGCGGAAACGCCGTGATATTCCCCCGGGTTTTCCTCGGCGGGCGGAAAGCCCTTGCCCTTTTTCGTGAGGATATGCACAAAAAGCGGAGCGCTCTGCTCCTGCCGGTAGGCATCGAACAGCGCGGCAAGCTCGCGCACATCATGCCCGTCTACGGGGCCCACATACTGGAATCCCATCTCTTCGAACATGGTGGAATGATACAACGCGCGGCGCACGACGGATTTTGCCGTCTGGATCGTCGTTTTGATCGCGCCGCCCACAAAGGGCGTCTGGTCCAGCAGTGATTCCACATCGCGCTTTGCCTTAAAATAGCGCGGATCGGTGCGCAGCCGTGTGAGATACTGCGCCACCGAGCCGACATTTTTGGAGATGGACATTTTGTTGTCGTTCAGCACAACGATGAGATTATTCAGGCACTGAATGTTGTTCATGCCCTCATAGATCATGCCGCCGGTGAACGCGCCGTCCCCCACGATGGCAATCACCTTGCCCGGCTCGCCCCGCAGCTTCTTTGCCTGTGCCAGGCCCAGGGCGGCAGAAAGAGAGGTGTTGCCGTGGCCCGCAATGAACGCATCATGCACGCTCTCTTCCGGGCAGGGAAAGCCCGAAATGCCGTCCGCCCTGCGCAGGCGGGCAAAGCCCTCTTTGCGCCCGGTGAGCAGCTTGTGCGTATAGCATTGATGGCCCACATCCCAGACAATCTGATCCCGCGGTGTTGTAAAAACCCGGTGCAGCGCGACCGTCAGCTCGATCGTTCCGAGATTTGAGGAAAGATGTCCGCCCGTCTTTGAGACCGAATCGATCAAAAACGCACGCACCTCGCCGCATAACTGCACCATCTGCTCCGGCGAAAGCCGCTTTACGTCCCCCGGGGAACGGATCGTATCCAACAAAGACGTATCTCTCACATCCTTTCTGCCCGTATGCAAAAGCGTCCGCCATAAAACACATGTGAGGTATCGTTTCTTCCGGGGCCCCGGTTTTCCGCGCGGCAGGCTTTCTGCATGCGGCGTCTACGCGCCCGGGGCCTACGGCACGGGAACGATCACTGCGATCAGAATGCCCAGCAGCGCGCCGGAGAGCACCTCCAGTGGCGTGTGGCCCACCTTCTCCTTCAGGCGCTTGCGGGTTTCGGCCAATTCAAGGTTTTTCTCCTCGCTCATCCAATCCGTCAGCATGCGGTTCAGCACCTTGGCCTGCTCGCCCGTCTCGCGGCGAACCCCCATTGCGTCGTACATTACAATGGCGGCAAGAATGAATGACAGCGCAAAAATGGGAGAATTGACGCCCTGGCTTTTTGCGGCCGCCACAAAAAGCGAGCACACCAGCGCCGAATGCGCGCTGGGCATGCCGCCCGCGCCCCACAGACGTTCGGCGTCAAACTTGCCGCTCAGCACGCAATTGATGATCGTTTTGCACACCTGCGCCGTAAACCACGACAGCAATGCCACGGACAGCATATAGTTCCCGAAAAAGATCCGCAGAAACATGCGCACGCCTTTTCCTCCTTCTATTGGCTGCGATGCAGCAGCCTGTCTGCGAGCATGCACAAAAACAGCGACTGCCCGCCAAATGTTTTCTGCAGCTTTGCGCAGGCATCCTGCGTCAGTTCCTGCGCAATCTGCCGCGAACGCTCTGCCCCGTACAAAGTAACAAACGTTGTTTTTCCGTTTTCGGCATCGCTGCCGATAGGCTTGCCCAGCTCCTGCTCGGTGGCGGTCACGTCCAGCACATCGTCCATGATCTGAAACACCATGCCCACCGCTTCGGCGTATTCCCCCACCGCCTCGCATTGTCTGCCGTCTGCATTGGCCGCGATCGCGCCAAGCAGCGCCGCAGCGCGGATCAATTCGCCTGTTTTGCTGCGGTGGATCGCTTTCAGCTGCTCTTCGCCCACAAGTGCGGCATGCGCCTCGTAGTAAAGATCCTGCTCCTGCCCCCACACCATGCCGTTTGCGCCGGCCGCGCGGCTGAGCATCTGTACCGCCTGCACATTCTGCCGCGCCGTGCCGCGCGCAGCTGACAACGCCTCAAATGCAGCCGTCAGCAGCGCGTCCCCCGCCAAAAGCGCAGTCGCCTCTCCATATGCTTTATGGCACGAGGGGCGCCCCCGGCGCAGGTCGTCGTCGTCCATGCAGGGCAGATCGTCATGGATCAGCGAATAGCAGTGCAGCATCTCCACACCGGCCGCGTAGCATTCGGCAAGCTCCGGGCTGCCGTTCAGCATTTCGCACACGGCGAGGCACAGCACGGCACGCACGCGCTTGCCTTTGCCAAAAAGGCTGTAGCGCGCCGCATCGCTTACGGCGGAATCCTTGCGCAGGCATCGGTACGCCTGCCGCTTCAGCGCAGCCTCAGCGTCGGCGACATACTGCCTGTATCGCTCCTCGTAATTCATGCAAAAACCTCTCTCAAAACGCCTCTGCCGCGCTGCGGGGCCAGCGTTATTCCTCTTCTTCTAACGGCTGCGCGCGGCCCGGGAACCGCGCGTCGAGCTCCTCCACGGTTACCTGCGCCTTCTTCAGCGTTTCGTCGCAAAAGGCAATCAGCTCCGCGGCCCCGGCATACAGCGAAAGGCTGCGCTCGAGCGTTGTATCCTCATCGGACAGCTCGGCCAAAACCGCGTCCAGTTCCGCGCAGGCCGATTCAAATGTCATACCCTTTTTCATCCGTTTTCCTCATTTTCAACAGATTCTACGGTGCAGCCCAGCCGGCCCGCAAAGAGCCGGATCTCCACCCGGTCTCCAATCTGCGCGTCCGCGCTGTTTTTCAGCACCCTGCCCTCTTTTTGCACAACGCTGTAACCCCGCGCAAGGACGCCATAGGGGTTCAGCGAGCCGCACAGCGCCGCCGCATGGCCAATGCGCTGCCGGGCGTCCCGCAGTTTTTTCTGCATCTGCCGGCACAGCGCATCCTGCCGCGCCCAAAGCTCTTCCTGCCTTTTTTGGGGCAGCGCGTGCACAAAGCTCAGCTGCCGCGAGGCTCTATAGGTTTCGATCCTGCACCGGCACAGCTGCAAACGGTTTTGCATTTTTGCGCGAATGGCGGCGCAGATCTCCCCGTTTCGCCGCATATATCCCGCCAAATCCGGCGTAGCAAGCTCCGCCGCGGCACTGGGCGTGGGCGCGCGCAGATCCGCAACAAAATCGAGGATCGAAAAATCGATCTCGTGCCCGATGGCCGAAACAACAGGCGTTTTGCAGGCAAACGCGGCGCGGGCGACCGTCTCGCTGTTGAACACCCACAGATCCTCGCGCGAGCCGCCGCCGCGCGCGACGATGATCACATCCACCCGGCCGGAAGCGTCCAGACGAGTGATGGCGTCCGCGATTTCGGACGCAGCCTCGCTGCCCTGTACGGTAACGGGTGCAAGCAGAAAGCGTGCCATGGGATCGCGCCGGCGCGTTACATTCAAAATATCCTGCAAGGCCGCCCCGGTTTTGGAGGTGACCAACCCGATGCAGTGCGGCATCGCGGGCAGGGGCTTTTTGTGTTCTTCGGCAAACAGGCCCTCCCGTTCCAGCTTTTCCTTCAGCTGCTCAAACGCCAGCTGCATTGCGCCGATCCCGTCCGGAAACAGGTCTTCCGCATATACCTGAAACGTGCCGTCCCGTTCAAAAAGCGAGATCCGGCAGCGCACGATCACACGCATCCCATTCTGCGGCAGAAAGCCAAGCTGCTGCGCCTCACGCCGGAACATTACGGCCTTCACCGCGCACTGCTCGTCTTTTAAAGAAAAATAAAAGTGCCCTGTTTTGTAGTGTTTGGTAAAATTAGAGATCTCCCCGCGCAGCGCCACATCCGTGAGCACGGGGTCGCAGTCGAGCAGCGTTTTGACATAGCGGTTCAGCGCCGTTACACCGATTACATTGGCCATGCACACGCCTCCCTTGCCGCCAGAATGGCCACGCCGATGGCGTTATCGCCGGCATATTTGCCCGGCACGAACAAAACCTCCGGCTGCGCCCTTTGCACCGCATCGCGGATGATCCCGCTGCTCATTACGCCTCCCGCACAGATCACCGGAGTTTCCGGCTCCTGCCGGCGCGCGGCGCCGATCATCTTCAAAATGGTTTGGGCGATGGCGCAAAGACAGTATTTCGCAACATAGGCAGGGGCCGCGCCGCGCTTTAGCAGAGCGGCGCACTGATTTTCCAGGCCGGAAAAGCTGCAGTCTGTTCCCTTTGTGCTCGCCTTCGGCCGGATCTCCGCATCGCATTGCGCCGCGAGGCGCGAAAGCTCTGCCCCGGCCGGGAATCCAAAGCCCAATTTTACCCCGATGCGGTCTACCGCCTGCCCCGCATACAAATCGGTGCTGCCGCCCACTTTGCGCAGCACGCGCGCGCCCTCGCACAGCAAAAGCTCGGTGGTGCCGCCCGAAATGTGAAATACGAGCACACGCTTTTCAAACAGCGCCGTGCCCGCCGCCGCAAACAGCGCCGCGGCGATATGGCCCTGCTGGTGCGTTGTGCGCACAAGCGGCACGCCGCGCGCAAGGGCAAACGCCTGCGCCGCCGAAACGCCCGCCAAAAAGCACGGCATATACGAGCCCTCTGCGGGGCGCGGCTTTTCCGAAACGCCGACCGCGTCGATTTTGCACAGAGGGAACGCCTCGTCCGCCTGCCGTAAAAGCGCGGGCAGCGCCGCCGTATGATGAAACACGGCATCGCTTTGCCGCAAGCCCAGTTCGCCCGGCTTTACGGGCAAAAAGCGCTTGCAGTCGAACACGAGCTCCCCGCGCTGCGTATCGAACACCGCCAGCGAGGATGCATAATTGCTGGTGTCGATCCCCAGTGTAAACATGTTCAGGCTTTCCCGCTTGCGCCCTTTGGCTGCGGTACGGCTGCGGCGCCGTGCTCCTGCCGGGAGATCGCGCCCAAAACGCCGTTGATGAATTGATGATCCCCATCTCCGGCATACGTTTTGGCAAGCTCGACCGCCTCGTTGATAACGATGCTGTCCATATCATCGCTGCCGCTGTACAGCATCTCGGTTACGGCAAGGCGCAGCAGAGCGGCGTTTACGCGCGGCAGACGCTGCAGCGTCCAATCCTTCAGCTTCGAGCGGATCTGATCGTCCACCTCGGCACTGTGCGCGTAAAAATTGATGAGCAGCGCCTCCCCATAGGCGTCCACCGCATACTCGCCCTGTTCTCTGGACATTGCGATGATCTCCTCGATGCTGTTGGCGCAGAAGCTCGCTTCGAACAGCGCGATAAAGGCGTTTTCGCGGGCGGTTCTTCTTTTCATATTCGTTCCTCTTCGTTCCTCGCAAAGATAAGCCCTCCTGCCGAAAAAAAACCGGCCGAATCGGACAAAGAGCGGCAGCGCCGCCCCTTTTGCCCGATCATTCGGCGTCTGCTACCGCGGGAGAGCTGTGATTTTTCGCGCCGGTTTTCTTTGGTCGCCGGCTTAGAATGGCGGCGTTTTTCGGCCGCCCCGGTTACATTGCCGGCTGCGCCGATTCCTGCGCAACGCCCGTTACCACGATATTCACCTTAGATACCGTGATGCTCGTCATATTCTGCACAGAGCTTTTTACATTTTCCTGTATTTTTTCGCACAGAGGCGGGATCTTGCAGCCGTAATCCACGATGATGGATACCGTGATCTCCGCCACATCCTCGGTAAACTGAACCGATACGGGCTTTTGCAGATTTACTTTGCCAAACAGCCCCTGTACGCCCATCGTTCCGGTGGAGATCTCCTTCACGCCCTCAACCTCGAGCGTTGCAAGCCGCGCGATCTTGGCGATCACGTCTGCCGAGATCCGCAGCCCGCCGCCGATGCGGCCCGAATCCATTACTTCCATCTTCAAACCTCCCTGCCCGCCGCAGCATGGCATTTCTGTGTGTTTGCTCCGGCCTTTGCAAAGCTGCCGGGGCCGCTCTGGAAGGGCCCGGCTTCATCAACCGCACGGCGCTTTGCCAAAAATTGGCCGGAGCCCTCCGTTTGCATTCGCGCAGCGCGCCGCCCGAACGCAAAAAGATGCTATAATATTCACATCGTGAATATTATAGCATCTTTTCCTGCTTTTCACAACACCTATTTCTTGCGCCGGTGCGAAAAAGCGGTTTTTCCCTTCCCGGCGGGCCCGCCGCCGAAAAGGCGCCTCATTTTACCTCCACAATGCTGATGTTTTGCGCCTTTACGTCCATTTTGCCAAGAATGATATCGCGCAGCTGCGCCACCTCGCCCGTTGTAAGGCCCTCGCTGCCTGTTTTCACCGTCAGGCTCACGCGCTCGCCGTCGATGAACGCCACGCAATCCGCAAAGCCCTTTGCTTTTACCAGATTTTCAATATCGCTTTCCACCGTAATGCTGTTGATCGCGCTCGTCAGCGTCTGCGTAACAGCCGATTTTTCCTCCTCGGACAGCGCGGCGTTCTTCAGTGCCTGCTGCATGGTGTCCAAAGCCTCGTCGCGCGTTTTGCTGCGGGAGAGGCGCGCCTGCTCGAAGTACTGGTCGCTGCCTGTCTCGCTGGCGCTTACCAGCTGCGCGTCGCCGTAATTTTTATCCGGCAGCGCCTCCTGTACGGGAAGCGCGTCCTGGATTGCACCCGTCTGACTGGACGAGCTGGACGGCGACACGCCCGTCTGCACGGCGAATGGCGTGTCGGCTTTTGCATATTCCCAGTTCAGGTAAACCGCCACGCCCAGTGCCGCTACAAGGGCGAGCAGGGTGAATTGCCGTTTGTTCTTTGCACTTTTCATGATGCATCCTCCGTCTCTGTCATTTTTATCACGCATACCCGGTTGGTTGGCAGCCGCAGCACGACTGAGACCAGCTCGGTAACGCGTTTGACTACAGTAATGTCATCGCCCCCCTCACACACCACGGCCACGCCTTTGACCTCCGGTTCCAGGCATGTCTCAACGAGCGCCTGTTTCCCGTCCTGGGCATCGATCAGCACATGCTCGCTTTCATACGATTGGCGGCGTTCTGCGGCGC
>Ga0137307_101671_pt1 | contig 18312 bp, 13 predicted proteins | sample NAcewD2O_March_2_FD_97180 | JGI IMG/M metagenome (GOLD analysis project Ga0137307, IMG submission 97180) | Mouse cecal microbial communities from Vienna, Austria - N-Acetylglucosamine amended D2O_March | ecosystem: Host-associated > Mammals > Digestive system > Large intestine > Cecum | place... | reverse complement strand
TGTGTTAATATAATTGTCGGAGAAAATCTGGTATACCCACTCCGGATTCAGCTCCTTATGCGCCTTATCCGACACATCTTTTACAAGATATCCCACTTCCTCTCTCATCTGCTGGGGCAGATTGATGCCGTGGCTCTGCTTCAGGATATAGTTCACACCGCCTTTTCCTGACTGGCTGTTAATACGGATGACATCGGAATCATACTTTCTTCCCACATCCTGGGGCTCAATGGGGAGATAAGGCACGGTCCATTTATCGCAGCTTTTCTCCTCCCTCCAGTTCATTCCCTTTGCAATCGCATCCTGATGGGATCCTGAAAATGCCGTAAACACCAAGTCTCCGCCGTATGGCTGGCGCTCGTACACATGCATTCTTGTCAGGCGCTCATAAGTCTCCCGGATCTCTGACATATTGGAAAAATCAAGCCCCGGATCCACACCATGGGAGAACATATTCATCCCCAGCGTAATAATATCCACATTGCCAGTCCTCTCTCCATTTCCAAAAAGAGTGCCTTCAATCCGGTCTGCTCCTGCCAGTATACCAAGCTCTGCCGTAGCCACGCCGCAGCCCCTGTCATTATGGGGATGCAGGCAGAGAATTACATTTTCCCGGTAGTTAAGATGCTTATGTACATACTCTAACTGGCTGGCAAATACGTGAGGCATAGCATTTTCCACTGTTGTCGGGATATTGATGATCGCCTTGTTATCCGCTGTGGGTTTCCATACATCAAGCACCGCATTGCAGACCTCAACCGCATAATCAACCTCTGTTCCCGGAAAACTCTCCGGGCTGTACTGGAACGTAAAGTTCCCATCCGTCTCAGATGCCAGCTTAAGAAGAAGTTCCGCACCATCAACAGCAATTTTCTTAATCTCTTCCTTACTCTTCTTAAATACCTGCTCCCGCTGCGCCACGGAAGTAGAATTATAAAGATGCACCACCGCATGGGGCGCCCCCTTAACCGCCTCAAAGGTCTTTTTAATAATATGCTCTCTCGCCTGGGTCAGCACCTGGACCGTCACATCATCCGGGATCATATCCTTCTCAATCAAAGTACGCATAAACTGGTATTCCGTCTCAGATGCCGCCGGAAATCCCACCTCGATCTCCTTAAATCCAATCTTCACAAGCATCTGAAAGAACTCCAGCTTCTCCTCAAGGCTCATAGGCTCAATCAGCGCCTGATTCCCGTCCCGAAGATCCACGCTGCACCAGATGGGCGGCTGGTCAATATAATCCTTCCTCGCCCAGTCGTAAGTTACCTCTGGCGGCATAAAATAAGTTCTCTCATACTTCTGACAATTTTTCATAGTCTCAACCTCTCCTGCAAATTAAAATCAATCAAATTAGTTGTCTTATTTTAAGACCATCCTTATAGTAACATATGTCTGACAAAAATGGAAGGGACAAAATTAATCATTTTTCTTGATCTATTTTAAATTGGGGACGGGGTATTTTTAAAAATACCCCGTCCCCAATTAACAATCGACTAATTTGCCTCCAGCGAACGTTTCTTGGTTATTGTTACTTTCTCTTCATAACAGTCAAAGAGCTTATCCATCTTCTCCTTCTGCATCTTCGGTGTAATAAAGCTTACCACCGGTACAATAACAAGCCCTGCGACCATGGCGACTGCCCCTGCGTTAATCGGCGAAGCAATATAATGGAGAAACATGTTTGATACTGTGATTCCGATTCCGGCTGCAAAACTTGCCCATACAGATGCCTTTGTCACGCCTTTCCAGTACAGTCCGTACATGAACGGTGCAAGGAATGCCCCTGCAAGAGCACCCCATGAGATTCCCATAAGCTGGGCAATGAAGGTAGGCGGATCCAGTGCAATCACAAGTGACAGCACGATGAAAAATACAACCAGTATCTGCATGACACGAACCTGTTTTTTCTCACTCATATCCTTGATGATATTATCCTTCAAAAAATCAAGAGTCAGTGTGGAACTTGAGGTCAGTACTAGTGAGGCAAGTGTTGACATGGATGCAGATAATACAAGTACCACTACGATTCCGATCAAAATATCCGGCAGGGTGGAAAGCATATATGGCACGATTCCGTCGAATGCCATATTACCTGCTTCATCATAAAGCGACGGATTATCGAACAATCTTCCGAAGCCGCCCAGGAAGTAGCATCCTCCTGAGATGACCACTGCGAACAGGGTTGAAATAACGGTTCCAGTATTAATGGCTTTTTCATCCTTGATTGCGTAGAACTTTCCTACCATCTGGGGAAGGCCCCATGTTCCCAGTGATGTCAGAATGACAACGCCCAGAAGATTCAGCGGATCCGGCCCAAAAAAGGCGGTAAATGCTCCCGGCTGTCCCATGGTAACCGGCACGTCACTTGGAATCTCCGCCATCTTCCGGATCGCCTGGATAAATCCTCCCCGGCCGCCAAGTACTGCGCCGATCACCGCTACAATACCTGCAAGCATAATGATACCCTGTATAAAATCATTGATGGCTGTTGCCATATAGCCGCCTAAGATAACATAAATCGCGGTAAATACTGCCATCCCGATTACACAATATGTATAAGGTATGTTGAATGCCATTCCAAACAGCCTGGATAAGCCGTTATAAACGGATGCCGTATACGGCACAAGGAAGATGAATACAATGGCGGATGCCGCAATTTTAAGTGCCTTGCTCTCGTATCTCGCCCCGAAGAAATCCGGCATCGTCTTGGAATTCAGATGCTGGGTCATGACCTTCGTACGTCTCCCCAGTATTACCCATGCCATCAGACTTCCGATAATGGCATTTCCAATGCCAATCCATGTGCTGGCAAGTCCGTATTTCCATCCAAACTGTCCAGCATACCCGACAAACACAACTGCTGAAAAATAAGAAGTACCATATGCAAATGCCGTAAGCCACGGTCCCACTGAACGGCCTCCAAGTACATATCCGTCTACACTTGTCGCATGTTTCCTGGAATAGAGTCCTACGGATACCATCACTGCAAAGAATACTACCAGCAATAATAATTTGATTACCATAATTATCCCTCATCTTTCTTATCTTCTCACACTTTAAACCGCTAAACTTTAAACCGTTGCACTTTAAAGCAATAAAGTAATTCTAAAATAGAATACCACAACCGGAATCATTTGTAAAGAGCTTTGAAACATTATTTTATGATGCCAGGGTCAACTCGCAAATCCATTTAGAATTCGCTCCTCGAATGGGAATTCTGCATGTCAGGATAAGGTAATTTACAATCAGTAATTAAGAGACAGCTGTATCAAAATAAACATCTGATACAGCTGTCTCCTATTCTATAGACACCCTTTGCTCTTATCTCTTTGCTCTTATCTCTTTGCTCTTATCTCTTTGCTCTTATCCCTTTCCGGCTTACCGGTCTTCCCAGAAACCGAATGTCTGTGTCCACGCAGTTTCGTACACTCCTGAGCCATGAATTGCACTATACTTTTTTATTCAGTCACTAAGATCACTTCATTTTCTCCACTCTCTCCTGCACTGTTTTATTAAAGTTCTGTACTCTCCGGCTATAGGTCTCCGTCATATACCTGGAATTCAGCATAAAATCTGCCGTTGCAAGATTATTTGCAATCGGGATATCATACACCACTGCAATCCTGAGAAGGGCTTTCACATCCGGGTCATGGGGCTGTGCCTCTAACGGATCCCAAAGGAAAATCATGAAATCAATCTGACCTTCCACAATCTTTGCACCGATCTGCTGGTCGCCGCCAAGGGGGCCGCTGTTATATCCTTTCACCGGAAGTCCGGTCTTCTCGGCAATCAGCCTTGCTGTCGTCCCGGTTCCGCACAGGAAATGGCTCTTTAAGGTTTCCTTGTTCCTGTCGCACCAGTCCACCAGTTCCTTCTTCTTCCCGTCATGGGCAACTAACGCAATGTGCTTTGCCTTTTCAATCTCAAATGTTACATAATTATCGCTCATATCTTTGTACCTCCTGTCTCCAGCCTTCTGCCTTTTTATCTATATCTTTCGATCCCTGTCCTTCGATCTCTGTCCTTCTGTCTTTCGATCCCTGTCCTTCGATCTCTGTCCTTCTATCCTTCGATCTTCTCCACAACTTCGCCCTGTCTCTTATAAATGCTGCCGGCCGGCACAAATCCACGCACAGAGGAAAGCGGGTAAATATTCGTGCGGCTTCCCACAACGCTTCCCGGATTCAGCACTGTACCACATCCGACCTCCACCTCATCTCCAAGCATGGCGCCGAATTTTTTCATTCCTGTCTCAATGTTTCCTTCCGGTGTCTTTACAACCACCAGCTTCTTATCAGATTTCACATTGGACGTAATTGAGCCCGCACCCATATGAGCCTTATATCCCAGGACAGAGTCTCCCACATAATTATAGTGGGGAACCTGGACCTTGTTAAAGAGAATGACATTCTTAAGCTCCGTGGAATTTCCTACCACTGCACCTTCGCCCACAATTGCATTCCCCCGGATAAATGCACACTGTCTTACCTCTGCATTTTTTCCGATAATCGCCGGCCCGCCTATATAGGCGGAATCAAAGACCTTCGCTGATCTGGCGATCCATACATTTTCGCCGCGCTTTTCATAGTCCTCCTCCGGAAGAGTCTCACCCAGCTTCACGATAAATTCGCTGATCTTTGGAAGCACCTCCCACGGGTAGGTGACTCCTTCAAAAATCTCCCTGGCAATCGTCTCCTCCAATGTATACAGTTCCTTAACTGTTAATTCCTTCATATAAAATGACCTCCTGATTCTTTTGCTGCTGCCGGGTTCATCCGGTCAGCTTATTCGACTCTTTCCCTCCTGCGGCTTTTTCCCAACACTGCCTGGGCCTGGCGTTTTTTTATAAAACTGTGCTGCCCGGTCATAGCAGGCTCTGAGCTGACATTGGTTTGCAAGCCCTTTTACTCCTTCCGTCCTTGTGACAATAAAGCGGTTCAGCTTCTCCATATATTCCTCCGGTGTAATCTCTCCGTCTGCCACATAGGTAAGCCCCTTCTCCCAGCTTGCCGTAAGTTCTGGATTTAAAAGGGATTTTATAGAATGCTCCACAACGTCATAAATCATTTCGCCCAGCATAGCGGGCGTAACAATCTGTGTTTTTTGATTCAGCATCAAATATTGATTATGAAAAAGCTTTTTTAAAATTTCTCCCCTGGTGGCGCTGGTTCCTATTCCGCTTCCCTTAATCTGGGCGCGAAGCTCTTCATCCTCAATCAGCTGACCCGCATTTTCCATGGCAAGAATCAGTGAACCGGAATTGTAGCGCTTCGGAGGAGATGTTTTTCCCTCCTTGATTTCCAAAGACTGTACCGGAAGAATCATGCCTTTCTTTATTGTCTGTATTTTCTCGAAAAATGTCCGGTCCGTATCACCGCCATTTTCTCCGGACAGCTCTTGTCCTTCTGAAGAATTTTTCTTTCCCGGAATACCGGCAACCTTGAAGTATCCCTCTTCTGCCAGTACCTTAAAATTAGCAAAGAAGGACTCCCCCCGGATCTTTGTAGTAATCGCAACCTTCTGATAGACGGCGGGCGGATAGAAGATACTTAAGAATCTCCTTACGATCAGGTCGTAGACAGACTGGGAGATTTGCGGCAGACCGAAAAGAACTGGAATCCCCTGCCCGGTCGGTATGATCGCATAGTGGTCTGTAATCTGCTTATCATTTACATATCTCGTCTTCCCGATCTTCTTATGGCTTCCAAATGCCACGATTTCCTTCAGATACTCTACCGCCGGAGCATACTTCATAAGACCATTCAGATTCTTATGAATCTCCTTTGCTACTGCCGAAGACAGCACCCTGGCATCTGTTCTCGGGTAGGTGACAAGCTTTTTCTCATACAGCTCCTGAACAATACGGAGCGTTTCATCCGGGCTGATCTTAAACCGCCTGGAGCATTCATTCTGAAGCTCGGCAAGATTAAATAAAAGGGGAGGATTCTTTTTTTCCTTCCTTTTCTCCACAGCCTCTACTGTGCACTGTACCGGTGTGTCTTCACTCAGATACCGGATCAGTTCCTTTGCCTTTTTCTCTTCCTTAAATCCGTTTTCCTTATACAGATCAAAGGATTCAAACCAGCGTGATCCCTTCACGGCACGCCACTCGCTCTCGAAGGTCTGCCCCGGTTCCCCGCTGTGGCTTAATACCCTGTAGAAGGGCGTCTCCACAAACTCCCGGATCTCTCTCTCCCGGCGCACCACCATACCGAGCACGCAGGTCATCACCCGCCCGACAGAAATAACAGAGTATTTCGTCCCGAGATAGCTTGAGATACTGTTTCCGTATTTCAGAGTCAGAAGCCTGGAGAAATTAATCCCCATGAGATAGTCCTCTTTTGCACGCAGATAGGCCGAGGCAGAGAGATTATCATATTCTTTCAGATCCTTTGCCTCTTTTATTCCTCTCAGGATTTCCTCCTCTGTCTGGGAATCAATCCATACACGTCTGCGTGTTTTGCCGCTGACTCCTGCCTGCTGCTCTACAAGACGGTAGATATATTCCCCCTCTCGTCCGGAATCGGTGCAGACGTAGATGATTTCCACATCCTCCCTCGTAAGGAGTCCTGCCACAATCCGGTACTGCTTTGATACAGCAGGAATCACCTCATATTTGAACTCCTTTGGTATGAAGGGCAGCGTACCAAGGCTCCATCTCTTTAGAGAACTATCATACTCCTCTGGATAGCTCATGGTGATAAGATGGCCCACGCACCATGTTACAATCGAATCCTCTCCCTCCAGGTATCCGTCCTGTCTCCTTGTGTTAAGCTTCAGTGCCTTTGCAAATTCTTGCGCCACACTGGGCTTCTCTGCAATATAGAGTGATTTCCCCATAACCCCTGTTTTTACTCCTGTCTGTTTTACTCCTGCAAGGCCGTACTAGTATAACCCGGTTTAAATACCTTTCTACTTCACTGAGGATGCTTTTTCGAGAGTGCAAGTGTAAAAACGCAAGGCTACGCTGAGGCTTTTACACATATGCTATCGGAAAAGCAGACCAGTGAAACGTAAGGTTATTTAGATTGGGTTATACCAGTCCTTCTAGTCTGATGAATCCGTTCCTTGATTCCCTTCAGGACAGGAAGACGGATTCCCTTAAGCTTCTCCAGAATGGAACGCTCATCCCTATGAACCTCCGGCCTTGCATGGAGTGCCTCATCCATAAGCGCTGCCTGTGAATCAATATACGGCTCCTTCTGTTCTTTCTTTCTGTATTTACCGTTGCTCTGCAAAACTCTCGCCTTCACATTGTCATTTAACATAATCCGCAGATAATGATTAATCTGCTTCTTAATATCCTCATCAAGCACAGGAGTTGCAACCTCCACACGCTTCTCTGTATTTCTCGTCATCATATCCGCGGAACCGATGTAAATCTTCTGCTCTGATCCTGTGCCAAAGCTGAAAATACGCGGATGTTCCAGGTATCTTCCTACAATGCTCATAATCCGTACATTATCCGTATACCCCGGTATTCCCGGAAGCAGACAGCAGATTCCTCTTACAATCAAGTCAATCCGCACCCCTGCGACTGATGCCTCGGATACTTTCCTGATGAAGTCCACATCTGTCAGGGAGTTCATTTTCATAATGATACGTCCGCTCGTACCCTTCCGGATCTCCTCATCCATGAGATAAAGAACCTTCTGCTTCAGGCTTGTGGGAGCCACAATGAGATAATTATAGTTCCCGCTCAGATTTCCGATGGACATATTCTTAAAGAATTCCGTAGCATCTCTTCCAATTGCCGGATCAGCTGTCATAAGCGACAGATCTGTATACATCGCTGCCGTCTTTTCATTATAATTTCCAGTACCGATCTGTGTAATATACTGAATCTCATTCCGGTTCCTGTAAGTAATCAGGCAGATCTTTGAATGAACCTTATAATCATCAAATCCATAGATTACCCTGCATCCCGCCTCTTCCAGACGCTCAGACCATCCGATATTATTCTGCTCGTCAAACCTGGCACGCAGCTCAATAAGCACCGTAACCTCTTTTCCGTTTTCCGCTGCCGCACAGAGATATTCCACAAGCCTTGCTTTCCTTGCCAGCCGGTAGATCGTAATCTTAATCGTCATGACATTGGGATCTGCAGATGCCTCCTTAATAAGCTTCAGGAAGGGATTCATGCTCTCGTACGGATAAAAAAGCAGAATATCCTTGCGCTTGATCTGCTTCATCAGGCTCCCATCCTGTACACGCGGAGAGTTCTGCGGCGCAAACGGCTGATAAGAAAGGGGACGCTTCATGGCTTCCGGAAGTTCGCCGCTTATGGTAAAGATATAGGCAAGCTTCATAGGAATCTTCGTCCGGAAGATCTGATTCGGACGAATCTTAAATCTGTCACAAAAATACTTTTCATTCTCCGGAGAAAGCTTCTCTGCCGTCTCCAGACGCACCACTGACATCTTCCGGCGTTTATGCAGAGTCTGCTTCATAAGATGCCGGAAATCATCATTGACCTCCAGCGCCTCATCATCCGGAGCCACGTCAGCATTTCTCGTCACGCAGATATAATTCGTCTCTGACACCTCATACTGGGAAAAGACCAGATTCAGATATTCCACAATCACCTTTTCCATACGGATATAGCGAAGGTCATGTCCCGGGAGGTACAGCACATCCGAGATAAACTGCGGCACCGGGACAATCCCGAACATGGATTTATCCTTCAGCTTCAGTGTTGCCGTCACATAGATCTCCTTATTCAAAAGATGTGGAAACGGGTGGTTCGCATCTACGATCTGAGGTGACAGGACGGGCAGAATCTGTTCTTTAAAATACTTTTTTACGTATTTTTTTTCCTGCTGCTCCAGCTCCTTAAAATCAAGGCCGCAGATCCCGTATGGATGAAGCTGCTTCTTAATCTCAGCATATGTCTTATCCCGCTCCTTGTAAAGGGGGGCTACTGTCTTAAAAATCTGTTCCAGCTGCTCATGCGGAGTCATCCCAGAACGGCTGTCTCTTGTATTGGCATCCGTATGAGCCATATCAAACAGGCTGCCTACACGAATCATAAAAAATTCATCCAGGTTGCTTGTGAATATTGCAACGAATTTCATACGCTCCAGGAGAGGAACTGACGGATCCTGAGCCTCCTCCAGTACCCGCTGATTGAACTTAAGCCATGACAGTTCACGGTTCTGCGTAAAATTCAAGATATTTCTATCCATAATCATATCCTCGTCTCATATATATTCTGATCTCTGCTCTATTTTGCGCTGATGTATCCTTTTTTTGTAAGCGCTTCCGCACAGAGTACTGCCCCCCCTGCCGCGCCGCGCACAGTATTGTGGGAAAGTCCTACGAATTTATAATCAAATAACGTATCCTCCCTGAGACGTCCGATTGAGATTCCCATCCCGTTTTCATAATCCACGTCCAGGCTTACCTGGGGGCGGTTATCCTCCTCAAGATACTGAATAAACTGCTTTGGCGCGCCTGGAAGGCCTGCCTCCTGCGGGAAGCCTTTATAGCTTACCAGCTTCCTGATCAGTTCTTCTTTGGAAGGCTTCTTTTCGAAATTAATAAATACAGCCGCCGTATGTCCGTCCAGTACCGGAACGCGGATACACTGACAGGTAATCCTCGGAAGTTCTGCTTTCACAATCTCTCCGTTCTCCACATGTCCCAGTACACGGAGCGGCTCCTGCTCACTCTTCTCCTCTTCCCCGCCGATATACGGAATTATATTCTCTGTCATCTCTGGCCATTCCTTAAAGGTCTTTCCAGCGCCTGAGACCGCCTGGTATGTGGTCGCCACAACCTCCTTCGGCCCGAATTCCTTCCATGCCGCAAGGCACGGCGTATAACTCTGGATGGAGCAGTTCGGCTTCACGGCAATAAAACCTATCGTTGTTCCAAGACGCTTTCTCTGAGCCTCGATTACCTCAAAATGCTCTGCATTGATCTCCGGAACTACCATGGGAACATCCGGCGTCCATCTGTGGGCGCTGTTATTGGATACAACCGGCGTCTCTGTCCTTGCATAAGCCTCCTCGATAGCACGGATCTCATCCTTCGTCATATCAACCGCACTAAATACAAAATCCACAGTAGAGGCAACCTTCTCTACCTCATTTACATCAAGAATAACCAGCTTTTTCACACCCTCCGGCATGGGCTTTTTCATCTTCCAGCGGTCTCCTGCCGCCTCCTCATAGGTCTTTCCTGCTGACCTGGGGCTTGCCGCCACTGTCACCACCTCGAACCACGGATGATCCTCAAGCAGAGAAATGAAACGCTGTCCGACCATTCCTGTTGCACCTAATATTCCTACTCTTAATTTTCTATCCATTGTAAAGCCTCCTGTCTCTTCAGTTATGCTGGGCGTCAGATAAATGTAGTTACGTTAATTCCAGCTCTGTCTCATATGCTTCCATATATTTCCTGTAGATCTGAATCACCTCTTCCATTGCCCCCATTCCCGGAGCGCCGACAGTTGTACGTCTGCTCACACAGGTTCTTAGGCTGATGGCATTATAGATGTCCTCCTTAAATACCGGACAGATCTTCTGATATTCCTCGATCGGAAGGTCATCCAGCGGAACTTTTTTTTCAATACACTTAAGCACCAGCTGACCGACCATCCCGTGGGCGTCACGGAACGGTACGCCCCGGTTTACCAGATAGTCCGCCACATCCGTTGCATTGGTAAAGCCCTGCTTTGCACTGTCCTTCATCCGGTCAGAGTGAAACCGCATGGTACGGAGCATCCCGGCAAACAGGGAAATGCATGCCTTCACACTGTCGATCGAATCAAATGTCCACTCCTTATCCTCCTGCATATCCTTATTATATGCAAGCGGGAGACCCTTCATCGTCACCAGAAGTGCATTAAGGGCACCATACACACGCCCGGTCTTTCCTCTTACGAGCTCCGCAATATCCGGGTTCTTCTTCTGAGGCATAATACTGCTTCCCGTACTATAACTGTCATCAATCTCCACAAACTGGTATTCATTAGAGTTCCACATAATCACTTCCTCTGAAAACCGGCTCAGATGCATCATGATAATAGATAATGCTGACAGGAATTCAATCAGATAATCCCTGTCTGACACACCGTCAATGCTGTTCAGAGACGGTCCGTCAAAGCCCAGAAGCTTTGCTGTATACTTCCGGTCCAGAGGATAGGTAGTCCCTGCCAGGGCCCCGCTTCCAAGAGGACAGGTATCCATCCTTTTGTGAATATCATTGATTCTCTCATGATCCCTTTTAAACATCTCAAAATAAGCGCCCATATGGTGGGCAAGGGTGATAGGCTGGGCCTTCTGAAGATGAGTAAAGCCTGGCATAAAGGTATCAAGATGCTCCTCCATAATCCCGAGAATTGCGTAAAGCAGCTCTTCAATCAGATTATCCAGAACCAGAATCTCATCCCGGATATAGAGCTTCATGTCAAGCGCCACCTGGTCATTCCTGCTTCTGCCGGTATGCAGCTTCTTCCCTGCATCCCCGATCCGCTCAATTAAAACGGATTCCACAAAACTGTGGATATCCTCATATTTATCTGTAATCTTAAGACGCCCCTGAGTCAGATCCTCCAAAATTCCAGTGAGGCCCGCTATGATCTTCTCTTTCTCTGTCTCATTCAATATGCCTTTTCTTGAAAGCATCATGACATGGGCAATGCTTCCCTTGATATCCTGCGCATAAAATCTCTGATCAAACGATATGGAGGCATTAAACTTATATACAACATCATCCGTTTCCTTCGTGAAACGTCCTCCCCATAGCTGCGCCATATGTACACTTCCTTTCTCAAACGTATTTCATGAATCATTGTCTGAACTATTACAAGTATTTATCAATCTTATCATATTGTATCAAAAAATGGAATATAAGTCATCTACTTTTTCATGGAATCGCGTCACGGATTGAACAGTAACGCTTCTTGTGTAATGATTACGGTAAAGAAATGCGCAAAGGCTGCTCATAACCGCGAATATTCACATCCACAATAATTCTGACGGTAAAGGCCATACTCTTTTGACAGCTCTATGGAACGCTTATATCCGTTCTTTTTCTTAAAGTCCGACTGCAGATAAGCGACCCCGTACTCTTTTTCCAGTCTCGTGCCGATCTCATTCAGACGGTCTGCATTTTTTAGCGGGCTTATACTTAAGGTTGTAGTAAAATAATCAAACTCCCCCTTTCTGGCAAGCCCGGCTGTCTCCCTGAGGCGGAGTTCGTAGCATTTCAGGCATCGCTCTCCTCCCTCTTTAAGATGCTCAAGTCCTCTGGCCATCTCCTGGAAACGCTCTCTGTCATAGCTTCCGGCTATGAAGGCTGCCGGATGCTTCAGCTTCATATCACTTAGCAGTGTCTGCTGCTCCAGAATCCGCTTTGTATACTCGCTTTCCGGATAGATATTGGGATTATAATAGAACACAGTAATCTCAAAATAATCACTCAGATATTCCATAACATAGCTGCTGCAAGGCGCACAGCAGCTGTGAAGAAGAAGGCGCGGCACCCGTTCCTCCTTCTTTAATTTCTCAATTAATTTATCCAGCTCTCTCTGATAATTCATGGCTTTTCTCCTTAAAGTATACTCTGTTACGTTCCATAATCTGAAGGTCATGAATCGTAATAATGCTCTTCTGAAAATTATAGCTTTTCCTCAGACATATGGCAAGAGGAAATAAGTTATACTGCACGGCAGATTTATCTGACGGTTACTGTTCACTCCGTTCACAGTAACATCTGACACGCAGTATACTATGATAGTCCGTGAATAGTGACTAAACATGCACGGAAAGAAGTTTTCTACATACTATAAAATATATGTAAACTTTTACCGGAGGTTTTCTATGGAGCAAGTACTAGAACTTAAGAATATCCATTACGCCTATCATAACCTCGAAGGAGAGACACCTGCCCTCTCGGATATCTCCTTTGCACTTGGTACAGGAGAATTTGTTGCAATCGTCGGACCGTCAGGCTGCGGAAAATCCACACTGCTCTCACTGATTGCCGGCCTCCTGGTTCCAGAAAAAGGACTGATTAAAATCAACGGAAAATATTTACGGGAAAGTACAACAAATGTGGGCTATATGTTACAGCATGACGAGCTGTTCGAATGGCGGACTGTGTATAATAACGTCATCCTCGGGTTGGAAATTCAGCATATGCTCACCGCCAGAACCCGGGAAAAAGCACATGAGCTTTTGGATTTTTACGGACTAAAGCGCTTCGAAAAGGCAAGACCGTCCGAGCTCTCAGGAGGAATGCGTCAGCGTGCTGCCCTTATACGGACACTGGTTCTTGACCCGGATCTTCTTCTTTTGGATGAACCCTTTTCTGCACTTGATTATCAGACGAGGCTCACCGTAGGCGATGACATCGGGCAGATCATCCGGCAGGAAAAAAAGGCTGCCCTTCTTGTTACCCATGACCTGTCAGAAGCCATCTCACTGGCAGACCGGGTAATTATACTCTCCGGCCGCCCGGCAACAATCAAGCAGACGATCCCCCTGATCTTTGATCTTGACGAAGACACCCCTCTTGCCAGGAGGAATTCACCTGAATTCAAAACATATTTCAACTTAATATGGAAGGAGCTGAATACCGATGAGTAATCTTTCGAAAGAGCAGTACCGATACCTCCTCTGCGTAAAAAAGCACAAAAGAATCGTCCGCGTCTCCCGTATTCTCATTCTTTTGAGTTTCCTCTTCATATGGGAATTTACGGCCAATGCAGGAATCATTGACTCCTTTATTTTTAGCAGTCCGTCAAAGATTGCCCTGTGCTTCTGGGGTATGCTGCTGGATAAAAGCATTTTCCTTCACCTGGGGATTACCTTGTATGAGACAGTGATAAGCTTTCTCCTTGTAATTATTACCAGTATCCTGGCAGCAGTTGCCCTCTGGTTCAGCGCAAGGCTTTCCGAAATCCTGGATCCTTATCTGGTTGTACTGAACAGTCTGCCAAAGTCAGCACTGGCACCGCTCCTGATCGTATGGCTCGGTGCCACCAGAACAACAATTATTGTCGCTGGTATGTCTGTTGCAATCTTTGGAAGCATTCTGAACCTTTACACAAGCTTTACTACTGTGGATCCCGGGAAGATTAAGCTGGTGTATACGCTCCGGGGCACGAAATACCAGGCCCTTACCAAGGTAGTGCTTCCAAGCTCTGTTCCGGCGATTATCAGCAATATGAAGGTGAATATCGGTCTCTGCCTCGTGGGAGTCATTATCGGAGAATTCCTCGCCGCGAGGAACGGGTTGGGATATCTGATTATATACTCCAGTCAGGTGTTTAAAATGGATTGGCTCCTAATGAGCATCGTCCTTCTGTGTATTATGGCCACAATGCTTTATTCCCTGATCAATCTTTTAGAAAAATGGTGCATGCACCGTTTCTGACATAAAGCCGCACTTAGATTCTGCCAAAGCGTCAGACACTATCCATATGTCTTTTGTCCATGAGATGACAAAAGACAAAAATCAGGAGATGCCAAAGCACCTCCTGTCTACATACCTATATAAATCACCAGCCACGGACACAAGGCCATATGTTCAGGCATTATATTTTTTCCAAAGCCTTATCAGCGCCGATGATCATAAGAATCATCTCTGCCTTAAGCGGCAGATCTGGATTCGGGGTGATCTCAATCTGGTCGCCCACCTTAATTCCCACCACATTTACATCGTGATTCTTTCTTACATCTAACTCCTTCAGTGATTTCCCGACCCATTTTTTCGGAGTGGCAATCTCCACGATGCTATAGTCCGGCGACAGGGCAATCCAGTCTGCAAGATTCGCTGACACCAGATTCTTCGCAACCTTCTTTCCCATCTCCTCCTCTGGAAAGACAATAGCATCTGCGCCAACCTTCTTTAACACCTCTGCATATCTAGCATTAACCGCTTTGCATAAGATATAGGGAATCCCAGCCTCCTTTGCTGCAAGGGTTGCCAGGATACTTCCCTCCAGATTCTCCGAAGAGGCCACAACAATTCCATCAAAATTTTTCGAACCAAGAGAACTTAAAAGTTCCGGGTTCTCTATATCTGCCTGCATGGCGTACGTAACCTTTTCCGCGATCTCATTTACACGCTCCATATCATGATCCACTGCTACAACATCACACCCGAGACGATGCAGTGTAACAGCAACACTGGCGCCGAAGCTTCCAAGACCTAATACAATAAATTGTTTTTTCATCATAAAGTTTCCCTTCCCATATATATTCTTTATATATTCTTTATATATTCTTTATATATTCTTTATATATCCTTTATGTATCCACACGGCTCTTCCAGGCCATACAATAACTGTCCTGCTTCCTCTTTGCTCCTACATTCTTACTGCTACCCCACCATAATCTGCTCCTGCGGCAGACTCCGTATCTTATCTCTCGGATGGGTCTTTCCTGCAAATGTAAGCACAAGAGACAGCGGCCCCAGTCTTCCGATATACATCATAATCATCAGAATCACCTGGCTTGTCCTGCAAAGATGGGGCGTCAGATCCGCAGTAAGCCCTACTGTTCCTACAGCCGATGCAGTCTCATAGATAATATCTGCAAGCGGAATGCTGTCTGGTTCTATAAAAAGCACCGCAATGGTCCCGGTTATAAATACAGTAAACGCAACCATCACCACACAGAAGCCTGTCCGGAAATTAGCAACTGAAATCCTCCTCCCCATACATTCTGTATCATTGCCGCCCCGTACAAAAGTAAGACATGCCAGAAACAGCATGGCAAGGGTGGTTGTCTTCACTCCGCCTGCTGTCCCCCCAGGGGAGCCTCCAATAAACATCAGAATAGAACAAAACAGCTTTGATTCCGTATGTAGCGCCCCCTGTGGCACTGTATAAAACCCTGCTGTCCTTGTAGTAACCGACTGGAACACAGAAGCCTGGAGTTTATACCCCAGGTTCATATTTCCAATGGTATCCGGATTCTGGTATTCCGCGAAAAAGATAAAGCCTGTCCCGGCTGCAATCAGAATCAGTGTCGTCACAACCGCAAGCTTCGTGTGAAGCTTAAGCCTGGGAAAATATCTTCCCATTCCATCCTCCCGGCGGACAGACTCCCTTATATTATCCAGTACATCAAACCAGACAGTAAACCCAATACCACTCAGGATAATCAGAAGAATCGTTGTGACATTGATCACTGGATTTGTCACATAAGAGGCAAGACTATTGTCCCCCAGTATATCAATCCCCGCATTACAAAATGCCGAAACTGCATGAAACACAGAATACCATATTCCACGCAGCGCACCATACTCTGGAACAAACTGGAATGCATACAACACTGCGCCTCCCCCTTCGACTGCAAGGGTACCGATGATAACCTTTTTCACCATTCCTACAATTCCGCCGAGCCTCTGCGCCCCATATGCTTCCTGGAGCACCACCCTCTCTCTGAGCGTAATCCGGCGGCGGAGAAGAAGAAAAAATAACGCGGCACAGGCAATCACCCCAAGCCCGCCAATCTGAATCAGTATAAGCAATACTACCTTTCCAAATAACGTAAACTGGGTTGCCGGCGTAATCGTAACCAGTCCTGTCACACACACTGATGTTACAGATGTAAACATTGCATCTGCAAATGCAATGGGTTCCCTATTACTAATTGGAAGATATAATAGGAGCGCCCCCAGGAAAATAACCCCGAAAAATCCTGCAGCTGTCACCCGCAGCGTATTCCATCTCATATTTTTATTGTTGTTTTTATTTTTTATCCGAACATGTCTCATTTTTCTTATGCCTTTTTGTTACCGTTCACTCCATGACCAGTAACGCCTTTTTTTAAAAATTATTTTTTGTTATGTAAAAAACACTTGCAAATTTTTCAAAATGCGATATAATATTACTTGTGACTGCAAGAACTGCCACATGCTGGAATAGCTCAGTCGGTAGAGCACTTCACTCGTAATGAAGGGGTCGTCGGTTCAAGTCCGATTTCCAGCTTTTTTATGAAAATGCCGTAAGCCTTGTCTTTATAAGGATTTACGGCATTTTTGTTTTACAAAATGAAGTTACCGTTACTATGAGCGGCCTCCCAGGCCGTGAGTAGCAGACATATGAACAGAGATCTGGGGATATGCGATCTCAATCTTCTCTTCGTCAAACGCAAGCTTAATCTCCTCCAGAAGCCGCCACTGTGTCGGCCAGAATTCTTCATTATTGACCCATCCCCGGGCTCCGATCACTACCGCACTGTCTGAAAGCTCATCTACAAATACCGCAATCTCCTTATCCTTCATCACACATTCGTCATCATAAAGGAGCTTCTCAATCACAGACTTCGCCTTTTTCAAGTCTGCCTCGTACGTGATTCCGATCTTGATATTCAGCCTCCGCTCTGGCTGCGCCGTCATATTCGTGATACTGTTATTCGTCAGAATCCCGTTAGGAATGACAATAGTCTTATTATCAATGGTACTAAGCTTTGTATAAAAGATCTGAATCTCCTTCACCGTTCCTTCGTTATGGTTCGTATCTTCTACAATATAATCCCCCACCTCAAAGGGCTTCAATAACAGAATCAGAACGCCGCCCGCAAAATTAGAAAGGCTCCCCTGCAGTGCAAGGCCAAGCGCCACGCCGCCAGACGCAATCAGTGCTGCGACGGATGCCGTATCCACGCCAAACTTTGTGGATATGGAAAAGATCAGGAGGAAATACAGTCCGAATTTCAATAAGGAATCTACAAACTGTTCCACACCTTTATCTGCTTTTGACCGTGACAGCGAATGCTTCACCAGTCTGCGTATCCATCCGATTACAATCCGTCCCAGACAGAAAAAAAGAATTGCCAGCAGCACCTTAATTCCAAAGGATACTAGATCCGGAATATGCTCCTGGAGATATGCTGTAAATCTTCCGACCTCTTCTGCAGCGCTCTCCGCTGTCTCCGTAGCAGCTGCCGCTGCCTCCTCGACAACCGCTGTTTCCGCAATCAATAACATAAGCCTCTCCCTCCGTATGTCTGTGTTACTATCTGAACCGTTATTCCATATTTTCATTCAGCGCAAGAAATGCACTTAAGTTTCCTCTCTTGTTACCTGTTCTCCTGTGTGAGAACAAAACCTCCGGATTGCAGTGGGTGCACACATTGGTCACTGCCATATGCTCCCTTAAAATTCCTGCCTCCAGAAGAATCTGACGGTTAGCCTCCCAGAGGTTCAGCTGGTATCTGCCATTCTCTTTCCTGTAAAACAGCATGGGATACAGGTTTTCATCGAAAACCTGGCAGAAGCGCTCAATCACGTCCTCACTCACCTCATAGCAGTCCTGGCAGATGGACGGACCAATGGCAGCCAGAATAT